>ERZ860322.1204-NODE-1204-length-15597-cov-2.972076_pt1 | contig 15597 bp, 9 predicted proteins | sample MGYA00509979_ERZ860322 | MGnify/ENA primary metagenome ERZ860322 (study PRJEB30046, sample SAMN00715217) | human gut metagenome | study: EMG produced TPA metagenomics assembly of the A metagenome-wide association study of gut microbiota in type 2...
GACCCCAACATTAAAAGTGTTGTGCTCTACCTGCTGAGCTAGCGAATCAATCCTTGTTTGCTTTCTTTCGAATGCGGGTGCAAAGGTAGAACATTTTTTTATAACTCCAAAAGATTTCAAACATTTTTCTTATCTTTGTGCCATTATCAACAATATACATTATTAATATATGGCTGCTGACGATAAAAAAATTATCTTCTCGATGGTTGGAGTAAGCAAAGCTTTCCAGCCCAATAAGAATGTGTTGAAGGACATCTACCTGTCATTCTTCTATGGAGCTAAGATCGGTATAATCGGTCTGAACGGCTCCGGTAAATCTACCTTGTTGAAGATTATTGCAGGTTTGGAGAAGTCCTATCAGGGAGAAGTTGTATTCTCGCCGGGATATTCTGTGGGTTATCTGGCACAGGAACCCTATTTGGACAACACAAAAACGGTAAAAGAAGTAGTAATGGAAGGCGTTCAACCCATTGTGGACGCACTTACGGAATACGAAGAAATCAACCAGAAATTCGCTCTGCCTGAATACTATGAGGATCAGGATAAGATGGATGCTCTTTTCACCCGTCAAGGAGAGTTGCAGGATATCATTGATGCGACAGACGCATGGAATCTGGATAGCAAACTGGAGCGTGCGATGGACGCCCTTCGCTGTCCGCCCGAAGATCAGCCGGTGGCAAATCTCTCCGGAGGGGAGCGCCGTCGTGTTGCCCTCTGCCGCTTGTTGTTGCAAAAACCTGATATTCTGTTGCTTGACGAGCCTACCAACCACTTGGACGCAGAGTCTATTGACTGGTTGGAACAACATCTCCAACAGTATGAGGGAACAGTTATTGCAGTGACGCACGACCGTTATTTCCTCGACCATGTTGCCGGATGGATTCTCGAACTGGATCGTGGTGAAGGCATTCCTTGGAAAGGTAACTACTCTTCCTGGTTGGAACAAAAGACCAAACGTATGGAAATGGAGGAGAAGACAGCCAGCAAACGCCGTAAGACCTTGGAGCGTGAGTTGGAATGGGTGCGTATGGCTCCTAAAGCCCGTCAGGCAAAGGGTAAGGCACGTCTTAACTCTTACGACAAACTCTTGAATGAGGATGTGAAAGAGAAGGAAGAAAAACTTGAAATCTTCATTCCTAACGGTCCTCGTTTGGGCAACAAAGTCATTGAAGCCAAGCACGTGGCTAAGGCATACGGAGACAAACTATTGTTTGACGATTTGAACTTTATGCTGCCTCCTAACGGTATTGTCGGTGTGATTGGTCCTAACGGTGCAGGAAAAACAACGCTGTTCCGCCTGATCATGGGACTGGAATCGGTAGACAAAGGCGAATTTGAAGTAGGAGAGACTGTAAAGGTGGCGTACGTCGACCAGCAACATAAGGATATTGATCCGAATAAGAGTGTCTATCAGGTTATTTCGGGTGGCAATGAATTGCTTCGTATGGGTGGACGTGATGTGAATGCGCGTGCATATCTTTCACGTTTCAATTTCTCCGGAGCCGATCAGGAAAAACTTTGCGGAGTGTTGTCCGGTGGTGAAAGGAACCGTCTGCACTTGGCGATGGCACTGAAGGAAGAAGGGAACGTGCTGTTGCTCGACGAACCTACCAATGACATCGACGTGAATACATTGCGGGCATTAGAAGAGGGATTGGAAGATTTCGCCGGTTGTGCGGTTGTTATTTCCCACGACCGCTGGTTCCTCGACCGTATCTGTACGCACATCCTTGCTTTCGAAGGCGATTCCAATGTATTCTACTTTGAGGGTTCTTATTCCGAATACGAGGAAAATAAATTGAAACGTTTAGGCAATGAAGAACCCAAGCGTGTTCGTTACAGAAAGTTAATGACTGACTAGAGAAAGTAATAGACTGGAATAATTCTAATACTTTCAGTTTCAAAATAAAAGGCTCTACAATGCTTGTAGAGCCTTTATTGTTTTATAACGCAATAAAATGTTTATCTCTCTTAAAATTTTGTAGTATAATCGTAACGTAGTTCTAAATAATATTAATTATATTTGCCGCAGTTTTAAGATCAAACAATTAGTATTAACTAATCAATTACATTATGCAAAAGAGAATGCGATCTTTTTTAGTAGTAGCGATGCTGATGCTTATTGCTACAGTAAATGCACAAGTTACGACTTCCAGCATGAGTGGTAAAGTTACAGCGCAAGATGAGCCTATCATTGGAGCGACAGTGATTGCGATTCATGAACCATCGGGTACTCGTTACGGTACTGTGACTAACGTTAGTGGACAATTTAGTTTACAAGGTATGCGTACAGGTGGTCCTTATAAAGTAGAAGTATCTTATGTTGGTTATCAGACTGCTATTTATAAAGGTGTAAATCTATCATTAGGAGAAGTATACACTTTAAATGTTGTTTTAAAAGAAAGTTCTGAGTTACTGGATGAAGTTATTGTGACAGCACAGAAAACTGTGGAAAAGATGGGGACTGTGACGAATGTGAGTGAGCGTCAATTAACGACATTGCCTACTATTAATCGTAGTATTACCGACTTTACTAAACTTTCTCCTTATGCGGGTGGCAGTAATTCTTTTGCTGGACGTGATGGACGTTATAATACAATAACAGTGGATGGTGCAGCGTTGAATAACAATTTTGGTTTAAGTACTAATAACTTGCCAGGTGGGGATGCACAACCCATTTCACTTGATGCAATTGATGAAATTAGCGTCAATGTTTCTCCTTATAGTGTTACGTATTCTAATTTTACGGGAGCTTCTATTAATGCTGTAACCAAGAGTGGTACCAATGAATTGAAAGGAACAGTCTATACATATCAGAAACCAAAGAACTTTATAGGAAAATCTATTAACGATGTTGACGTTCCTAATGTAGAAAGTTATAGATCTAGTTTGTATGGATTTACTTTGGGAGCTCCGATAATAAAAAATAAATTGTTCTTTTTTGTAAATGGAGAATTGGAAAATAGCAATAGCCCTGGTATTTTGTGGACTCCCAGTCAAGAGGAAGGTGGAAATGGGGATAATCAAAATCATATTTCTAGAACTTGGATAAAGGATTTGGAGACAATAAGTAATTTTGTAAAGGATAAATATGGATATGATCCTGGAAGTTATGATAAATTTGATGATTTCGAGAGCAAGAACTGGAAAATTATGGCTCGTTTGGATTGGAATATCAATAAAAAACATAAATTGTCCTTACGTTTTAATACGGTAAAATCAGAGAATGATGCTAGTATTAGTTCGACTTCTTCTGTGTTGACTAAGACGAATTCCAATCGTTACGGGGTAGATGCTTTTGCATTTGGAAATTCTAATTATGGTTTTAGAAATATTGTAACGTCTCTTTCTGGTGAATTGAATAGTAATTTTTCCTCTTCAGTGCAAAATAAATTATTGGTAACTTATACCCATATTCGTGATTCTCGTACAGCTAAGGGGGATGCATTTCCAATGGTTGATATTTATAAAGATGGTAAACAATATATGACATTAGGTACAGAATTGTTTACTCCTTTTAATGATGTCGAGAATAATGTATTTAGTGTTACTAACAATGTAACTATTAATAAAGGAAACCATTTGATAACTGCCGGTGCTACATTTGAAAGACAGTATTTCATGAATTCATATTTACGTGCTCCTTATGGGTATTACCGTTATGCCTCTATGGATGATTTTATGACAGGAAAGGCACCATCATTATATGGTATTACGTATGGGTATAATGGAAAAGATGCTCCAGGAGCTGAATTGACATTTGGTATGTTAGGAGCCTATGCACAAGATGAATATTCTATTACACCTAATTTTAAATTGACGTATGGATTGCGTTTTGATTTGCCGTTATATTTTGATGATTTGTCGGGAAATGCTGCTATCAAGAAACAGTCATTTAATGGGATAAATGTGGATGTTTCTAAATGGCCGAAAAGCAAATTGTTACTTTCTCCTCGTTTAGGCTTTAATTGGGATGTTAAGGGTGATCGTTCTATTGTATTAACTGGAGGTACAGGTCTATTTACGGGTCTATTGCCATTTGTCTGGTTCACTAATCAGCCAACTAATGCAGGACAGATGCAAAATATGGTTGAATTCTCAACTTTGGAATTGCCAACAAACTTTGCTTTTAATCCAAATTATAAAGAAACTCTTAGCCAAAATCCTGATATGTTTCCATCGACTCCAGGAAATGATGTTCCGGGAACCATTGCTTATGTAGATCCAGATTTTAAAATGCCTCAGGTTTGGCGTAGTAATGTGAATGCGGAGTTCCAATTACCTTATGGATTTATGGCCTCTGTAGGTATTATGTATACGCGTGATGTTTATAATGTTGTTCAGAAGAATATAAATGAAAAGGCTCCTTCTGGAACCTATAATGAACAACCAGGACGTGTATATTGGACTAAAGACAATTATTATGACAATCCTACAACTAAAACAGTCATACAATTGACCAATGGAGATGAAAAAGGTTATCAGTATTCTTTTAATGCAGTACTAACGAAGAAATTTGATTTTGGTTTTACAGGTTCATTTGGGTACACTTATACAATGGCTAAAGATATGACGGCAAATCCAGGTTCATCGGCGGCTTCAGTATGGCAGAATAATGTTGCAGTTAATTCATTGAATGATCCAGGTGTTTCTTATTCCTTATTTTCTACTCCACATCGTTTGATTGCTAATGCGTCTTATGAAATTGCTTATGCAAATATGAAAACGACCGTATCTTTATTCTATACCGGTTACCAACAAGGACGTTTTTCTTATACGTATTATAATGATATAAATGGTGATGGAAACTATTCTGATTTGATGTATGTACCTGCTTCTAAGGATGAAATGACATTTGTGGATATTAAAGATAAGCAAAATAATGTAACTTATACAGCAGAGGAGCAACAAGAGGACTTTTGGAATTATGTAAATAGTGACTCTTATTTGTCAGAACGTAAAGGGCAGTATGTAGAACGTGCCTCTTCTTTAGAACCGTGGATCCATCGTTTTGACATGAAGATCGCTCAAGATTTTTATGCAAAGATTGGTAAGCGCAAATATGGTATTCAAGTAAGTCTTGATATGTTAAATATTGGCAATTTGTTAAATTCAAAATGGGGTGCTTATCGTTCTTGTGGTTTACAAAGTTACGATAATGTAAGATTACTGAAAACAGCAAGTAAAGTAGGAGAACCTCTAACATATCAGATGAATGCATCTTCTCGTGAAGCGTTCCAAAAAAATTCTAAATGGGATTATACAGCTTCTACAGGTAGTGCATGGCAGATGCAATTAGGAGTCAAATTTACATTCTAGAATAAACAGAAGAATTTCTATATAAAAGTAAGCCGGACAATTTTGCAGTTGTTCGGCTTTCTTTTTTTATAGCTTCATCCTCATCACTACCGGATTATGATCGCTATAACTCCAGTCCGGTGAAAAGTAATCCGTACTTTTCAGTTCCGGAGAGTGGAGGACATAGTCGATTCTTAGTAAATGCTTGAAAAATTTGAAAGTATACATATAGCCATGTCCGCTTGTCTGGAAGCCATCTTGCAGTTTGTTACCTTTTTTGTTACCTTTCTTGTCACCTTTCTTGTCACCTTTTATGGTGTGATAGACATAAGAAGACGGTAGAGAATTGAAGTCGCCGCAAACGAGGGTAGGATAGGGGGAGTCGGCTATCAGTTGTTTGAGGACATCAGCTTGTCCGGCACGTTTCCGGAAGTTCTCGTGCAGACCGTCTATCAGAGTCAGAGCGGCACGTTCCGCTTTTTGGGCATCCTCCTTGTAAAGCTCTTTTTCCAGTTCTCTTTTGTTACGGGTCACTTCCGTTGTTTGCAGATGATTATTAAACAGGCGGATCGTGCGACCGGGTATTTCGATGTCACACCACAGGCTGCAATTCTTAGAGTCAGGATAGGTGATAAGACTCTGTTCCCTGATAGGATAACGGCTGAAAACAGCCAGTTGCAAAAGCTCCTTTCCTTCGGGAGCGGAAGGAACATACTGATACGGCCAGTTAGAAAAAGCGGCACATACACTGTCAATGTTAAATGAGGAATTGATACCGACCTCCTGCAAGCAGAGGATATCCGCTTGCAGATTCTGCATTTGAGTAGCAATACCTTTGCAGGAATACCCCATGTATTCGTGGTTGAAAGCATCCACATTGTAAGTCGCTACGGTCAATATTCCGGGTGTATAGGTTCCCAGCTTGGCTATCGGCTCCGAAGCCGGGCTGAAAAGAGGAAACTGAAGGACGCAACTTATATACCCCCAATTACCGAATAAAGCAATGAGAGAAAGGAAAACCCAACACCGCCAGCAGATCGTCCAATAAATGGCAAAAGCCAGATTAGCCAATAAAAGTACAGGCAACCCTAGACCGATAAAAGGGATAAGTTTGAAACTCTCCGGTGCAGTGTTTCCGGCAAAAGCACCCACTAGGGTAACACCTGCCAAAACACCTGTCAGCAGGATAGAAAAATAGTAGAACAGTCTATAAAAGGCTTTCATAATAATCTTACTTTATCCTTACACAATATTCTGATTCGGGCACAGCCGCTCTGTCGTCAGCCATTCGTAGTCATTCCGTCGTCAACCATTTGTAGCCATTCCGTCGTCAACTATTTACAGTCATTCCGTCGTCAACCACTTATTGATTACCTCTTTCAGTTTCGACTGAGCTATCGGTTTCGCTATGAAGTCATTGCAACCCGCTTCCATCGCGGCTTTCACATCATGCTCATAGGCAAAAGCACTCTGAGCGATAATAGGGACCGTAGCAGACAGTTCGCGAATGATCTTGGTAGCCTCCAGTCCATCCAGATTCGGCATTTTGATATCCATCAGAATCAGATCCGGCTTCACCTCATCGTACAAGAGAACCGCTTCCATACCATCGTTAGCACGGACGAGACGATACTGCTTGCCTAGAATAGCGTTCAGTAAATCATAGTTACTGTCCGTATCTTCGGCAATCAGGATACAGACCTGTTTCGTCATATGTATCTTTTCCTTTCCCGTTCCTTCATTCGCGGATATGCCGTTTCCACTCTGCGGCACCTCCTCTTTGTAGAGCACTGTCTTCATCTCCGAATCGACCTCTTTGGGCGTTTCCTGTGTACTGTACGGCAAAGTAAACGTAAACGTTGTGCCCACGCCCACTATTGAACTGACGGAAATCTGTCCGCCGAGCCGTTCCACGATAGACTTGCAGATAGACAATCCCAGTCCCGTCCCTTGAGCATGATTATTCAATTTGGCAAAACGCTCGAACACACGTCCCACCTTTTCCGGTTCGATTCCCGTGCCCGTATCCGTTACATGAAATACGATCTGCCCATCCACCAACTCATAACCGTACTTGATACTACCTTCCTTCGTAAACTTTACCGCATTCCCGATCAGGTTCGAAATCACCTGGAACACACGGTTCTTGTCCGTCTCTATCCGCAGGCTTTCGTCCGAAGGCTCATAGACAAGTTGCACACCCTCCGGTGTGCGGAATATATGCGCATCATGTATCTCCTGACACAAATTATGCAGACTCGTAAGTCCAAATGAAAACTCAATCGTTCCCGACTCAATCTTCGAAAGATCGAGAATCTCGTTAATCAGTTGCAACAGACGCTCGTTGTTGGCTTCCACAATCTGATAATACGTTTTCCGTTCTTCCGCGTCATCACTCTCAGTTATCAGATGCGAAAAACCGACAATCGCGTTCAGTGGTGTGCGGATCTCATGACTCATATTGGCGAGGAAAGCCGATTTCAGATTGTCGGACATCTCCGCTTTGTCCTTCGACGACTGGAGTTCCCGCTTGATCATCTCCAGCTCCGTGATATCCCACTCAATGCTGACGATGATAGGAGAGGACAACTCGTCACCATCCACCTTAATCTTCCGTTTGTCAAGAATAATCAGATTCCCGTTCCTGTCCTTTCCCTCAGCGATCCAATGCAGTCCTTTTCCGGTAGCAGCTACCTCAATATCCTCCTGCCTCTTCTTTTCCGCTACAATCGGCGGATAGAAGTCATAGTCATTCTTGCCCACCGGATTATCATTGAAATGATCGCGGTTGTACGATTCGCGGTTCCGATACACATATCTGAAATCATTGTTAATCTCTTTCACCACAATCCCTGCGGGAAGGTTATTGATCGTCGTATCCATAATCCGGTTGAGCCGTTTGATCTGCGCCTCATACCTCATTCTTTCCGAGATGTCATGAGCGAACGACCAGAAACTCTCCTCGCCGGAATCACTGATAACGTTGTACATCGTACATTCGTAAGCCAGAATATCCTTATGAATTTTAGAGGGATGATGCGCGATAAACGTATTGCTGCCGTTCTGCACCGCATTCCTGCACCGTTCCTGCCAAGCCTCTTCGGTCGGCATATCTGCAACGATATTATAGATTTTCAGTCGGCTGATGTCCGTATTATCCACTAGACCGTGATTGTACAGAAAACGTCGGTTGGCAAAGATCACCGTACCGTCGGGTTTGGCGGCATAGATACTCTCTTTCGCATTATTAATGGCATGAGTCAGTGTATTGATATCATTCCTCCGGTGTTGGAGAACAGTGATATTCTGGATATACCCTTCTATATTGCAGCTTCCGTCGGGCAATTCCTCCCGCAGATAAGTCTGGATACGCACATAGAAAATATCCCCGTCCAGCCGGATCCGGTAACTGATACTTTCCTGATTGAATTCCGACACATTCTTTTCGCACCAATTCTCGAAAGCCGGGTGATCCTCCTCCATTATTAACTGCTTGTACATATCGAAAGAGATATGCTGCACATCCTCCTTGCACAATACTCCCGTGTATCCTGTATAATGAAACACATTTTCCGCCGTATTATACGTCCAGTGTCCGATTTGCGCCACCTTCTGAATCTCGCGCAATGTGCGGTTTGCCTGCTCCAACTGGCGTTTCACGTTACTTCTTTGCGTGATATCCCTATATTGGCAAAGCACCATATCATCATACGGATGCATGAGACACTTGAAATAGAATGTCTCATTCTTCAGCTCCAGCTTGAAGTTTTTGCTGACACTCCGGTGTTCCCCGATCACCGTCTCGAACACCGGCATTACCTTATCCCTTGTCCGCTCTGGCAAAAGTTCGAAGATATCCTTCCCTAAAAGAACTTCTTCCTGCAGAAACCATAAATCGCAATGAGAATCGATATCCACGCAGATACCATTCCTGTCTATCAGCAACATTGTGTCTGCCGTCAGTTCCAGAATTCTTTGTGCATTGTTTGCATTGTGTAATGTTCTGTCCATGTATGATTTTTTTATAAGATAACAAAAGATATCTCAAATTGTTTTTACTTCTCCGACCGTTTCGCTTTTTCCCACGCTCCGTTTCCTTTTTTCTTCTTCAGATAACGGATCCCTTTCAACACATTGATATTCATAAAAAGAAAATAATAGGGGATGAAGAGTATCTTGTTCTTAATCTGCCTGGCAGACAGATAATAGCCCCAATATCCCAACCCGTAGAAGAGGAGCTGCATCCCAAGCAGCACCCCGTAGAATACCGTCGGACCGCCCGACAGCAGAATCGCCACGTTCAGTGGCAGGAGTGCGAACAGCAGGAACGGAGTGACCGACCACCTCAACACCCGGTGCGACGTATATTGAAAGCTGAGCACCCCGTAGCGGAACGGGTTCAGCAATGGGCGCAGCCGCCAGATAGACTGCAATCCTCCCGCAGCGATGCGCACCTTTCTTTTTTCCTCCTCCCTCATATCCGCCGAACCGCTTTCGATGGCGTAGGCATTGGTGCAGTAAGCAATCGTGTACCCCTTCATCGTGATGCGCAGCGATAGGATGAAGTCGTCGAGCAATGTGTCCGGTTCCATCGCCTCGAACAGTTCGCGGCGTACGGCAAACAGTTCACCCGCAGCCCCCACCGCCGAATATAGCCGTGCGTCCAACGCTTTCAGCGTCGACTCATACTTCCAGTAAATCCCTTCGCCACCGGCGGCAGCCCCGTCCTTCGTCTGCACGGCAATCCGTTTCTCTCCCGCCACGCATCCCACTTTCGGATCCTGAAAAGCGAGTACAATCTCCCGTATCGCTTCCCGGTTCACCATCGTATTGGCGTCCGTGAAGACAACGAGCGGTGTGTCTACAAGCGTCATTCCGCGCGTCATTGCAGCCGTTTTCCCCTGTCGGAGCGGTTGGAAATGCACCGTCGCCTTTCCCTGCCAGCGTGTCTGCAAGCGTTCGTTCGTCCCGTCATTGCTGCCGTCCGTCACCCAGACGATGTGCAGCTTATCCGCAGGATAGTCCAGCTCAAGGCAGTTCTCCATCTTCTCGTCCACCACCTCCTCTTCGTTGAAAGCCGTGATAAACAGCGTCACCTCCGGCAGTTCCCCGTCCGTTGCCGGCAGCGAGCGTCTCACTGGTTTCACGAAAAACTCTTTCAGCTTGACAAGGATGTAAAGCAGGATTCCGTAGCCCAGATACGTGTAGAACACAACAAACAGGGCAAACCAGAAAAAAATTTCGAGACAAAGAGTAAGTGTATCGTTCATGATTTTTTAGCTTTTATTCTTTTAGTCGCATATACTCCTCCAAGCTTATCGGAGAGTGCTTATGGGTTTTATTTTTTACTTTATTTTTCACAATATAATATAAAGCGGTACCGATCTTTGTCAGCTCTTTCATCGCGCTTCTGCGCGGATACATCTGTTCCACCATCTGTCTGCTCCACGGCTTAGTGAAAAAATCGGTATACTTTTCATCTGTCGGATTGATGATAAATTCGATATCATCTTTCCATTCGCATCGGTTCAACATCAGATTCCCTTCGGTAAACCACAATAGCTTATACGTCAGCGACTGGTATGGCAGATAATTCAGAAACAGTTCCCCATAGTTATTCTCGTAATTTCCCGGCATTCTGGATTTCTCAAAAAGGATCAGTTTGTTGTCCAAGTAAAGAACCACCCATTTGTGGGATTTCTTGGGAAAGAGAAATTCGCCCAGCAAACTGGGAGTCTCCATGTATCCCCTTTTCGCTACCCTGTATTGCTCATGGATAAACTCTGCGGGGTTTTCCACGTGCTCAAGTACTTGATTGCAAATCACATAATCGAATGCCTTATCTTCAAACGGTAAATTCTCACCGTTCGCATTGACCAACTCCTGATGCGGGTATATCTTCACGTTTCCGCAACGATGGAAATTACTGTCCAAATACTGCTCAACGATAACGTTGGCTCTGAAAGTCGGATTATGACCGGGACCAACTTCCAATACCTTGTCCTTCTTTCCGATCTTCAAATCATCTCTGTCATACGGGATACGGGTAATCATAATGCTATATATTATTTGTTTGGGTTATTTCTCTATATCTTTCCTTTATTTCTTTTTCACGAGATTGCTCTCCTCATCCTTATATTCCTTTTTCTTGGTAAAAAGTCCTCCGATCCCCCTCAGCCCGTTGGCCACACGAACCTTGAAACTGTTGAACAGCGATCCGTCGGCTCCCACCGTGCCATACCCCGTGACGGCACGTGCGCGGCGTTTTCTCACAAAAGCGATTTTCCCGAACTGTTTCAGTTGCAGCGCCAGATACCCGTCCTCGCCCCGGATGATGTCTGTGCGGATGCCCGTTTTCCGTGCCAAATCCGTGCGGTAAGCGAACACCAGCCCCCGCACACTCAGCTCCGGACGCTTGAACGATTGCAGCCACAGATGCAGGTCGCGGGTAGCCTCATACAGCTTCAGTCCCCACCGGGAATGCTCCTCGTCCGGAATATAGCTCCATAGCGAGCTTACCCCGACAACGCCCGGACGCTCCAGCGCATCCACCATCGTCTCCACATACTTGGGCGGATACATCGTGTCCGAATCAATGTTGATGTGATACTTCCCCCGTGCGTGGTTCAGCCCGCAAAGGCGGGCAAAACCGCAACTATGCTGCGTCTCCGTATAATAAGGTACGCCGCACGCCTGAAAAATCTCCGCCGTTCGGTCCTTCGATTCATTATCCACCCCGATGATCTCTAGGGGATATTTGCACTGCATCTCGCTCAGCGACCACAGACAAGCCAGCAGATGTTTTTCCTCGTTGTAGCCTATCAGCGAGACGGTAACCACCGGATTTTCGCTCTGAAGCCCGGCGATCTTCTGCCGCACTTCCTCCACCACTGCTTGGGGAGCTTCCGCAAACGGTCTCTCGTACACCTGCAAATATTTCTTATACCAAACTCCCATAACTCACTTCCTGATTTATTAAGCGTACCGCTTATCTGTTTATTTTTCCAAAGCCTCCTCGAACAACTCTTTCCATTGCTCCGCGATATGCTCGATCCTGAAACGTTCCACATCCACCCGTGCCTGCCGTCCCATCTTCCTGCGCAGGTCCTCATGCTCAATCAGATAACAGATCTTCTCCGCCAATCCCCCGATGTCACCGTTCTCCACCAACAACCCGTCGCGGCCGTCTGCGATAATGTCTCTCGGTCCGCACGGGCACGTGAACGAAACGGGGGGCACCCCGCACGCCATAGCCTCGATGATGACCATTCCGAACCCCTCATAGCGCGAAGACAGAACAAATACAGAACTCTCACAATACTTATCCACGATATTCTGCACCGTGTGTTTGAGCAGGCAACTCGAAGCCACCCCTTCCTCATCCACCTGCCGTTGGAGTTGCTCGCGCATACCGTCCCCGTAGATCGACAGCGTCCAGTCCGGATGTTTCCGGCTGACGATGCGCCAGGCACTCACGAGGCGGTCGAATCCTTTCTGCGGCATATACCTTCCTACGGCAATCACCTGTTTTTGCGTGCCGTCCGACTGTTGGTCGGGGAGGAAAGGAAGCGGGTTGTGAATCACCTTCACGTTGTCCAGTTCCGTCCATTCGGCTGCGTCCTCGTTGCTCAGCACGACGAAATAGCGCACTTTCCGCAGTTGCCGGATCAGTTGCCGCATCCAATACTGCTTCACCATTCGCTGCACGAATCCGGGAAGGCGGTTGTCGGTGAATTCGCGGTAGTTGGACTTGTTGAAATGGATTTCTCCCAGCTTGACACTGCCGTCCTTCATATCGCAGATGAAGTTGATCTCACGCCGCAGCAGAGACACCGTGATATCCGGACGGATTTCGCAAAGGCACTCGTTCAGCCGCTTCTTGTAAAGCCGTTGTTTCTTCGAATATCCCGAAATACGTTTCAGCAATGAACGCCCGTACATTTCGTCGTAATTGATACTGAGTTGATGAAGCGTGATGGACGGATGCAGAGGATAGTAAGGCTCTTTCCCTTTTCCGTCCGTCAGGATAATATGTATGTCATAGCCGAAATGCTCTGCAAAGTAATTCGCTTTCAGAGTCAGTGCCCGTTCCATACCGCTGGGATAATAAAGCGAAGGAATGCAGTAGGCTATTCTTAATTGTTTATTCATCAGTTGTTTTTTTAAGTCCTACCTCCTCAATCACCTTTTGCATCTGCGCTTTCCATGACAGTGGGCGGACCGACTCCCGGATCTCAACCGGCGAAATCTTCAACGACCGTTGAAACGCAATCAGCTTCGGGACGTCCACCGCCGACTCATCTGCAGGCACCTTCCACACATACGGCATAGCGTCAAAATCCGCATCCGTCTCCGAGTAAGTGAAGGCAAACCCGCGTGCCGCGTACTCCCGGTTTTTCAGTGTCTTGATTTCCGTGATACCGCTCCGGTGGCGTCCCAGACTGCCGATGGCAAAGTCCGCGCGTTCAAACTGCTCGTCGAGTTCCTCTCCGTGCAGGGGTCCGTGCAGAATCACGTACTCCTCCAGATGATGGTCGCGTATCACGGGAAGAATCTCCTCCCGTTCCCGTTCGCCCGATAGCGGACCTACGATATGGAAATAAACCTTATATTCCGGATTCGTCCGGTAATACTCCGCGAGGCCCCGTACCAGGCGGTCGAACCCGTGCCAATAGTGCACCTCCGCCACACCGATCAGGTGCAGCTCGTGCGAAGTGCCGTTCTGCCCGCTCCGCATCGGGGTAGCGTCGAAATCGATCCCGTTGGAAATCCGGATCGTCCTGCCTCCGAAAATCGTTTCCGCGCTGGAGAAAGTCACGATGCCGTCCAGCAGCTTCGCCATCCGGTGGCGGAAACAACGGTCTACAGCGAGCGAAGCTCTCATAGACCGTGAGATGTACTCCTGATCGTAAGGATATGTCGGTATCTCCACCGCCACTTTCGCCCCCGTCTTTTTCAGGCGTTCCACCAGCCGCAGCGTGAAAGGGTTGGCGTTGTGATAGGAACGGATGTACACAAAATCTATCTTCTCCCGCTGCGCGTACTTCACGATAGGCGAGTAGTAGACACGTTTCAGCAACTTCGCCATCGTTCCTTCGCCGAAATCGGCCATCACCTCGTCGTCGATCATCAGCCTCCGGTTGCCGAAAGGCGTGGTGTCGTAATAACACAAGCGAACATCCGCGCCGCACTTCTTGAGGGCCTTCACTTGGTAATGTATCTTCTTACTGATTCCGTTTGCTTTGTCGAAACCGTGAAATATCAGGAATAAGGCTTTCATGCGTGCTTTTCGTCTTGATGTATGTTGTCCATTTCGTTCATTTATTTTCTTTTTCCCGCCATGCTTCGTATTTTCCCAAAGAGGTCGTACTCACGCGTAGCTTGTATATATCCTCCAAAGATAGTAAAACTTACTATACTTTTTACAATTATTGTAAGAAAAATATTTATTCCTTCCGTCGCGTACTGTATCGGCAGGAGAATGGCCGCCATCAGCAGGCTCACTGCCAGCGGAGAAAGGAGCTGACGGACGAACGGCAGGACGCTTCGCCGGAAAGTCACCCGGTACATCTGCCAGTAGCATTGCACGAAGTTGACGGTGAATGTGACGGCGATGCAGCTTGCCACTGCCGTCAGCGTGCCGAAATAGAAGATTCCGAGCAGCATACCCGCCACGTTGAGCGCGGACGAGAACAGTCCGCACACGAACAGGCTCTTCGTGTCGCCCGCCGCCTGGAAGATGGAGCCGGAAGAAGACAGCATGATCTGAATCCCTACGGACAGTGACAGAATCCGGAAAACGGGTACGGACGGCAGCCATTGGGCGCCGAAGATGATCAGCGTCACTTCCTCCGCCGTGAAAAAGAGCAGCACGCTGAGCGGCAGTCCGATGAAGGCGAGAAAGCGCAGGATGCGTTCGTAGGAGGTGGCGAGCTTCCCTTTGTCGTCTTGAAAATCGCTGAATATCGGGTGCATCACGGGGGTGATCACTTGTGTGATGTTCTGCAGGGGAAGCATCATCAGACGGTAAGATTTTTCGTAGTATCCCAAGTCGGACATTCCCATGTATTTGCCGATTAGCAGCTTGTCAAGGTTGCGGCTGAAATAGTTGATGACATTGAACAGGAACTGGTAGGCGGAATAGGAGAATATCTTGCGCAGCACCGTCAGGCCCAGCGTGAGGCGCAGGCGTTGCGGATAGCGTTGGTAGGAGATGGCGAATATCAGTATGCTGGATACGATCGGGTTGATAATCAGCGCATACAGTCCCGCTCCGCAGAGTGCTGCGGTGACGGCGGC
>ERZ860322.1205-NODE-1205-length-15595-cov-2.588932_pt1 | contig 15595 bp, 11 predicted proteins | sample MGYA00509979_ERZ860322 | MGnify/ENA primary metagenome ERZ860322 (study PRJEB30046, sample SAMN00715217) | human gut metagenome | study: EMG produced TPA metagenomics assembly of the A metagenome-wide association study of gut microbiota in type 2...
CGGCAGGATGCGGTCAACATCTGTGCCGGTAGTCTTTAATACACCATCCCGGAAAGAGTTATCCACAAACTTGCGCGTTTCGTCCGGCTTGAGCTTTTCCTCCACGATAAGTGTATCAAGGTCGGTTTTCTTTTGCTCGGTGACGAACTTTATCCAGTCGTCATCTACCTTGGTGGCCGTATTGACGGTTGCGATAAAGTTTTCAATCAGGTCTTTCTTGCTGCGCAGCTGCATACTGGAGTCCACGGCCTTGCGGATGTCAACAAGAATTTCTTTATCCTCGCAGTTGCTATCGTGATACTTGGCAACCAGCATAAGGATATAGTCAATATTGATTTCCACCTGACGGATAAGCTCCATCTCAAAAACTATATCGTCATTGATGACTTCCTTATCGGGGTTCTTAGGCCGCAGCTGTTGGTATAGGTCAATATAGTTGCTCTGGTAGTCCTGCATATCGCGCGGGGAGAGCAGTTCATTGCCCGCAAAGTCGTCAAACGAGGTAAGGATATTCCGCAGCCGCAGGATTGCGCCAAACAGCGCGATAAAGTCCTTTTGGTTTTGCTCGCCAATAATGGGCTAACCCAGCGGGAACTTTGCTTGCAGCTTGGCAATCAGGTCTTCGTAGCCGTCGTGGTGTTTGCCGTCCTCGTCATAGCCATCGTAATAGGCTTTATAGTTTTTCAGCAGAACGATACTACCCGCATTGCGGTCACCAAACAAGGCAATGGCTTTGTTGGTTTCCTCCTCCAGATTGCGGAAGCAGACAATGTTGCCGTATGTCTTTACGGAGTTCAGGATGCGGTTCGTGCGCGAGAACGCTTGTATCAAGCCGTGCATGACGAGGTTTTTATCCACCCAGAGCGTATTTAGCGTGGTAGCGTCAAAGCCCGTCAGGAACATATTTACGACAATCAGGATGTCAACCTCGCGGTTTTTCATGCGCAGGGAAAGGTCTTTATAATAGTTCTGGAATCTGTCGGCCGAGGTATCATAATGTGTTTTAAAAAGTGCATTATAATCCTTGATTGCGGATTCCAAAAAGTCGCGCGAGCTTGCATCAAGCTGGCTGGTATCGTCAGAGTTTTCCTCGCCCAACAGGCCGTTGGCATCTTCCACGTCCTCGTTGGCGGCATAACTAAAAATCGTTGCCACGCGCAGGCGCTTTGCTTCGGGCAAGTCCTGCATCTGGCGCTTAAATTCCAGATAGTACGCCTTTGCCATTGCAATCGAGCTGACCGCAAAGATGGAGTTAAAGCCCGACAGACGCACACTATCCTTGACTTCTGCGACCTGCCCGCGCGTCTTATCGGTTGCTACCGCTTCGATATTGCGCAGCGCACGGAAAGAATACGTCTTACCGTTGCGTTTTGTTTTCTGGTCAAAATGCTCTAAGATATATTTGACGATTTCTTTTACGCGGCGCGGGTCGGCAAGTGCTTTTTCGGTATCGATGGCCTTGACCTGCTTATCGCCAATACCTGCCTTTCGGTTGACCGTATCCACATAGTCAATTCTAAACGGCAGAACGTTGTTATCGTTGATAGCGTCAACAATCGTATAGGTATGCAACGGCAAGACTTTTTTGCCGTTTGCATCAGGCTCACCGCCAAACGCCTGCGGTGTAGTTTTCAGCGTGGGCTTGCCGCGCGTGCTGGCATTGGCCGCAAAAATCGGCGTACCCGTAAAGCCAAACAGGTGATAATTCTTAAAATACTTGACAATGTCCTCGTGCATATCGCCAAACTGGCTGCGATGGCACTCGTCAAAAATCAAGACAACGTGCTTTTGGAAAATCTCATGTCCCTTATTGCGGGAGACAAACAGCGCCAGCTTTTGAATCGTTGTAATGATGATTTTATAAGTATGCGGATTGCCTTTGGCATCCCGGTCTTCCAGCTGGCGTTGCAGCACCTGCGTGGAGGTGTTTCCGTTGGCCGCGCCTTTTTCAAAGCGGTCATATTCTTTCATGGTCTGGTAGTCCAAATCCTTGCGGTCTACCACGAACAGAACCTTATCAATATAGGGAAGATTGGACGCCAACTGCGCCGTTTTGAAGGAGGTCAGCGTTTTGCCGCTGCCTGTTGTGTGCCAGATGTACCCGCCTGCGGCCAGCGTTCCCGTCTGCTTGTAATTGGTCGATACTTCAATACGGGACAAAATACGCTCGGTGGCCGCAATCTGGTACGGACGCATCACCAGCAGCAGGTCTTCGGACGTAAAGACGCAATACTTCGTCAGGATGTTCAGCAGCGTATGGCGGGCAAAGAACGTGCGGGTAAAGTCCACCAAGTCGGGAATAACGCGGTTTTTCCCATCCGCCCAAAAGGACGTAAATTCAAAGCTGTTGCTTGTCTTTTTGCTGCTCTTTCGGGTCGTTCCGGCGCTCTCTTTAATGTGGCTGTCGCGGGTCGTGTTGGAGTAGTATTTCGTGTTCGTGCCGTTGGAGATAACGAAAATCTGTACATACTCATACAGACCGCTGCCCGCCCAAAAGCTGTCCCGCTGGTAACGGTTGATTTGGTTGAATGCCTCCTTGATAGGCACACCGCGCCGCTTCAATTCCACATGAACCAACGGCAGACCGTTTACCAGAATCGTGACATCATAGCGGTTATCATAGTTGCCGCCGTTCTCCACATACTGGTTAATGACCTGCAAGCGGTTGTTGTGGATGTTCTTTTTATCCAGCAACGTGATATTGACCGTAGAGCCGTCCTCGCGGGTCAGATTTTGAATGTTATCCTCTTGGATGCGGCGGGTCTTTTCTTTGATGCCATCGTTTGCGTTGGCGATTTTATCCTTAAAGAAGTTATCCCATTCCTTATCCGTAAAGGTATAATTGTTCAGAATCTCCAGCTGGCGGCGCAGGTTTGCCACAAGGTCAGCATTATCATGGATAGGGAGGTAGGCATAGCCCTGCTCCTCCAGCATCTTGATAAATGCCTGCTCCAGCGCAGCCTCGCTCTGGTAGGCATCAGAACGCTTGCTTTGCGGTTCGTATTCTGTTACAACGGTACTTTCGTTGCTGGCAGCAACTACATTGTAAGTGCTCATGCTTTATCTTCCTCAATTTGGCTTTTGGCATTGCCTTGCTCTGCAAAGAACAAAATGCCATCGACAAGTAACAAGGCCTTTAAGAAATCCATTCTTGTATATGTCCGATGCGTTCTTCCATGCTGTAGCCAATTTCTGTTCAATAGGTCTTCCTCTTTTTCTGTAAATGGTTTCCCATTAAACATCGTTCCGGTTACTGCGTTCAGCCCCGTAGAAACACACCAAAACTTTCTGTCTAATCCCGTTAGTTCCTCATTATTTGAAATACGTTCTTCAATTTTCTTTATTCGTTTTTCATAGTTAACGCATCCCTGCATATCCGATGCGTCTGCAAGTATGCCATCCGCCAAGGAAAAAAGCCCTGTACACGCAAGTTGATAATGCTCTTGCTGAAACGCTGCAATGATTTCTTCGTAGAATCTTTGATACATTTCCATTCCATCATGCCGCTTAAGTGTTTCAATTAGCGGAGAAATATGTCCGCCTTCATAGTAGTACCTATCAACTGCCTGTACAATATCAGGTTCCTCACAAAATTTATGCGCCAATTCTAACGTGAAATCATCTGTAAATACAATTTGCGCATTTGCCATTTTATCTACCGCTTCTGCCCAAAGCGCAAATTCTCCGAATATTTTTCCAATTTCAATCAAGCCCGGAAGAACTTGGGCAACTGTTTCTCTAAGACTTGAAACAGCGTCAGCGAAAGCCTTGAGTCCTGTATAAAGTCCATCTATGTTTATGCCATCATCATTCACAATTATCCAGCTCCTTAAAAGCTAACAGTTTGTCCCGATAGTATTCGTATTGCTTTTGCCGTGCTTCGATTTCGGCAGGCAGACCCTTGGTGAGGTCATTGCAGAGGGTGTCTAAGTGGTCAAGGATGGTTGCCACTTCCTTTTGCCTCTCCACTGCAGGTAAATGCACCATTATTTTTCCTACAACATTACTCATAAGTTTTGCATTTCCCATGCCCGCACTGACATACTTTTTTGCTTCAAGCGAAAGATAATAATACAAATATTTAATGTTGACGCTTTCATCTTTTACATCAAGCAGTCCACACACGTTTGTAATATTAAACTTTCCATTTCTAATAAAAACAGTCCCCGCATTTGCGCCATCAGTTGTCCATGTTATGTACTCACCATCATACATAAATGTATTGATTTTACCCAACACTCCACCGTTTTCGGTTTGTGAGGAATACACCGGGTATATTCCTTCGTTATCCCGTATAGTGTCTTTAGATATTACTTTTCCCCTTGCAATATTGCAAATATCAGAAACAGGAACAATAACATAACCAAACACATACTGCAAGAGCTTAATTAGGCTCTGTCTGTCTGTCTGTCTGTCTGTCTGTCTGTCTGTCTGTCTGTCTGTCAAGATTATGTCGTCAGCCGCAGCAAACGTCAAGAGCATATCCCGATAATATTCATACTGTTTTTTACGAGCTTCAATTTCTGCGGGCAGACCGATGTTCAAATCAGAACAGATGACATCAAAATTATCCAGCACATTGACAATGCGTTGTTGCACTTCGAGAGGGGGAATAGGTATCGGATATTGTTTAACAGTCTGTGCATTTATATTTGATTGAGACCCTTGCCCCAATGCCTTGAGAGACAGATATTCCTTACTTAGCCAGTGGAAAACATAACGGTATAATGCCTTAGTTTCATCAATTTCCAGATTGCAACACGCTTGATTTGTTGTTAATGGAATTTTGTTAATCGCAACTTTGCCAGCTGTCGCGCCGTACATTGCTACAATAACACAATTTTCCGGTATCATTTTTGCGGATGAATTTTTTAACCCCTGTTCGGTAATTTTTACATCCGTATCATAAATTTCATTCCAATTGACTTCCTGTGTCCGAAGCCAAGGAATTGTACCTCCATAGTAATCCGAGTTTCCCGCTTTCGGTGTTCCGCCTGACTGAATGTGTTTGCAAATGTCTGCAATAGTTGCAGTCCATACTTGTTTATCAAATGTCCCCCCCCCTGTGGACATCGAAAGTCAAAAGTGTATCGCGGTAATATTCATACTGCTTTTTACGTGCTGTAAGCTCTGCTGTAAGTTTCTCCGTAATCTCCGCTGTAAATTCTGTAAAATCGTCAAGTATTCTGACAATTTCACGTTGGATAGGCAACGGTGGTACAGACACCAAATATTGCATTACTGCGTCTTTATTTCCGCGTGGCATTTTCGCCCCTTTTGAGTTTTGAATATCATACAAGAAGAAATCTTCTGAACTCAAAACATAGTACAAATACTTCGGCAACACCTGTTCTGTATCCACTATGTGTATTGCCAGAACATCACCATTTGTGCCGCCATCATACATTGCCAACCACACTTTCCTTAAATAAGGACGAATATTTCCTATCAAAATGTCATCTTTAAAAAATTGAATAACGGAGCCTTCTTTGGGGGCTGATGCCGCAACTGTCTTTCCCATCTTATTGGGCAACAAATTCTCTACGCCAACGTAGGTGTTTTCATTAACATTTTGTGCAGGTATTCGATTTTTTTCATAATATGCTAACTCTGTCAACGGTTTCTTTTCAACCCCATTAGGACACAATTCTAGCACTAATGTATTTATCCCCGATTTCATTTCTTTGCGTCCTTTCCTAACAAAGCTTTTACTATATCTACAGAAGTAAATGATTGCGTATTCTTCTTTTTCTCGCAACCAACAAATTTCATTCTTGAAATTCCTTTTTCGTATAGCACAATATTATAGTCTGAGCATTCTATACCAATTGTTTCCATCGGAAGATAACAAGAGCTGTACCGAATTCCTTCCGAAGATTTCTTTTCAAAAGTCTCACAGAGCAAATTTGTTAGTTTATAATAGTTCCCTTTCTGATTAAGCACTCCGAATTTAAACGGAAGTTTTATATCATCATATATGTGCAATTCGTCAACCGTCAATTTTCCGTAGTATTCATCTAAAAAAGAAAATAGTTCTGCATTTTTGTCGTTCCTTGCTGGTGCTATGAGAAACGAATTTAATACCATTCCTATAAGATTATGCAGTTGATTGTTTTTATCCATCTGCAAAAAGCCCGCCAATGTAATGTCATCCACGCATTCATATGTCGCCAGCATATAGGGCGCACCTTTTTCTATATGCGTCTCTAACAAGCAAACCATTTCTGTACTTCCTAAGTACAATGCACATTGCCCCTGCTCATTTGCTCGGTTCTTCGGTCTTGACGGCGGAGGTTCCCACTGTTTCGCATCTGAATAATCCACCTTTTCATCGTATGTGCGAATCCGATAGAACCTTTCACCTTTGCGTATTATGTCCACCCCATAATCAAAAGGCACTCCCAACTTGCTCAAAAAGGTATAGTCCGATATCCATTCCAGAATATTGCTTGCAGCTTTGAACACTTCATATTTTGCCACATTTATCGCCGCTGGATTGTGTGAATTTAAGGCGACATTCAATTTGCAAATTGCTGCTTCTTTAGATGTCAAATTGTCCATAGCCTTCACACCCTCCTAATTGTATTATCTTCATTCTGCAAAACCAATGCGGAGTGGTTGTTGTATTTTTTACATTAACCACTTTTCCTTGGCTTTCAAATGGTTGTTCTACCCATTACTCGGCTTCAATCTCCGCAATAATCTTATCAATCTCATCACGCAGAATCTGTTCCCGCGCCACAATGCGCTTGATTTCTGCGTTCAGCTCGGTAATGTTGATAACCTCGCGGGTGTCCTCCTGCTCCACATAGGTGGACACGGACAGGTTATAGTCCTGCGCGCCGATCTCATCGTTGGGCACCAGACGGGCGAAGTGCTCCTTGTCCGTCCGCTCGGCAAAAGCGCCCAAAATGGTCTCGATATTTTCCTCTGTCAGCTTGTTGCTGTTCGTGACCTTGACGCACTGCTTGCTGGCGTCGATAAACAGCGTGGCGTTGTCCGCCTTGGATTTTTTCAGCACCATGATACAGGTGGCGATGGAAGTGCCGAAAAACAGGTTGTCCGGCAGCTGGATAATGCAGTCGATAAAATTGTTATCAATAAGGTACTTGCGGATCTTCTTTTCCGCGCCGCCGCGGTACATCACGCCCGGGAAGCAGACGATGGCCGCCGTGCCGTTGGTCGCCAGCCATGCCAGTGAGTGCATGATAAAGGCCAAGTCCGCTTTGGACTTCGGGGCCAGCACACCGGCAGGGGAGAAACGCGGGTCGTTAATCAAGACCGGGTTATCATCGCCCTCCCATTTGATAGAATAGGGCGGGTTGCTGACGATGACCTCAAAGGGTTCCTCGTCCCAATGCTGGGGCGAAATCAACGTATCCTCATGCGCAATATTGAATTTATCAAAATCAATATCGTGCAGGAACATATTGATACGGCACAGGTTGTAGGTCGTCAGGTTGATTTCCTGCCCGAAGAAGCCCTGACGGACATTCTCCTTGCCCAGAATCTTGGCCGCTTTCAACAGCAGGGAGCCGGAGCCGCAGGCAGGGTCATAGACCTTGTTGACCTCGGTTTTGCCCACAACGGCAAGGCGGGTCAGCAGCTCCGAAACCTCCTGCGGGGTGAAGAACTCGCCGCCACTCTTGCCTGCGTTGGAGGCGTACATACTCATCAGGTACTCATACGCATCACCGAACGCATCAATCGTGTTTTCCTTATATTCGCCCAGCTTCATAGCGCCGATGCCGTCCAGCAGCTTGACAAGCATTGCATTGCGCTTGGGAATCGTTGCGCCCAGCTTGTTGCTGTTGACATCAATATCATCAAACAGACCGGCAAAATCGTCCTCGCTCTCGGTGCCCTTGGCCGAATCCTCGATATGACGGAAGACGGCCTCCATCGTCATGTTAAGGTTATCATCCTGCGGCGCACGGGCGCGTACATTGACGAACAGTTCAGACGGCAAAATAAAGAAACCTTTGGTCTGCACCAAGTCATCCCGCGCCTGCTCGGCCTCCGCGTCAGACAGCTTGGCATAGTCAAAATCCGCGTTGCCTGCCGCGATTTCGTCCGCGTTGATGTAGTTTGTCAAGTTCTCGGAAATATAGCGGTAGAACATGATGCCCAGAACGTAGGATTTGAAATCCCAGCCATCCACGCTCCCGCGCAGGTCGTCCGCAATCGCCCATATTGCGCGGTGTAGTTCTTCGCGTTCCTGCTCTTTTTTATTATCCGGCATCGTGATTCCTCCAAATTTCAAGTACACTTTTTAACCCTATGCATATTGTAGCAAATACGTCATCCTATAAATCGGACTTGCAGACAAAGGTACATATTTTTATCTATTATAACGAAAAAGCGGGTATTTGTCACCCGCTTTTTACAGTATTCCGTAAACATTGTAGATGTCACGCACTATTTGAAGTAGTAATTTTTGTGCAGCCGGATAGCGCCGTCATCGCAGATTACAAATAGGTCTTGTTCCAAATGTGCAAGGTCAGCTGGCTTGATGATGGGCTGTCGTTTCTGGTTGGGGTCTGTTGCCATCAAAGAACGTTTATCGCCAATCATTTTTGAGAAATAATCTTGTGTTTCGGTATCTTTGCAACCGAGAAGAACCGTAAACTTAAAATTGCCCAGCATAGCTTTCCGTTCATCTTTACCGTAAATCATATCGAGGTCGGCTAACGACTGGGTTAGGACAAGGATTCTAATTCTGCGTTTCCGCAGCTTGCGCAGACTTTCAACAATTTGCAGCTTGCCAAATGAAGCAAACTCGTCAAGACAAAACAAAATCGTTTGCTTGTTTTCTGGCGGTCTGGATGAAAAATATTCCATCGACTGCGCCGTGATAATGCGTAGCAGGTCGCCATAGATTTTGAGCTTTTCGTCCGGGATATAGATGTATACACTACTGGTTTCCAACGTGGCCGGGCTGATTGACTGCTCGTAGCTGGCCGATTTTCTAAGTGCATTTTTAATTTTTTCGTTTGTGGCAAACAGTTTCAAGGCATCGTCTGCCGCCTGTTTGCAACCTGCTGTATTCTGCTCACTTGCCCCCGCAAATGAACTAATGAACATATTGGCAATCGGGTTCTGCTGCTTTGCAATATCGTTCAACAGACTGCGCCAATCATGGCCGAGAAAAAACTCGCAGATTTCCACAAAACCCCAGCCCATACCATAGTAGCAGATAAGCGCTGCCGTTATCATTTTTCGGCCATTTTTCGTAAAAAATATGCCCGCCTCGCTATCATTAGCCTTATCCGGCAACAGCAGGTAGGCAAGTTGCTCCAAGCGCTCCTGCCGCTCAGTGTCATCCGTTACGGCATTGATTGAGGCAAACACATCATACGGGATGCAACTTTCTGACGTCGGGTCGAATACAATTTTGTTGGGCGTGTTGACATTCGCTGAAATATCGCCGGAAATATCCACCACCAGCGCCGTACCCTGCCAACTGCGCAATGTTGGAATCAGCAAAGCACTTGTCTTGCCTGTGCCAGACGGCCCCAGTACAAGAATATGCCCCTCGTCCTGTTCGGGGGAGTAGCCCAACAGACCGAATTTCTTGCCAAACAGAATTCCTTTTGCTTGCGCCGGATGTCGATACACAAGATTCTTTTTTGCAAAGGGATTTGGAAAATGGTTCACCTGTCCGCGAAAATATACTATCAGTAGCAACACAAGGAGCATGACTGCCGTTGCGCCGTACAGATAGCAGTTGATAAGCATTACCGCCTGATTCATAGCTACACCTCAAAAACGCAGTTCCGGCCCGGACGATTCGCCGAAATACAGCGCAGGGCGTTCTACTTCCTGCTGGTATTCCTGTTCGTGTTCCGCTTTAAGCTGCGCGACAGTGCGGTTGCCGCCCTGCCGCTTGGTCACGCCCGTCATAACGCGGGCATCTTCCAGACCGTGCTCGTTCAAGTAGCGTTGCAGGTCTGGGTGAAAATTACGAAGCTCGCGGCGGTCAAGAACATCGTTCGCGCAGATTTTATAACCCTGCTCGTGCTTCGGGTCTTCGACAACAGGCACGAAGCAGAAATGTAAATGCGGCTGACCGCCCTCGTCATCATGGACGATGGCTTGCACGACATTTTCTTCTCCATAGCGATTTGCCATGAAATCGTATGAAGCACTGAAAAAGTCGTCATAGCGGGCGGGGTCTAAATCCTGCGGGGCGGTTACTATCCATCCTGCCATAACTTTCACATCATCGCGGTTATAGCAGTACAGTTCGGATTTGCGGTGTAAAAAATAGTCGTACTCGGTCATGTCCCTATCGGGGGACAGAACATAGTCCTGCCCCTGCCGAGATGGGTCTATGTCAGGATTGCCGGAATGTTCGATTTCGCGGCGATTGTGCCGCAGTTGATTGCGGACTGCGCCCGCTGAAAACTTCTCTACACTTGCCATTGATAATCTCACTTTCCTTTACGGGTTCATGTCCCCTCCGTCCACGCCTTGAAATGCCCTGCATAATGAAACAGCGCATTTGGTCGCAGACTGATGTGCCATACAAGATATGGCAGTTCTTGCGAGAACTCCCACCGCCCACCTGTGGGCTTACCTTGCCAAAGGGGCGTGACCCCTCTGGACATCCCGCTGCCGACAAGGCTTGCTTGCCGTCAGTGGGGGCTGCGGCCCCCATCGGAACGACTTTTCGCCGTTCCTGCCCCTATAAGATTGGCGGTGCCCAAGTTCTGCACTTTCGCGCAGAATTTCAGCACCGCCCTTGCTGCGACCTGTACGCCTTACTATCGCAAAGGCGTGTCAGGTCTTACTTTTTTCTACTCGGCAAACGGCACCACTGTCCCATTGCATCACGCTCGATTCCTACAAGGAACTGGATGCCGTCAAACCAGCTGAACGGCAGGCTCGGTTCACAACGAAACGCAAGCGCTGCCATTACATCGTACACAGCCTTTTCGCCCCACAGAACCTCCCACTCAGCAAAAATATCATCTACCAAGCGAGCACCGTTAATTTTGTTGATGCCGCCAGTCGAAATCTGTTTGCCAAGGAGCTCATAGACCTCGACAGCAGATTCCCACAAGGCATCATTCTCTGTTATGGTGCAGTTCTCTGTGTCCTCGTGCAAATGGTATCTGGCAAAAAAGCCCTGTAAACGGTCTGCATCGTACACCGGGCGTGTTCCTAACGCCCTGATGCCGCGTGTCATTGACTGCTTGATTTCCCACGCATCCAATTTATTTTCTGCGCGGCACTGCAAAATGAACGTTGCCTCTGTGCGGAACGGCTCTGTCATCGGCAGAAACTCGTTTTTGATTGCCATATTGATGATGTCTCCGATTTTCAATCCGAAAACTTTGGTTGCGACAGTAATCAGAATGTCGCTTTCTTTATCTGAAATGAAATAGCGGTTCATCAGAACGCCCCCTTACGAGATGAAATACAATTCGTTATGCAATACGTTATGTATATAATAGCATATAATATACACCATGTCAATATATACATATCGTATTTTTTAATAAAAATAGTACGGTACACCGCTGCGGCGGGACGGGGAAGCGTGGCCCTGCCGCTCAAAAAAGTATATAAGCCCACACCCTTTAGTCAACAAACTTTCACGGCATATTCTCGCACTTTGCGGGGATGCTGCGATATTCCATGATTTGTTGACACAGGGGTGTGGGCTTTATTTTCGCCGGCAGGGGCCAAACCTGCAAACCGCTTCGGCGGGGATTTAAAAGTGAACTTTTAAGACGAAAGGACAACGAAAATGAAACAGACGATTAAAACGAGCCGCGTGGCAGGACAGCTTGAGAAAATGTTCCGAGCACTTAATAGCCGCTTTTTTGACGGTGAATTGCCGGAGGTCGTTATCAGCTTGAAAAAGACCGCTGGCGCGTATGGGCACTTCACCACTGGTAAGGTTTGGAAAACAGGCGAAGAACGGCGCTACGAAATCAATATAAGTTCTGCCAGCTTAAACCAAGAGTGTGCTTTTCTGGCTGGCGTGTTAGTCCATGAGATGGTACACGAGTATTGCGCCGAACACGGTATAAAGGACACCAGCAATAACGGCGTATATCACAACAAGAATTTCAAGCACATTGCAGAAACCCACGGTCTGGAAGTCGAACACCATCCCAAATATGGTTGGACAATTACCAGCCCCGGTCTTGAACTTCTAGATTTTGTAGAGGAGCAGGGCTGGCAAGATTTCCAGATGGTCGAGAGCCTTAACCTGCTGGATGTACTCGGAACGCTCCCCAAGGGCGGCAACAGCAGTGCAGGAGCGGAAACCAGAACGAAAAAGTCAAGCAGTACCCGCAAATATATCTGCCCCAAATGTGGCAACAGTTGCCGAGCAACCAAGGTCATCAACCTGATATGCGGCGACTGTATGGAAAAGATGGTTGTTGCCGAATAAGTCACAATAACAGTGATAATGGTCGAGTGAGAGTAGACCGCCATTTTTATATGTACACTTTTAATAAGGAGCACTACAATGCAATACGATTACCATTCCTGCCCATACGAACCAGATACCGGCGTTCCCCCTTGCGGGGAAATGGCCGAGTGCAAAACCTGCGCATGGTGCAGTCTTGCGGCCACATCCGAAAAGTAGAACGATGGCGGCGGTCACACAAGCGACCACCGCCATCATTTCCAGTATCAAATTTAAGCTATGCACAAGTAGTATTAAAAGTGCTTGCTATCGTATGACAAAGTAAGTATACTATCAGTATCAAAATTAACGAGCCTTAGAGGTGACACCTTCATGCAGATATATGGTTACTGCCGCATTTCCACACCACAGCAAAATATCGAACGGCAAGTACGCAACATTCTGGCAACGTACCCAACCGCACATATCATCCGAGAAGTATATACCGGCACGACCTATCAAGGCCGCAGGGAATTAGACAAATTGCTTCACACCGTGCAAGCAGGAGACACTATCGTATTTGACAGCGTGTCCCGTATGAGCCGCAATGCAGACGAGGGTTGCCAACTATACGAAAACCTGTACACCCAAAATGTAACGCTTTGCTTTCTCAAAGAGCCACACATCAACACGGAGACTTACCGCCAGACCATCCAGCGGTAAATCAACACCCAGCCGGAAACAGGCAATGCCGCCACCGACAGCTTTGTGTCTTCGGTCATCGCCGCACTGAATCAGTACACCGTTGACCTTGCCAAAGAACAGATACGCCTTGCCTTTGCGCAAGCCCAAAAGGAAGTTGACGACCTGCACCAACGCACCAGAGAGGGAATGCTGACCGCCAAACTAAACGGCAAGCAGATAGGGCAGGAGCGAGGCCGTAAGTTGGTTGTCAAGAAAGTCGCCGCTTGCAAGGAGTCCATTAGGAAATATAGTAGGGATTTTGACGGAACGCTGTGCGATGCAGATTGTATCAGGCTCATTGGCATTGCACGGAATACATATTACAAGTATAAAAGGGAACTGCGAGAGGCAATGCCCGTATAAGCGAAACAGCCCGTAAAATGATTTCTCATTCCACAGGCTGCTTTTTACTTATAAAAAGAAAATGAGAACGGCGTCAGTAACGGCGTTCTCACAAAAGATATAGTATCTTTTTGATTACATTGATATTATATGCTTATTATGCGAAAAAGTCAACCACATTTTTTATAAAGAGCAAGGTGGATTTTACCAAACGATTGCCCTTTTCTCCCGAAAAGTAGTCCAAATGCTCTACCATTCGGCCATCAACAAACTGCTTTAATGCTCCCATACGATTTTGCCGTACCTTTGGGCTTACAAGTAGTTGGTATTCATAAAGCATACAGACGATTTCAAACACAGGTCTACTTGAGAGCTTTTTCGTCTTTTCAACCTTTGCGACTCCCGGAATACTGGCTGCCATTCTGGAAATCACCTGCGGCGGTCTGGTTGTTTTGCTTGGCCTAAGCGAAGTAAACAGGCAATTATTATGGGCGCAGGCGTTCCGCAGACTCTTTACCGGGTTGATAATGCTCCTATCCAGCGCCACTGCAAAGAACTGACGATAATTTGTGCTGTAGAACTCACACAGCTTTATCAAATCGCCAAAGCTAATGATTTCCGCCAACACCCAAACAGGGCAGTCCACATTGATGATTTTTACCGAGCAAGCATTTGTCCTGCTATCCACCACATAGCATAAATTGAAGTATTTATTTATCAAGTCACCCGTAAATATCGCATCTGCTTTTTGCTCAATCGAGCGCTTTACCTGCGGATACTTCTCCAAAAAGTCGCATACGATTTTATAGCCATCCTCCTGCGGGTTCTGCTCAATCTCTGCCAGCAGTGCCACTTTCAGTGCATGTTCAATATCAATGCACATCTTCAAGAGATGCTCCCGTAAGTAGAAGTCAATGTTTGACAGTTCTGCAAGATAGGCAAAATCCAGATTGATGTACTTTCCGACCTGCGCGCCGGTCTCATGCTTTGCATAGTTCTTTCGATAAGAGGCCGTCCGCATATAATTATTTCTCTTGGAAAGATATTCTGCTGCCTCTGTCTCTGACATAATGGAAAAGGTTATGCCCTTTTCATCCTTTAGCATCGCAACAAGTTCCTGCGATGTTTTCTTCGGCTTATACTCGTAGTTAAAAATGGCAAAACACTTCCTATCCGTTCGTTATTCTTTACATATAGCATACGTTTAAACGGGCAGTATTGTCAAGTGCTTTTAATTTAAAAGTGCATTTATAAAAGTTACAGTTTATCGTCACATATTGACTTATATTCTTTTCTATATTACTATGATACAGGGCGTTCACCGAAAAACAAAGAGACAAGTTAAGAATCCACACGCAGGCCCCTCCGCCATCCGGCTCCGGGGCCTGCTTTCTTTTTTGTTTCCAATCCTCTCTCATTCTGTCCCATGCGGGAAAACATGAGATAATGCGTTGATTTTGCTTGGTGTGGACTTGGAATGTTCTTGGAGTTGGCTTGGAGATTAGGCGGATTGCGAGCGGAACGGAGTGGAGCGAGCTCCTATGCGCTGTCTTGATTTTCTCTGCGCCTTTCTGGATTTTTTCGTGTACCCGCACATATAGTACGGTCAATAGAAAATCGGAAAATGTGGAATTCTGTTTTGCCTCTTAATACGTCTTTATGCCATTACAGCGATAAATCTATGAGGCAAGCAAAAATTCAAGATTTTCCAAAAGGCACACTGAAATTCCACTTTTTCCAAATTTCGCTCTTTTCAATTCGATTTTTGGAAAATGTGGAACAGAGGTTTGCCCCAGAAGGGCACAGGTGATTTTCCTTTTTCTTCGGTGAACGGACGCCCCAAATTTACAACAGGGAGCGTCAAAGAAATGCGAAAACAAGTCCAAAAAGAGCGCTGTACCAAAATCATGCTCACCAAATGTAAGGCCGTCTGCTGTCTGTATGACAAAGTGCAGCTTGCCGCCGCGAAAATGCTGGATGCAGAACCGGCAATTTTTCAATTTGAATGTAATGTTCCTATCCTCTGCAATGATATTCCTGCCAACGACTTAAATCTTCCCAGCGAGACCTACACCACAGATTTTGTTCTGCACTATGACGATGGGCACACGGCAGTCCGTGAGGCTGTCTTTCGGTCTTATT
>ERZ860322.1216-NODE-1216-length-15485-cov-2.914193_pt1 | contig 15485 bp, 9 predicted proteins | sample MGYA00509979_ERZ860322 | MGnify/ENA primary metagenome ERZ860322 (study PRJEB30046, sample SAMN00715217) | human gut metagenome | study: EMG produced TPA metagenomics assembly of the A metagenome-wide association study of gut microbiota in type 2...
GCCGCCGATGTGCAGCGGCCCGGTGGGGCTGGGCGCGAAGCGCACCCGAACTGGTCTTTCCATAGCTGTATTCTTTAATTTTTTTACGATCCCGGTTTGCGGCGTCAGACGTTGAACAGGAAGTGCATGATGTCGCCGTCCTCGACGACATACTCCTTGCCTTCGATCGACAGTTTGCCCGCATCGCGGCACGCCTTCTCCGAACCCAGGGCGGTGTAGTCGTCGTACTTGATGACCTCGGCGCGGATGAACCCCTTTTCGAAATCGGTGTGGATGATGCCGGCCGTCTGCGGGGCTTTCATGCCGCGCAGGTAGGTCCAGGCGCGGGTCTCGTCGGCCCCGGTGGTGAAGAACGTTTCGAGGTTGAGCAATTTGTAGGCCGATTTGATCAGGCGCGCCACGCCCGACTCCTCCAGCCCCAGGTCTTCGAGGAACATCTGCCGCTCGTCGAAGTCTTCCAGTTCGGCGATGTCGGCCTCCGTGGCGGCGGCGATGACGAGCATTTCGGCCCGCTCGCCGGCGATGGCCTCCCGGACGGCCTCGGTGTAGGCGTTGCCCGTCGCGGCGCTCTTTTCGTCGACGTTGCAGACGTACAACACGGGCTTGTCGGTCAGCAGGTTGAGGTCGGCGACCAGTTTGCGGTCCTCCTTGTCGAGTTCCACGGTGCGGGCCGAAAGCCCCTGTTCCAGCACCGCCTTGTACTGCAAGAGCAGCTCCACGGCGCGCTTGGCCTGCTTGTCGCCGCCCGAGGTGGCCTGCTTCTGGGTCTTGGAGAGCCGGTTCTCGACGGTTTCGAGATCCTTCAGCTGCAATTCGGTGTCGATGATGCCCTTGTCGCGCACGGGGTCTATCGAGCCGTCGACGTGGGTGATGTTGCCGTTGTCGAAGCACCGCAGGACGTGGATGATCGCATTCGTGTTGCGGATGTTGCCCAGAAATTTGTTGCCCAGACCTTCGCCCTTCGAGGCGCCCTTCACGAGGCCCGCGATGTCGACGATTTCGATCGTCGTCGGGACCACGCGCTTGGGGTTGTCGATCTCCGCGAGGCGGATCAGCCGCCGGTCGGGGACCGTGATCACGCCCACATTAGGCTCGATGGTGCAGAAAGGAAAGTTTGCCGCCTGTGCCTTTGCATTGGACAGGCAGTTGAAAAGGGTCGATTTACCCACGTTCGGCAAGCCGACGATGCCGCATTGTAACGCCATTTATTCGTTTCGTTTATGTTGCTGTCAGACAAATTGCGCTTATCGTGAAACAAGCCCACAAAGATACGAATTTCTTTTCAATAATCGGAGACGCTCGCGGGTAAAAGCGGAAAGGGGGATGGTTTCCGGCTCTGGGCGCGGAAAAAAGCGCTTCTGTCCGTTCCGTTTATCCCTTGGCAAATAAAACCTCTTCGCCAGTTGGCGAAGAGGTTTTATTTGCCGGCAGCAAGGCTGGCTATTCGGCCAGCGACCATTCGATCACGACCGGGAAGTGGTCCGAGGGGTATTTCCGGTTGTAACTGTTGTTGACGATGCGCCACGAAACGACCTTCGTGTCCTTCGGCGTGACGAAGACGTGGTCGATGCGCGACGCAGCGGCGGGAGGCGTCGAGATGTATTTGTAGCCGTTGTAGGTGGGCCAGTCTCCGTTGGTCTTGGACGGACAGCGGACGTAGCTGTCGGCAAGGATGCCTGATCCGGCGATCGTTTTGTAGGCTTCGGTGTTTTGGTTCGAATTGAAGTCACCCGTGCAAAAGGCCGGTTTGCCGCCTGCGATCTCCCGGACCTTGGCCACCAGCAGTTTGGCGCTCTCGGCGCGGGCCGTGGTCCCTATGTGGTCGAAGTGCGAATTGAAATGGTAGAATTCCCGTCCGTTCGCGCGGATGCGGAAATGCACCCAGTTGCACATGCGGGGCGAATAGGAGTCCCAGCCTTTGGACCCGGGGGCGGAAGGCGTTTCGGAGTACCAGAACGATCCCATATCCAATACTTCGAATTTGTCCTTGCGGTAGAAAACGGGGTTGTAGTGGCGTCGTTGGGCCGTTTTGTCACCGATGACGTTTTCTCCGACCCAGGTGTATCCGTCGAGGAACGGCTCGATGTCCTTGATCTGGGTCAGATAAGGCTCCTGCGCTCCGAAGATGTCGAACTTCTCGCTCTGAAGTAGTTGGCGAAGCAAATCCCGGCGGGTCGTCCATTTGTTGTCTTGATCGGAAGAGTTGTCGTACTGGATGTTGTAGGTGGCGACGCGAATCGGATCGAGCCACTCTTTTCCAGGTGCAGGGGCGGGTGCGGGATCGTCGTTTCCCGAACTGCACAGCGAGAAGAGCGGCAGGCAGAGCAGGAACAGACTGAAATACGGTTTTCGTATCATTTTTCCGAAAGAGATTGGTTTCGAATTTAAGACGAACTGTTTCCGGTTTTGTCCCCGGGGGGGGCGAAAATTTGCTATTTCGCATTTTTTATTCGATTTTTACCGCTTGCAGGGGGACAAACCGGACGGTTTTCCGTTATATCGAATGACCGACCAAACCAATGAACCGAATGTTTCGGCAACGCAAGTACGACACCCGACGAATCGACCGGCAGTATGCCGAAGAGACCGACGTATATGTTATGTTGTATAACAGTTACGCCGATGCGCTCTATGCCTACGGCATGGGGTTCGGTTTCGACAACGAAACGGTCAAGGATGTCATCCACGACATATTCCTCGACATTATGACCCGCCAGGTCGACCTGGGCCGCATCGTCAACATCAAGGCCTACCTTTTCCGGATCGTTCACAACCGCCTGGTCGATCTGCACCGTTCGCGGGTGGACAAATGCGACCTTTCGGACCGGGAGCCGGGATTGCGGGTGTCGCTGACCTCGCTCGACGCGATGATCGAATCGGAGCACGTGCTGCGCATCCGCCAAACGATCGAGTCGCTGCTCAACCAGCTCTCGCCCAAGCAGCGCGAGGCGCTGCTGCTGCGCTTCGTCTACGAGATGGAGTATGACGACATCGCCGTCATACTCGACGCCACGCCCCACGCCGTCCGCAAGTTCGTGTCGAAGGGGCTGGGCAAACTTCGGAAGGGCAGGGAGTGCGGCAAGACGATGAAAATAGCCACTTGACACGGCGGACGCTGTTTTTTGCGGTTCGAGGGGGACAAAACGGCGAATTCGCCGTCATAGGGGAGAGCGCGGCGCCGCAGCCGCAGCATGCAGTTTGAAGATTACGTTGGAATCAATGATAAAACCGGACGATATTAAGAAGCACACGGCGGAGTTCTTCACCTCCGACCCGGACTTCGTTTTGTGGTGTCTCGATCCCGAGCGGGCGCAGGACGGCTATTGGTGCGGTTACACCGAACGCCATCCGCAGGACCTGGTCGAATTCGAGCGCGCCGTGAGCCTGGTGCGCCGTGTGGGCAAGACCCATCCCGCGCTGCCGTCCGTGGAGAAACAGTTGCTGCTCGACCGCATCCTGACCGACCATTACGCCCGGCGCCGTTTTGCAGCCCCTCCCCGCCGCCGCAACCGGACGGCGCTCTTCGCCGCCGCTTCCCTGCTGGTCGCCGGCGTCGTGGCGGCCCTGTTCTGGAGTGCGGATTTCACGGGTTCCGGGCTGCCTTCGGCCGAGGCCTATGAGAACATCACGCTCGTGACCCGCGAAGGCAGCCGCGAGGTGTACGACGACATCGCCCGTATCAGCCTTACGCCCAAGGGCGAAATCCTGATCGACGGCAAGGAGAACGAAGGGGCGGAGACCGATCGCAGGACGCCCCGGCAGGAGGTGCGCGTGCATACGAGCGAACTGGTGGTCCCCAAGGGCAAGCGCGCACATCTGCAACTCTCCGACGGGACGCGGGTGTGGATCAATTCGGCGTCGGTGCTCCGTTTCCCGTCGGCGTTCGGTGACACGCGCGACGTCTTCGTCGAGGGCGAAGCCTATTTCGAGGTGGCGAAGGATGCGAACCGTCCCTTCATCGTGCACACCGACCATTTTGCGACCCGCGTGCTGGGCACGTCGTTCGACGTGACGACCGCGCCCCGGGCCGACGGTTCGTCGGCCGTGGTGCTGGTCGAAGGCTCCGTGGCCATCGACGTGGCCAACGGCGAATCGGTGACGCTGAATCCTTCGGAACGCTTCTCGATGAAGGACGGCAGCTATTCGGTCTACGAGGTCGATCCCTATAAATACATCAGTTGGAAGGACGGACTGTTGTTCTTCACCTCGAACACGCTGTTCGAAGTCCTGCAAAAGGTGGCTGCGTTCTACAAGATCGAAATAACCTGCTTCGGGGAGATCGGGAGCCGGAAGTGTACCGGCAAGCTGATCCTGTTCGACGACCTGGACGGCACGCTCGACGTGCTCTCCGACATTTTCCGGATCGCCTACGTCCGGGGGCCTGACGGCTCGGTGGCGGTGAGGCCTGCCCCCGACGATTGCGCCGACGCCGTATATCGCTGACAACCAATTCCAGTCTTAAATACTAACCTTAATACTGTTACTTATGAAGAAACTTTTCTTTGTGAGGAGTGGCTCGACATGCCGTATGCTGCGGATTCTTGCGGCGGTGATGTTGCTTCCGGTGAATCTCCAGCCCGTCCGGGCCTCCCGGCAGGACGCCGGGGCCAAATCGTCGCTGACCGTGAAGATGAAGGACGCAACGCTGGCGAGCGTCTTTGCCGAGGTCGAGCGGACCAGCCGCTACGCCTTCATTTACACCGACGACGTGCGGCCGCTGCTCGACCGCCGGGTTTCGGTTTCGGTCAGGTCTGCGACCATCGACGAACTGCTGTCCGCGGTCCTCAAGGGAACGGAGCTGACCGGACGGGTGCGCGAAAACCAAGTGATCATCTCGAAAGCGCCCGCTCGGAAAAACGCCGCCGTCACCCCCCCCTCCCGGCTGCGAATTCCGGTAGGGAAATCGTCTTGCAGGGGACGGTGATCTCTTCGGCCGACAACAAGCCCATCGTCGGTGTTTCGGTCTATGTCGAGGGGACGACCGTCGGCGCCACCTCGGACATCAACGGCAACTACACCCTCAAGGTGCCGGCGGGAACGAAACACGTCACCTTCGCTTTTCTGGGCTACGACACCAAGAAGATCGCCGTCGCCGATGTCGAACTGTTCAAGCTCGTGACGCTGATCGAGGCGTCGAACGTCATGGACGACGTGGTGGTCGTGGCCTTCGGCACGCAGAAGAAGGAGAGTTTGGTGGGAGCCGTGCAGGTCGTGCGTCCCAGTACGCTCAAGGTGACGTCGAGCAACCTCTCGACCTCGTTCGCGGGCAAGATCGCCGGCGTCATCTCGACCCAGTCGTCGGGCGAACCCGGCGCCGACGGTGCGAATTTCTGGATTCGCGGCATCTCGACCTTCGGGGCCAACAAATCGCCGCTGCTGATTCTCGACGGCGTGGAGATCGTCTCGGAGATGCTCAACAACATTCCGCCCGAGGCGATCGAGTCGTTTTCGATCCTGCGCGACGCCACGGCCACGGCGCTCTACGGTTCGCGCGGCGCCAACGGCGTAATGATCATTACCACCAAAAACGGCCGTCAGTCGGAGAAGATGGCGATCAACGTTCGTCTCGAATCGGGCATTTCGATGCCGACGCGCGTGCAGGACATCGCCGACGGCGTGACTTACATGGAGAACTACAACGAGGCGCTGCGCACCCGCACCCCGGCGGGCGAAACTTATGTGCAGCACTTTTCGGACGAGAAGATCACGGGCACGCGCAACCGGCTCAATCCCTACGTCTATCCCGACAATGACTGGTATTCGATGCTTTTCAAGGATTTTACGGTCAACGAGAACATGAATCTCAATGTGCGGGGCGGCGGCAAGGTGGTCGACTATTTCCTCAATGCTTCGATCTTCAACGAAAACGGTATCCTGAAGAAGCCCGCGGAGTCGAAATTCAACACCAACATCAATTCGCAGAAATACCTTTTCCAGGCCAACGTCGGCGCGCAGCTCACCCGAACGACCCGCGTGAGTCTGAAGATGAACACGCAACTGCTTTTCTGGCACCGTCCCGTCGAAGAGGTGAAAGATCTGTTCTACTATACGATGCGCGCCAATCCGGTCGCTTTCCCGGCCATCTATCCCAAAGGCTCCGTGGAGGATCTCGACGACCCGATTTTCGGAAATGCCCCTTCGTGGGACGGTGGTTCTACGGACATCAATCCTTATGCCCTGTTGAGCCGCGGATACGGACAGCGCCATACGCAGTACATCACCACGACCTTCTCGGTGGACCAGGACCTCGATTTCGTCACCAAGGGACTGAAAGTCCGGGGCATGGTCTCGTTCTACAACAAGACCTATGCGGCGACTTACCGTTCTTTTTCTCCCTATTATTACGAAATGACCGACTATACCGACAACGGCGACGGGACTTTCGACTACAACCTGCAAAGCATCGGCACGCCCGGATCGTCCTATCTGGGAACCTCCACGGGGCGGAACGGTTACCGTGAGATCTCGTTGCAAGGGCAGATCGAATATTCGCGCACGTTCGGCAAACACGACGTCAACGCCCTGTTCGTCTACCACCAGAAGGAGAAGGTCGACAATCAGCCCGCCAATGATGAGTACAAGGTGCTCCCTTACCGCGAGCAGGGTCTCGCCGGACGTTTTACCTATGGGTACGACAGTCGCTACCTGATGGAGTTCAACTTCGGCTACAACGGCTCGGAGAACTTCATATCGGGTCGTCGTTTCGGGTTTTTTCCCTCGATCGCCGGAGCGTGGGTCGTGTCGGGCGAACCGTTCTGGGAAGGTATCCGCAGCAAGGTGAACCTGCTGAAAATCCGTGCTTCGTACGGTCTTTCGGGCAACGACTATCTGGCCGACAGCAGCAACAACATCGTCCGTTTCCCCTATCTCACGACGGTCAACATGAACAAGGCGCTCTACGTGTGGTTTTCGCCCAACTTCGTCAAGCAGACCGGACACGAGATCAAGACCGTGGGCAATCCCCTGGCCACGTGGGAGGAGAGCACCAAACTTAACGTAGGACTTGAACTGGGACTGTTCGACGCCCTGACGCTGAACGTCGACGTCTACAAGGAAAATCGTACCGGCATCTTCATGCAGCGGCGTTCGCTGCCCTCGACGATGGGTCTTTCGGGCGTCACGCCCTACGGCAATCTGGGTGAGGTGGAGAACCGCGGCGTCGATGTTTCGCTCGAATACAACAAGGCGTTCAACAAGGACCTGCTGGTCTCCGTGCGCGGAACGTTCACCTATGCGCACAACGAGGTGAAGGCCCGCGACGAGGCGAAATACCTGCCCAACAAATACAACTCCGTGCTGGGCAAACCCGTCAATTCGGTTTACGGACTGGTCGCCGACGGCCTTTTCGCCTCGCAGGAGGAGATCGACAACTCGCCCCGGCAGACCTTCATGCCCGATTATCTGCCTGGCGACATCAAATACCGCGACCTGAACGGCGACGGCGTGATCGACGCCAACGACCGCACGTCGCTGGGTTATCCCACCGTGCCCGAGATCTTGTACGGCTTCGGCGCCTCGGTCAACTACAAACGCTGGGACTTCTCGTTCTTCTTCCAGGGCACGGCGCGCGTCTCGCTGCGCATGTACGACATGCACCCGTTCCGCGACAATCAGTATTCGGGCTTCAACATGACGCAGTACGTTGCCGACGACCACTGGTCGGAAGCCGATCCCAATCCCAATGCCGCCTATCCGCGCCTGGATTACCGCTACAACGCCAACAACACGCAGACCTCGTCGTTCTGGATCAAGAACGGCAGCTACCTGCGCCTGAAGAGCGTCGAACTGGGTTTCACGTACAAAAGCCTGCGCGCCTATCTGGCCGGCACGAATCTGTTCATCATTTCGCCCTTCAAATACTGGGACCCCGAAATGGGAAGCGGCAACGGCTTGAAATACCCGTTGCAGCGCGTGGTGAAACTCGGCCTTCAGTATAACTTCTAAAATTCGAGCGACATGAAAAAAATCATATCCATTTTGCTGTTTGCGTGCGCCGGAGCGCTTGCCGCGTGCGATTTCCTCGACGTGGTTCCCGAGGGGCAGGCGACGCAGGAGGACATCTTCAAAACCTCCAAGGAGGCCCGCAAGTACCTCAATACGCTCTACACCTACGCCCCCAACATCGCGGCCTACCGCTACATGCCCGACTTCTGCGCCGGCGACGACATTATCACCGCCACCAACGGCCAGACCCGTTATTTCCCCTACAAGAGCATGCTCTACAACGAGGAGAACGCCAGCCAGACCTACTACGGTCTGTGGGACGCGACGACCTCTTCCCCGTCCGGGCGCACGAACTACGACATGTACAAGGGCATCCGCTACTGTTACATTATGATCGACAATATCGACGCAGTCCCGGGCATCTCGCCGTCCGTGGCCGACGAGTTCAAGGGCGAAGCCTATTTTCTGATCGCCTATTACCACTGGGTGCTGCTGACTCACTACGGCCCGGTCATCCTCGTCAGGGGGCAGCTGGACATGGGGCTTCCCGAGGAGCAGGTCTATGTGGCCCGCAGTCCGTTCGACGAATGCGTGACGTTCATCGCCGAGACCTACGACCGCGCGGCCGATTTGCTGCACGGGTATCCGACGCGTCCCGATGCCGACCTGGGGCGCGCCACCTCGGTGGCGGCCAAGGCGATGAAGGCCCGGCTGCTGCTCTATGCCGCCAGTCCGCTCTGCAACGGCAACACGGAGTTCTACGCGCGTTTCCGCAACAACGACGGCACGCCGCTGATGAGCCAGACCTACAATCCCGAAAAGTGGAAGTGGGCGCTCGACGCCTGCCAGGAAGCGATCACGCTGGCCGAGGACAACGGGCACAGGCTCTACGAAAGCCCGAACGCGACTGCGGCTGCAACCGCTGCCGAGCGCGGCGAGATCAACTACCACGACTGCTTCGTCGAACCGCTCTGGAACACGACCGAGTACCTTTGGGCAATGGGCGACCAGACCGGCATCGGGCACTTGCAGCGTTACGGAGGCGCGCGCCTGAAGCTGCCGTACAGTACCGACGGCTTCTGCATCAACATCGTTCCGACGTTCGAGTGCGTGGAGATGTACTACACGCACAACGGCCTGCCGTGGGACCGAGACCCCGAGACCATGCATATCGACCCCTATGCCTATAATGCCGAAAAGGAGACTGTCAACCTTCATGTCTACAAGGAGCCGCGCTTCTATGCGTCGGTGGGCTACGACCGCGGCAAGTACGCCATCAACGGCGAGGAGTTCATTCTCAAATGCCGCGCCGGCGAGATGCAGGGCAGCGTGCTCGACGCCTCGAAGGAGTACCAGAGCTGTACGGGCTACATTCTCAAGAAGTGGATTCACCGCCAGTCGGCCTTCAACTACGACACCAAGTCGTGGACCTACCGCAAGTACGCCTATCCTTACATCCGCCTTGCGGAACTCTACCTGAGCTATGCCGAGGCCGATTTCGAATACAACGGGTCGTTGAGCGACGCGAGCCTCAATTACCTGAATCTGGTCCGCCGCCGCTCGGGGCTGCCCGATTTCAAGGATTCGTGGGCCTTGGCCGGGGGCATTCCCACCGGCGACGAACTGCGCAAGGTGCTGCACCGGGAGCGTTCGATCGAACTGCTGATGGAGGGCATGCGCTACCACGACCTGCGCCGTTGGAAAGAGGCGGGCGAAGCGATGTCCCGGCGTCCCAAGGCGTGGAACCTCGACGGCAGGACGGCGGCCGATTTCTACCGGGTCTCCACGATGAAGGAGAGCGGCGTCCGCACGTTCGAATCCCCCAAGACCTACTGGATGGCCATTCCGTTGAGCGAAATCAATATCAACTACAACCTCGTGCAGAATCCCGGTTACTAACCTTAATAATCCGATTGCGATGAAGAATCTTGCGATATGCCTCCTGCTTCTGCTGGGAGCCGTAGGGTGCGGCGGCGATTACGTCGTCTACGAGACGGTGGACACTATGGTCTGCATCCCGAAGAACGATTTCCAGGTCCTCGAATACGATGCCGCTTCGGGCCAGGCGTGCGTTTACGATCTCTATCTTTACAAGGGCGGTTACAATGACGACGGAATCACCGTGAAACTGGTGGTCGACCCCTCCGTGCTCGATGTCTATAACGTGGAAAACGGACTCGAACTGAAGGTGATGCCCGACAGGTATTTCGCCTTCGACCCCGAAGTGCGCTTGTCGGGGGACAGGGTCATGGACCGCGCCGAAATCCGCTTCGATGCCGCTTCGATGCTTGCCGACGGCATTGATTCCTCCTATGTGCTGCCGCTTTCCGTCAGGGCCGATGATCAGAGCAAGGTGCGTCCCGAAAAGAACAGCGTAATCATCCGGGTCGTGATGAAATAACCGTGATGCGGAGGAGGTCCGGCCTCCTCCGCATCCTCAATGCAAAAAAATATGTCAAAATTCTACATGCGGCTTCTGTTGGTGTGCCTCGCCGCCCTTGTCCTGGCGGCCTGCTCCTCCTCGGAGGGCGGCGGTGACGACGGCCCGACCGCCGGACAGATTCCCGATAAGGCCGGAATGACGGTGAAGGGAATCGTGAAGGACAGCGCCGGCAATGGCATTGCCGGGGTGGTGGTGAGCGACGGCCTGGAGGTGACGGCGACCGACGAACGGGGGATTTACTATCTGGCCTCCGACCTCGCGCGGCGCAATTTCGTCTTTGTCTCCGTGCCTGCCGACTGCGAGATTCCCGCCACGCAGGGCTGTCCGCGGTTCTACCGCAAAATCGACCGCAAACAGGCCGTCAACCGGGCCGATTTTACGCTGACACGACGCAAGACTCCGTCCGACCGCCATTCGCTGATCGTTATGGCCGACATTCAGCTGGCTGCCGATAACACGTCGGTGGATTCCTATCTCGGTCATGTCGTTCCCGATGTGCTGAAAACCGTGCAGGGGCTTCCGACGGAGGTTTATGGAGTCAGCCTGGGCGACCTGGTCTGGAACGATATGTCGCTTTTCCCGAAGTACCGTCAGGGGCTGGAGACGCTTGGCTTCACGACCTTCAGCCTGCCGGGCAACCACGATCACGATCCGGCCGAGTTGACCGATTCGCTCGCCTTGCAGAGCTACGAACGCTATTTCGGTCCGGCGAACTACTCGGTGAACATCGGGAAAATCCATTATCTGTTCCTCGACAACATCCTTTTCGACCATGCGCCGACCGCCGGGGAGGAGTATACGATCGGTCTTACGGACGAAATTTGCCGTTGGATCGAAGCCGATTTGCGCTACGTTCCGGCGGGCAGCACGCTCGTCGTCTCGTCCCATTGCCCGATTCTCTATCACACGAAGAACACCGCAGCGCGCAACCACCGCAATTTCCAGCGTTTCCTCGATGCGATAAGCCCCTATAAGGTCCATGCCTTCGGGGGACACAAGCACTACCATGACATTTACCGTTACGACGACGGACGCAAGGTCATGCACTGCATCGCCCGCACGCCGGGCGACCTGTTCATCAACGGCGACGTCAACTGCGACGGCACGCCGCGCGGCTATGCCGTGGTCGAGGTCGATGGCGAACGGCTCTCGTGGTATTACAAGCCGGCGGGCGGGAAGCGCGATATGCAGATGCGCCTCTATGCACCCGGACGCACCAATTCGGCCTGTGTCTATGCCAATGTCTGGGGTTATGACACGGCCTGGAGCGCCGTGGAGTGGATTCCCGCTTCGGGCGGGCAGGCGGAGGCGATGGAGCGGACGCAGCGCACCGATCCCTATTACGAGGAGGTGCTGGCGACGGGTGTGCGCGGAGGGACGCCGACCAATACGTGGCATATGTTCCGGGTCGATCCGGGCAGCGAGCGGGGCGGCATGGTGCGGGTCACCGACAGTTTCGGGCATACCTACGAATCGTCCGCGTCCTGGTAAATACGACATTCGAACAAAACCTTAAATACAACTTCAACGATGAAGAGACTTTTTCTTTTTCTGACCGTCGCGGCAGCCGTTTGCTGTGCGGCGTGCAGCGACGATCCCGAGGTCGCCGAATCCAACCTTTCACTGCTCGAGGATAACGTGACGTTCGATATGTTCGGAGGGCGCAGCGTCCTTGAAATCACGGCCGATTCGCCGTGGACGGTCTCCTGCGACGACGATTGGTGCCGCACCAACGTCGCCGAAGGTTCGCACACGAAGAAGATCGTTCTGACGGTCGACCAGAGTTTCCTGCCCGAGGAGCGCACGACCGCGGTGCGTTTTTACGCCGCGGGCGAAGAGAAGCACACCGTGACCGTGACGCAGGAGAAGTTCGAGCCGATCCTCGTGCTGGCGGAGAACGGCGCCGATATAACCGTCTACGGCGCCGGGAGCGAACCGGCCCTGAACCTGCGTGCATCCGTGGCATGGAAAATCGAGGGCGCGACCGACTGGTGCGCCGTGTCGCAGTCCGAAGGGACGAAAAGTTCGGTCGTGAAACTGTTGCTGACCGACGACGGCGAGGGCGTGCGTCCGCGCAGCGCGACGCTGACCGTCTCCTCCGAGATGGAGGGCGTCGAACCGCAGCAGGTGACCGTCGTGCAGCGGTCGACCGGAGCGAATACGGTCGTGGTCCGGGCGGGTGAAACCCGTGCGTTTCCGGCGCGGCGCACCGACGGCGCGTATGTGAAGGGCGTTGCGGCGGACTGGGTCTGGACCACCGACGCAGAGTTGCTTTCGGGGCTTGACTACGACGCTTCCCGGAATGAAATCACCTGCACTGCGGCCAAGTCGAAGCAGGGCAGCGGGCTGGTCGCGCTGTTCGACGCCGGAGGCGCGGTTGTCTGGTCGTGGCTGGTCTGGGTCGTGGACAAGATGCCTTCGGACGTGACCGTCGGCGGTATCGCCTGGCAGGACCGCAATGTCGGGGCCGAATACCATTCGACCGATCCGAAGGCCTGTGTGCAGGATTTCCGCTCCTACGGACTGTTCTATCAGTGGGGCCGCAAGGAGCCGTTCATCGGCGCGAAGATCCTCTCGAAGAACAAATATTACGAGGGGCATGCGGAGTATCCCGATGCTTTCGGCGCGATGACGCGCGAGGTGGTTTTCAACGCTTCCCGCACCGCCGGCTGGCAGGTCAGCGGCGAGGAGATGACCGCCGCAACGGCAAACGGCAATCCGACGACGTTCTATACCCGGTCGTCCGCAGCGATGTCCGAAGGCTGGACCGAGGGCGGCAAGGGGCTGAACGATCCCTGCCCGGTGGGATACCGGGTGCCGACGGCGGCCGAATGGCAGTCGCTGCTTGCCTACGTGGACGGCAACGCCGCCAAGAACCAGGACTCGGGCGACACGTACAGCCGCTGGTATGTGCTCAATTCGGGCGGAACCCTCATCGGCCCGTCGACGATGTTCCGCAAGGGCGATAACGGCCGCATCCACTATCCGGGGCGTTCGGCAGCCTATTGTTCGTCGACGCTCGCCGGCGGCAAGCCGCTCCCGATGTACGACTGGAAGGCGGGCGACGCCACGGGCGAGGGAACCTATTACGAACGGAAGATGACCACAGCCTACGGCATGCGCTGCGTGAAGGAGTGACGCCGCTGCGATCGCGGGGGCTTCGGGCGGGAGTGAGTTTATTCCGTCCGAAGCCCTTTTTTTGCGGTATTTTCATTACCTTCGCATGTCTTTTCAAACTTTTACCGATGAAAAATAGCATCTTTACCGTATTGGCGGCCCTCGTGCTGTATCCCGCCGGGGCGCAGCCCGTCACCCCGCAGGACCGGCGGCGCGCCGCGGGACCGGTCGAACGCATGACGCTCGACGAAAAGATCGGCCAGCTGGTCCAGCAGCGCGGAGGCGGCGCCGTCACGGGACCCGACAAGACGGAACTTTCCGTCGAACGGCTGGTCCGCGAAGGGCCCTGCGGCAGCGTATTCAACATCAAGTCCTTCGAGGAGACCGAGCGGTTGCAGCGGATCGCCGTCGAGGAGAGCCGGCTGGGCATCCCGCTGTTGATCGGCGCCGATGTGATCCACGGTTTCCGGACGATCTTCCCGATCAACCTCGCCGTCGCCGCCTCGTGGGACCCTGCCGCCGCGGAGTCGCTGGCCCGCGTTTCGGCCCGCGAAGCCTCGGCCATGGGCATCCATTGGACCTTTTCGCCGATGTGCGACGTTTCGCGCGACCCCCGGTGGGGTCGTGTCTCCGAGGGCGCGGGCGAAGATCCCTATCTGGGCGCGCGTGTCGCCGAAGCGATGGTGCGGGGCTATCAGGGCGACTTGTCCGACCCTTCGTCGGTTCTTGCCTGCGTGAAGCATTTCGCCGCCTACGGCGCTCCGCAGGCCGGGCGCGAATACCATGCGGTCGATATGTCCGAGCGGGTTTTCCGCGACAGCTACCTGCCGCCTTACCGGGCGGCGCTCGATGCCGGGGCCGCGACGGTGATGACCTCGTTCAACGACCTCGACGGCGTTCCGGCCACGGCTAACCGCTGGCTGATGCGCGACCTGCTGCGCGACGAACTGGGCTTCGGCGGATTCGTGGTGACCGACTACGGCACGATCGGCGAACTGAAAGCTCACGGCGTGGCGGGCGACGATGCGCAGGCTGCCGAACTGGCCCTGCGCGCCGGGGTCAACATGGACATGATGAGCGCCGCCTACCTGTTCCATGCCGCCGAACTGGTGCGGGAGGGGCGTATCCCGGAGTCGCTGATCGACAGCCTTTGCCGCGAGGTGCTGGCCGTGAAGTTCCGCCTGGGGCTGTTCGACGATCCTTTCCGCTACCAGGCGAAGGAGCGCGAGAAGTGCTATTACGCCCTGGAACATCTCGATGCCGCGCGCCGCGTGGCCCGCAGTTCGATGGTGCTGCTGGAGAACCGCGGCGGCGTGCTGCCCCTGAAAAAGGGGAGCCGGATCGCGCTGGTGGGACCTTTCGCCGATTCCCGGTGGAACCTGATCGGCTCGTGGGTTCATTTCGCCGAGGCCGGTCGGACCTCGACCTTTCTCGACGGACTGCGGGCGCGTTTCGGAGCCGACCGTGTGACCTATGCCCGCGGATGCGACCCGCACAAGGCCCTCGAAGGCGGTATTTCGGAGGCGGTGGCCGCAGCCGCGAAGTCGGACGTGGTGCTGGTCGCGCTCGGATTGAAGGCGGGGGAGAGCGGCGAGGCGGCAAGCCTTGCGTCGCTTGCGCTGCCCGACGCGCAGCGTGACCTGCTGGAGAGCTTGAAGCAAACCGGGAAACCGGTTGTCGTCCTGCTGGTTACGGGCCGTCCTATGGAGCTGGCCCGCGAAGCGGAACTTGCCGGCGCCCTGCTGCTGACCTGGTATCCGGGCACGATGGCGGGCGAGGCGCTGGCCGATGTCGTGTCGGGCGATTACAACCCTTCGGGGCGTTTGCCGATGACCTTTCCCCGCACGGTGGGGCAGATTCCGATCCATTACGACATGAAGAGCACGGGACGTCCGGCCGACGAGTCGGGCAAGCCCAACAAATACACTTCGCGCTATCTCGACGTACCCAATTCGCCGCAGTATTGTTTCGGCTACGGGTT
>ERZ860322.1225-NODE-1225-length-15430-cov-3.950959_pt1 | contig 15430 bp, 20 predicted proteins | sample MGYA00509979_ERZ860322 | MGnify/ENA primary metagenome ERZ860322 (study PRJEB30046, sample SAMN00715217) | human gut metagenome | study: EMG produced TPA metagenomics assembly of the A metagenome-wide association study of gut microbiota in type 2...
CAAGGTCGCCATCATCAAGGGCGGAAAGCTCATCCGCTCCGGCACGATGGAAGAGGTCAAGGGCGACGATTCGCTTGAGGAGGTCTTCCTTGAGCTGGAGGGCGAATCATGCTGAAAACGCTCGTCAAAAAGCAGCTGATGGAGATCTTCCGCAGCTACTTTTACAATGCCAAAACGAATCAGAAACGCTCAAAAAACGCAGTCGTCGGATATATCGTGCTTTTCACCTTTGTGATGATCGTCATCATTGGCGGAATGTTCACGGTGATGAGCCTTGCGCTCTGCGTGCCGCTCGCGCAGGTGGGGATGAGCTGGCTCTACTTTGCGATCATGAGCCTGATGGCGACTTTTCTCGGCGCGTTCGGCAGCGTGTTCAACACCTACGCGGGGCTGTATGCCGCAAAGGACAACGACCTGCTGCTCTCGCTCCCCATTCCGGTGCGGACGCTGATGGCTTCGCGCCTGCTCGGTGTCTACCTCATGGGCCTTATGTACTCCGCGGTCGTCATCGTGCCGGCGGTCATCGTCTACTGGATGCGCGTCTCGGCAGCGCCGATGGTGCTCCTCGGCGGCGTGCTGCTGACGGTGCTCATCTCGGTCTTTGTCCTCACGCTCTCCTGCGCGCTCGGCTGGCTCGTCGCAAAGGTCAGCCGCAGGCTCAAGCGCAAGAGTTTCATCACGGTCATCGTCTCGCTTGCGGGCATCGCGGTGTATTATTTCTTCGTCTTCAAGGCGCAGACTGCTCTGGAAGCGCTCGTCGCCAACGCTGCGCTCTACGGCGAGAAGATCAAGGGCGCGGCGCATCCGCTCTATCTCGTCGGCTGCGTCGGCACGGGCGACGGGCGCGCGATGCTGCTCGTCTCGCTCATCGTCGCGGCGCTGTTTGCGCTGATGTGGGCGCTGCTCGCGCACAGCTTTTTGAAGCTTTCGACCGCGACGGGCACGTCGGGACGCGCTGTCTACCGCGAACGGACGCTCAAGCGCCAAAGCGCGGACGCGGCGCTTTTCAAAAAGGAGCTTGCGCGCTTTACGGCCAGCCCGAACTATATGCTCAACTGCGGACTCGGTATCCTGCTGCTGCCGGTCGCGGGCGTGGCGCTCGTGATCAAGGGCGGGGAGCTCCTGCCGCTTTTGCAGATGGCCTTCGGCGATCGCGGTGGCTGCGTGGAGGTGCTGCTGTGCACGGGCGTGTGTACCATCGCGGCAATGAACGACATGGCAACACCTTCCGTTTCGCTTGAGGGAAAAAGCCTCTGGCTTGCGCAGTCGCTGCCGCTTACGCCGTGGCAGGTATTGCGCGCGAAGCTCAAGGTGCAGCTTGCGCTCACGGCGATCCCGGCGTTCGTGCCTCTTGTGTGCATGGTGCTTGTGCTGCCGCTCACGCCCGCACTGCCGCTCATTTTCGTCACGGCGCTTTCATACATCGTGTTTTCCGCCTGCCTTGGGCTGACGCTTGGCGTGATGCGGGCGAACCTCACATGGACGAATGAGCTTGCGCCCGTTAAGCAGAGCCTTGCGGTGGCGATCGCCATGTTTGGCGGCTGGGCCTATGCGCTACTGCTCGCGGGGCTGTATCTGCTGCTCGGCTGGCGCATCGGCGCGGCGGTGTATCTTGCGCTTGTCTCGGCTGCAACGATCGCGGCGGCGCTCGCGCTTCTCAAGTGGCTCAAGACGAAGGGCGCGCAGCGTTTAGCTGCGCTGTAACAATAAAACGAAAGGGAGGCGGTTCCAAGTCGAACCGTCTCCTTTTTTGTTTCAGCACTCCATGTGCTTGCCGAGAAAGCCCGCAATGGCCTGGGCGAGCTTGTATTCCGTTTCGCCTGCGTTGGATTCCCCATCGGTGCCGACAAAGACCACAAGCCCCAGCGCGTCGCCTTCGGAAATGATGGGCGCAGCGATGAGCGCGCAGTAGCGGTCGAGCGACTCGGTGACATAGACGCTGCGCTCGCTCGGCGCGGCGCGGTAGATGCCGCGTCCTTCCATGATCTGCTCTAACTGAGGGCTAATGCGCTTGCCGATGAGGTCGCGGCGCGCGCTGCCCGCCGCGGCGATGACGCTGTCGCGGTCGGTGACGGCGACCGTCGTGCCAGTCGATTTGCTCAGCGTTTCGCAAAGCTGCGCGGCAAACTCGTCCACGCCGCCCATAAGGGAATATTTTTTGAAAATGACCTCTCCGTCCTTGCTCGTGTAGATCTCCAACGGGTCGCCCTCGCGGATACGCATGGTGCGGCGGATCTCCTTGGGGATGACAACACGGCCGAGGTCGTCGATCCGTCTGACAATTCCGGTTGCTTTCATCTATCAAAACTCCTTTTATACTCGATAAACTGCACTTAGTCTTTGGAAAAGCCGCCAATTTATCCAAAGGCGGCGTTGGAAGATTTTACAGCCTGCGGACAAACCACCGAATCAGATGTTCTCTGATCCGGTGGTTTGTAATTTTTGCCGAATCTCTTCCTCTGCTTTTCGATCATACCGCCGAATTCTTACGCATCACTTGCGAAAACGGAGCAAACCCCTTATAGTTAAAATATTGTACTGCGCGTTGCGTGGCGCGAAATAAAAAAGGAAATGGTGCGATGTGATGATGAAGAGAGCAAAGCTGACAGCACAGCAGCAGAAAAAACGGGACGTCCTGTTGGACGTGCTGACGGTTCTGTTTGCCTGCCCGCTCATCTCGGCGGCGATCGCGGTATTCAATGTGCCGAACGATATTGCGCCGGGCGGCGTAGCCGGTCTTTCCACGGCGCTGGCAGAGGTGTTCCCGCCCATCAGCGTGGGCGTGTGGATGGTCATGCTGAACACGCCGCTGCTGCTTGCAGCATGGCGCAGATTCAAGCGCCGTGCGCTTGTCATGACGCTTGCGGCCACGGGTTCCGTCGCCGTGCTGGTAGATATTTTCGGACTGCTGCTGCCGGCCTACTCCAATAATCCTCTGCTCGCGGCGATCGCGGGCGGCACGTTCACGGGCCTCGGCGCGGGACTGCTGCTGCAAAGAGGGATCAGCACCGGCGGAACAGATCTTCTGGCACTGCTGCTGCGAAGGATCTTTCCGAATCTGCGCACGGGAATGCTGATGCTCTGCATCGACATCTCGGTCGTCACCTTTGCGGTCATCGTCTTTAAGGATATTGAGGTCGCCCTGTATTCAGCGATCGCAATTTTCATTGTTTCGAAGATCGTCGACGCCATCGCGCAGGGCGTGGACTATGCCAAGGTCATCTACACCGTGACGGAGCACGGCGACGAGGTCTCGCGCGCAGTTACGGAACGCGCCGACCGCGGCACGACGATCGTGAAGGCGCAGGGCGGCTATGCGCGCGGCGACAAGCAGATCGTTATCACCGTTGCCCGCCGCAACAGCCTTGCGCAGATTCTGCGGATCATCAAAGAGACCGATCCGGGCGCTTTTACCTTCGTCACCGACTCGACCGAGGTGCACGGTCAGGGGTTCAAGGTGCAGTAGAAGTTCTCTCAAGTCAAATAAAGCATCTGCGGAAGCGCGCTGTATCCGGATCATGGCGGCTGCTTTTCGTGTGATAAAAGGAAAAACCACGTGCCGCGGCACGTGGTTTTCGGCTGCTTCGCTTACAGCAGCGGGGCAATGATGCGCATGGCCGGGCCGATGAGCTTACGCAGGAACGGATCGTTTTTGAGCAGTTCGTAGTCCGCGCGGACGCAGTGCGTGAGCGTTTGCTGAAAATCGCGCTCGATGTTGGCGATCTCCGGCGCCTCGTAGAGGTAGGAGGCGCACTCGAAATGGTGGTACAGGCTGCGATAGTCGAGGTTGATCGTGCCGACGACGGCCTTGCGGTCGTCGCTGACAAAGACCTTGGCATGCACAAAGCCCGGTTCATACTCGTAGATCTGCACGCCGTTTTCCAAAAGGCGGCGGTAATAGGTGTGCGCGAGCGAGAAAGCGATCTCTTTATCAGGCACATGGGGCAGAATGAGCTGCACCTCCACGCCGCGGCGCGCGGCGTAGGTCAGCGCCGTGACCATCTCGTTGTCCATGATGAGATACGGCGTCATGATGTGCACATAGCGGTTGGCGCGGTTGATGATGTCCAGATACACCATTTCGCCGACGAGGTCACGGTCGAGCGGACTGTCGCCGTAGGGAATGACATAACCCGGCGTCTTTTCGCGCGGCGGCTGCGCAATATCGAGATACTGCCGGTAGCTTTCCGGCGCGAGGTGGAGGGAACTGACGTCCCACATCTGCAAAAACATCAGCGTCAGGCTGCGCACGGCGTCGCCGCGTAGGGCGATGGCTGTGTCCTTCCAGTGGCCGTAGCGCGAGGAGAGGTTGATGTACTCGTCGGAGAGGTTGATGCCGCCTGTGAAGCCGACCTTGCCGTCGATGACCATGATCTTGCGGTGGTCGCGGTAGTTGTAGTGCGTGGAGACGAACGGGCGCAGCGGGGCGAACATCTTGCAGGCGATGCCGAGCTTCTGGAGCTTTTTGGGATAATTGTAGGGCAGCAGCGCCACGGCGCAGGTGCCGTCGTACATGACGCGAACCTCCACGCCGGCGTTGACCTTTTCTTTCAGAATTTCCAGCACGCGGCCCCACATGTAACCCTCTTTGACGATGAAATACTCAAGGAAGATGAAGTGTTCGGCCTTTTGCAGCTCATCGAGCATCACGTCGAATGCGTCGTCGCCGAGCGGGAAATACTCCGCCTCGGTGTTCCGGTAGCAGGGAAAGCCGCAGGAATTGAGATAGGTGGCAAGATTCCGAAGCCCTTCCGGCAATTCTTCGCTCGGGCAGATGTCATCACAGAGGGCGAGGTCTTCCGTCTGCGCCAGAATGTCGTTGTAGCGGCGGATCATCAGCCGGTGGCCAAGGTCGGTTTTGATGTAGATATACAGGATCAAACCAAACACGGGTAAAATGGCGAGAATGAAAAACCACGTGAGCTTGATGGTCGGGTTGTCGTCGTTTCCGAAGAGAAACAGCACGACCGCGGCGGAGAGCAGCGAGCTGCCGCCCCAGAAATAGGGGAGGAAGCCCTCCAGATAGCGGAAGCCGGCAAACAGAAACAGGATCTGGACGATCAGCGACACAATGATGATGCCGGTGCGGCCGAATACGATCTGGATCAGCTTGCGTTTGCCTTTTTCGAGCAGCAAAATGCGATTGTCTTCTTTTTCCATAGATGTCCTTTCTCAGACTGACCGTGCCTGCGGGGCGGCGCGGGGCATAACCCTATACTAAAGGCATATTTATTTCATCATAGCATGATTTTTGAAAAAAGCCAACCTGTTTTCGCGGGGAAACGGGCGCGGCGGCGCGAAACGGCACTTGGCGATTCTGCTTTCCTGTGTTAGAATAAGAAAAAAGGAAAAAGGAGCGGGCGGATGGAAAAGGCAACACAACTCCACAATATCTCGCCGCTGTACGATAAAAGTTCCCGCGTGCTGATCCTTGGCTCGTTTCCATCGGTCAAGTCGCGCGAGGCGGCATTTTTTTACGCGCATCCGCAAAATCGCTTTTGGCCGACACTCGCCGCCGTTCTGGGCGAGGCAGCGCCGAAAACGGTCGAGGACAAGCGCTCTCTCGTTCTGCGGCATGGCATTGCCCTGTGGGATACCATCGGCTCGTGCGAGATCGCGGGCTCGTCAGATGCGAGTATCACGAACGTTGTGCCGAACGATCTGCGCGTCATTCTGGAGACGGCGGATATTCAGGCCATTTTCTGCAACGGCGGCACATCGTACGCAAGCTACAATAAATACTGCCGCGCGATGACGGGGCGCGAAGCGGCCAAGCTGCCGTCTACCTCGCCTGCGAACGCGCGCTGGACGCAGGATAAGCTCTTGCGCGCATGGCGCGAAGCGCTTTTACCTTACCTGTCGGAGGTTTGACAAAAGTTGACAAAACGGGCGCAAGGGGATATGATACAGCGCGCGTAACGAAAAGGAGAACGATCCATGGCAGATAAAGCAGTCTCTCTTCGCGGGGAGCAAACCGTATTATTTACAAACCGTCAGCTTGTTGCCTTGATGTGGCCGCTGCTGCTCGAGCAGTTCCTGGCGATCACGGTGGGCCTTGCCGACTCGCTGATGGTCGCGACCGTCGGCGACGCGGCGATCAGCGCGGTGTCGCTGGTCGATTCGATCAGCAACCTGATGATCTACATTTTCTCTGCCATGGCGACCGGCGGCGCGGCTGTTGCGGGACAGTACATCGGGCAGCAGCAGAAAGAGGACGCCTGCCATGCAGGCCAGCAGCTCATCGCGCTGCTGGCCGCGGTGTCGGTGTTCTTTGTGGCGCTGCTGTATCTGTTTCGCGCGCAGGTCCTGACGGTGATGTTCGGCCACATCGAGCCAGACGTCATGGCGGCGACGAATACCTATTATTTATATGTAATGGCGTCCATTCCCGGCATTGCGCTCTATAACGGCGGCGCGGCGCTCTGGCGCACGATGGGCAGAAGCGACATTTCTCTCAAGGTCTCGCTGCTGATGAACGGCATCAATGTGGCGGGCAACGCCATTCTGATCTTCGGTTTCGGCATGGACGTGGCGGGCGTTGCGATCCCGACGCTCGTGTCCCGCACGGTTGCGGCGGCGGTGATCCTCGGCATGCTCTTCAACGACAAGCTGACGCTGCACCTCTCCAATGTGCGCGCATTCCGTCTGGACATGCGCCTGATGAAGAACATCTTCTACATCGGTGTGCCGAGCGGCGTGGAGAACGGCATGTTCCATCTGGGGCGGCTGGTGCTTTTCAGTCTCATCTCGACCTTCGGCACGGCGGCAATGGTCGCCAACGCCATCGGCAACACCATCGCCAACTTCAACTGCTTTTCCGGCTCAGCCATCAACCTTGGCTTGGCTGCGGTGGTGAGCCAGTGTGTCGGCGCGGGCGAGTTCGATCAGGCGCGCGCCTACATGAAGAAGATCGTCAAGTGGACGTATGGCATCATGGCGGTGGTCAACCTGGGTATCATGGCGCTGTTGCCGTTCATCATGCGCGTTTACAATGTCTCGCCCGAGGCGGAAAAGCTTGCGGTCACGGTTTCGTTGATCCACGGCATTTCATCCATTTTCCTCTGGATCCCTGCTTTCACGATCCCGTCGTTCCTGCGCGCGGCGGGCGACGCTCAGTTCACGATGCTCGCCAGCATGACGACGATGTGGCTCGTGCGTGTGCTGCTTGCGTATGTGCTGGGACGGTATCTCGGCTACGGTGTGGTCGGCGTGTGGTTTGCGCATGCGATCCTCGACTGGCTCGTGCGCGGCTCAGTGTTCATCTTGCGCTACCGCAGCGGCAAGTGGGAGAGCATGGGCATCAAAACATAATGATAAAAAAGAGTCCGCTTCACGAAAGCGGACTCTTTTTTACATTTCGACGGTGATGTTGTCGGTGCCGTGCTGCTCAAATTCGCCTAAGTAGGTGTCCATGCGTTCGCGCAGCTCGTCAACATTTTCAGGCGTGGGCGCGTCGCTGTCCATATCGCGCAGGGCAAGCTCCTGAGCGAGGATCTCGAAGAACATGGTGTCCTCGTAGGCCATGATGGCCTCGTGGATGCCGCCCTCGGCAAAGGCACGCGAGGGGATCAGCTCCCCCTGGTAGGCCTCGACCAGAGGCGCCATGCCGTGGGAGAGGCAGTGGGCAAAAACGGCGCTTTCCACATCGTCGTATTCTTGAATGCGGTCATCGCCGCGGGTGGAGTTCATCACCCAATTGCCAACGTAGACCAGATCGAGAAGACGGCGGAATTGCTTTTCCGTCAGATCAATTTTCATAGTGATGCCTCCTTCTGAAGCTCCTGAAATCTGCTTAGCAGAGATTATAGCACGCACCGCTGTGTTTTGCCATAGCAAAAACAGGGAAACGCACAAAAATTAAAAATGCGCCTTGTGCCTTTTCCTGCGCCGTAGTATGATGACAAAAACAGGATAAGAGAGGACAGTATGAAAAAACTCGTTTGGCTCACCGTACACGGCGAGCAGAACTATGAAGGCATGAGCGCCGACAGCTCCGAGCTGCGCGTGCGCGGCACGATGGAGACAACGAAAGACGGATATCTCCTGCGCTACGAAGAGGCAGATGAGACCGGCAGAGTGACCACGGCGACGCGTCTTGCGCTTGCACCGGACTGCGTGATTCTGACGCGCACGGGCGAGGTGACGAGCGAGATGGTGTTTGAGGCAGGGGAGGAGCACACCTCATTCTATGCCGTACCCTACGGAACCTTGCCGATCTCGGTGAAGGCAGAGTCGGTCAAATGGAAAATTGAAGAGACCGGCGGTATGCTTGCCCTGCGCTACGCGATCAACATCGGCGGGCAGAGGGGCGAGTGTGCCCTGCGCGTCCGCGTGCGAACGGAAGAGGAATAGGAAAGAGGACTGCCCGGCGGCAGTCCTCTTTTTTACGCGCTGAAGAACAGGCGCACAAAAAATGCCGAGGAGAGGAACATCGCTGCGTCGGCGCAAAGGGCGGCGGGAATGGTGTAGCGCGTTTTGGTGATTCCTGCCGCGCCGTAATAGACGGCAACAGTGTAAAATGTCGTTTCGCTCGAGCCGAGCATGACAGCCGCCACGCGGCCAATATAGGAATCCACGCCATGTGTGCGCATGATCTCCGATCCGACGGCCAGCGCGCCGCTGCCGGAGATAGGGCGGATAAATAGCAGCGGCGCGGTTTCGGCAGGAATGCCGAGCGCATCGAGCGCGGGGGCGAGAAACGCGCCGAGCGCTTCCGTTGCGCCGGAAGCGCGCAGCATATAAACGGCGCTCAAGAGCGCGATGAGCGTGGGTAAAATGTGCAGCAGCACGGCAAGCCCCTCCTCTGCGCCCTTGGTGAGCGCGGCGTAGACGTCGACGCGCTTGCGCGCGGCGAAGCAGGCGGTGAAGGCGAGCAGTACCGGCACGATCAGCGTAGAGAGCGGCATAGGCTAATCCCTCCAGAAGCGGGAAAGCAGCTTTGCAGCGAGCAGTCCTGTGAGGACGGAGAGGAGCGATGTGAGCCATACGGCGGGCAGGATGTCAAACGGGTCGCGGCTGCCGAGCGAAGAGCGAACGCCTGCGAGCGTGGTGGGCAGGAGCTGAAGGGACGCTGTGTTGAGCACCACGAACAAACACAGTTCGTCTGACGCTCTGCCGCCGCAGCCGCGGCTCATGCGGCGGGCTGCGCGGATGCCGAGCGGCGTTGCTGCGTTGCCAAGGCCGAGAAGATCGGCCGAGAGGTTGGCGGAAACGGCGGCGAGCGTTTCGCTGTCACGGCTCGAGCGCGGCAAAAGCCTTTTGAGCAGCGGGCGGAACAGGGCGGCAAGGCGGTCAGTGAGCGCACACTGGTTCATCACTTCCATCAGCCCTGTCCAGAGACACATCACGCCGCACATCGCAAAGCACAATTCAACCGCACTCTGCGCCCCCTCAAGCGCGGCGGTGCCGAGCGCGTCCCAATTTCCCGTCCAAGCGCCGAAGAAAAGAGATACAACCACCATTCCCGTCCAAAGGTAAGCCATTGCCATGCCCATCAACTCCTTTGCCCTTAAATATATCAGTGGGAGAGGGAGAATATACCGCGTGCTGTGGGCGAAATTGTCTGATTTTGAGAGCCTTTGCGCCGATGAAAAAATTTCTCGAAAAAATTTAAAAATTGTCTTGACATGTGCAATTAGTTTTGGTACTATATGCAAGTCCGCGATTGGGCGCATCCTGCCCTATTTGCGCGATATTGCGATGAACCGGGAGATTGCTCAGAACGCTGAGGTAACTTTCGGGGAGTATGTCCGAACATCGGGCGGCTGAGAGAATATCTGTACGTTGCGTAGATCGCTGCGCCATGTGTAGACCGGCCGTTTATTCGTGCCGGTTTTTCTATGAGCCGGAATGATACGCACGGATAAGCGTACAGGAAAAACTCTCACCGTACGGCTTCGACAATGCAAGAATACCGTACAAAATGAAGGAGAAACCAAAATGGCAAAAGAAATGATCCGCATTCGTCTCAAGGCCTATGACCACCAGGTCATCGACCAGAGCGCAGAGAAGATCGTCGAGACCGCCAAGCGCACCGGCGCTACCGTCTCTGGTCCCATCCCTCTGCCCACCAAGAAGGAAGTCGTCACCATCCTGCGCGCTGTTCATAAGTATAAGGACAGCCGTGAGCAGTTTGAGCGCCGCACCCACAAGCGTCTGATCGACATCACCAACTCCACCCCCAAGACGGTTGAGGCTCTGATGGGCCTTGAGCTTCCTGCTGGCGTTGAGATCGAGATCAAGCTCTGATCCCTCGCTTCATTACATTTCGCGTCCGCAGACGCGAAACCAATGAAATCGTTTTTGGCCGCGACATGCGCGTGGACAAAAACACCTCTCAGTTTGTTTGTGTGCGAGCACAGCGAGTGCGCAAAACAAACTGTAAACCCAACTCAAAAAACGGCTCGCCGTTTTTTGAAATTACCTTTGTTGCTCTACCCAAAAGCTTATCGACTTGCGTGAGATAAGCGGGGTCAAGTCGGCAGAGCAATGGCGGGAGTTGCCGCTAACTAAGCCGACCAATAACCTTTACAGGAGGATCATACATGAAAGCAATCATCGGCAGAAAAGTTGGCATGTCTCAGATCTTCGACGAAAAGGGCCACGTCATTCCGGTCACCGTTATCGAGGCCGGCCCCTGCGTGGTCACTCAGAAGAAGACCAACGAGAAAGACGGTTATGAGGCTGTCCAGCTTGGCTATGAGGACATTCGCGAAGCGAAGCTCTCCAAGCCCGAACTCGGCCACCTGAACAAGGCTGGCGTTTCCCCCAAGAAGTACCTGCGTGAGTTCAATCTTGACAACGCTTCCGAGCTGGAGCTCGGCGCCATCATCAAGGCTGATACCTTCCAGTCCGGCGACTTCGTCGACGTGACCGGCACGAGCAAGGGTCACGGCTACACCGGCGTTATCAAGCGCTGGAACGCCAGCCGCGGTCGTATGACCCACGGCGGCGGCCCTGTCCATCGTCACGCCGGTTCCATGGGTTCCACCACCGACCCCAGCCGTATCTTCAAGGGCAAGATCGGCCCCGGTCAGTACGGTGTGGAGACTGTCACCATCCAGAACCTTGAGGTCGTCAAGGTCGACCCCGAGCTCAACATGCTCGTCGTCCGCGGCGCGGTTCCCGGTCCCAAGGGCAGCCTCGTCACCGTGAAGACCACCGTCAAGGTCCACAAGATCAAGCAGGCTGGTGCCGACATCAGCAAGAACCCGCAGAAGGCTTCCGGCCGCAACCCGCAGAAGGCTTCCGCCAGAAATATGTAAGGAAAGGAGTGCTTGAGAAATGTCTACGATTAAGGTTGTCAGCATGACCGGCGCTGAAGTCGGTACTGTCGAGCTGAACGACGCAATCTTCGGCATCGAGCCGAACATGAGCGTTGTTCATGAAGTCGTCAAAAATCATCTCGCCAACTGCCGTCAGGGCACGCAGAGCGCTCTGACCCGCGCTGAGGTTTCCGGCGGCGGCAGAAAGCCGTGGCGCCAGAAGGGCACCGGCCGCGCCCGTCAGGGCAGCACCCGCGCGCCCCAGTGGACGCACGGCGGTATCGTCTTCGCCCCCAAGCCCCGCAGCTACAGCTATGTGCTGAATAAGAAGGTCAAGCGTCTGGCTCTCAAGAGCGTGCTGTCCGCCAAGGCGGCACAGGGCGAGATCGTCGTTGTCGACAAGATCGCGCTCGACGCTATCAAGACCAAGGACTTCCGCAGCTTCCTCACCGCCGTCAAGGCGGACGGCAAGGCCGCTGTTGTTACTCCCGAGGTCAACGAGATCGTCGTTAAGAGCGCTCGCAACCTGCCCGGTGTCACCACCGCGCCCGCGAAGCTCATCAACGTCTACGATCTGCTCAACGCCAAGACCCTTGTGATCGACAAGGAAGCCCTCGCAGTCATCGAGGAGGTGTTCGCATAATGGCAAACGTTTACGACATCATTATTCGTCCCATCATCACCGAACGTTCCATGGCTGACGTTGCGAACAAGAAGTATGTGTTCGAAGTCGCCAAGGACGCCGGCAAGGTGGAGATCAAAAACGCTGTTGAAGCCGCTTTCGGCGTCAAGGTCGCCAAGGTCAACACGATCAACGTCAACGGCAAGGCCAAGCGCCTCGGCGCCGGCCGCCTGGGCAAGACCCGCAGCTGGAAGAAGGCCTATGTGCAGCTCGCTGAGGATTCCAAGACCATCGAGCTGTTCGAGGGCATGGTGTAAGGAGGATTTGAGAAATGGCTATTAAGACGTTTAAGCCCACTACCCCCTCCCGCCGTCACATGACTGTGTCCGCCTTCGAGGGGATCGATAAGAAGGCCAAGCCCGAGCGCAGCCTGGTCGAGTCTCAGAAGAAGCATGCCGGCCGCAACAGCTACGGCCGCATCACCGTCCGCCATCACGGCGGCGGCAACAAGCAGAAGTACCGTATCATCGACTTCAAGCGCGACAAGATGGATATGCCCGCGACTGTCCTGCGCCTGGAGTACGACCCCAACCGCAGCGCGTTCATCGCTCTCGTCCAGTACGAGGACGGCGAGAAGCGCTACATCATTGCTCCTGTCGGCCTGAAGGCTGGTGACAAGGTCATCTCCTCCGCCTCCGCCGACATTAAGCCGGGCAACTGCCTGCCCATCGCCAACATCCCTGTCGGTACCGTCATCCACAACATTGAGATGCACCCCGGCAAGGGCGCTCAGCTCGTCCGCTCCGCCGGTACCGCTGCGCAGCTGATGGCGAAGGAGAACGGCGACGCTCAGATCCGTATGCCTTCCGGCGAAGTGCGCATCGTCCGCACCAACTGCATGGCCGTCATCGGCCAGGTCGGCAACATCGATCACGAGAACGTTCACATCGGTAAGGCCGGCCGCAAGCGCCACATGGGTGTCCGCCCGACCGTCCGCGGTTCCGTCATGAACCCGAACGACCACCCCCACGGCGGTGGTGAAGGTAAGAGCCCTGTCGGTCACCCCGGTCCCATGACCCCGTGGGGCAAGCCGGCTATGGGTTACAAGACCCGTTCCAAGAAGAACCCGACGAACAAGTTCATCGTCAAGCGTCGTAACGATAAGTAAAAGGAGGCAATGTAAAAATGAGCAGAAGCATCAAAAAAGGCCCGTTTGTTGCCCCTGAGCTGATCAAGCGAGTCGAAGAGATGAACAAGACCGGTGAGAAGAAGGTTCTCAAGACCTGGAGCCGCAGCTCCACTATCTTCCCCTCCTTCGTCGGTCACACGATCGCCGTTCACGACGGTCGCAAGCACGTTCCTGTTTATATCCAGGAAGATATGGTTGGTCACAAGCTGGGCGAGTTCGCTCCCACCCGCACGTTCCGCGGCCATACCAAGACGAAATAAGGAAGGAGAATGCAGAACATGGAAGCTAAAGCGTATCTGAGATATGTCCGCATCTCTCCCCGCAAGGTCCAGATCGTCTGCGACCTGATCCGCGGTAAGGACATCAACACCGCCATGGCGCTCCTGATGCAGACCCCCAAGGCTGCGTCCGAGCCCCTGGTCAAGCTCTTAAAGAGCGCCGTCGCCAACGCCGAGAACAACTTCAGCATGGATACCTCCAAGCTGTACGTGTCCGAGGTCTACGCGACTTCCGGCCCCATCCTCAAGCGCATGATCCCCGCCAGCAAGGGCCGCGGCTACCGCATCAACAAGAGAACCTCTCACGTGACGCTCGCCGTCGCTGAGAGAGACTAAAGGGAGGAGACAGTTTCATGGGACAGAAAGTTAATCCCCACGGCATGCGCGTCGGCGTCATCAAAGACTGGGACTCCCGCTGGTATGCCAGAGACGAGAAGGTCGGCGACCTGATCGTTGAAGATAACAAGATCCGCAAGTTCGTCAAGAAGAGCCTGTACGGCGCCGGCGTGCCCAAGATCGAGATCGAGCGCAGCAATGATGTTGTGACTCTCTTCGTTCATTGCGCCCGCCCCGGCATGGTCATCGGCAAGGACGGTGCGGAGGTCGAGAAGCTGCGTCTCGCGGTTGAGGCTCTGATCGGCAAGAAGGTCAAGCTCAACATCGTTGAGGTCCGCAATCCCGACATGAACGCTCAGCTCGTCGCTGAGAACATCGCCCAGCAGCTCGAAAAGCGTATCTCTCACCGCCGCGCGATGAAGAACGCCATGGGCCGCGCCATGCGCGCCGGTGCCAAGGGCATCAAGTGCTGCTGCTCCGGTCGTCTTGGCGGCCGCGAGATCGCTGGCGTTGAGCACTATCACGAGGGCACCATTCCCCTGCAGACCATCCGCGCCGACATCGAGTACGGCTTCGCTGAGGCTGCGACCACCTTCGGCCGCATCGGCGTGAAGGTTTGGATCTACAAGGGCGAGGTTCTCACCCAGACCCTGCGTACCACCCCGCGTACGCTCGACACCACCAAGCCCTATGAGGAGCGCCGTGAGCGTCGTCCCCGCCGCGATGGTGATCGTCGTCCCCGCCGTGATGGCCAGGGCGGCTATCAGCGCCGTGAGGGCGGCTTCAACCGCAACGGCAACCGTCCCCAGGGCGATCGTCCCCAGGGCGGCTACCGCAAGCCGGCCGAGAATAAGGAAGGAGGCGCTCAGTAATGCTTCTGCCGAAGAGAGTAAAATATCGTCGCGTTCAGCGCGGTCGTATGACCGGCAAGGCGACCCGCGGCAACACCATTACTTATGGTGAGTACGGCCTCCAGGCCACTGAGCCCGCGTGGATCACCAGCAACCAGATCGAGGCGGCTCGTGTCGCTATGACCCGTTACACCAAGCGTGGCGGTCAGGTCTGGATCAAGATTTTCCCCGATAAGCCCGTTACCAAGCAGCCTGCCGAGACCCGTATGGGTTCCGGTAAGGGCTCTCCCGAGTATTGGGTAGCAGTTGTTAAGCCCGGCCGTATCATGTTTGAGATCGCCGGTGTTCCCGAAGAGGTCGCCCGTGAGGCCCTGCGTCTGGCCAGCCACAAGCTGCCCATCAAGACGAAGATCGTCAAGCGCGAGGATCTCGAAGCACAGGAAGTAGGTGAATGAGATGAAGGCAACTGAAGTACGTGCAATGAGCGTGGAGCAGCTGAACGAGAAGCTGACCTCCCTGAAGAAGGATCTGTTCTTCCTGCGTATGCAGCACGCCACCAATCAGCTGGACAATCCTCTCAAGATCGCTGAAACCAAGCGTGATATTGCCCGCGTCAAGACCGTTATCCGTGAAAAGGAGGAGAAGTAACATGGAAGAGAAGAGAGTTTCCTCCCGCAAGGTCCGCGTCGGTAAGGTTGTTTCCGACAAGATGGACAAGACCGTCGTGGTCGCCATCGAGGACCGTGTCGCTCATCCTCTGTATAAGAAGATCGTTGGCCGCACCTACAAGCTGAAGGCCCACGACGAGGAGAACGCCTGCGGCGTAGGTGATATTGTCAAGGTGATGGAGACCCGCCCCCTGTCCAAGGACAAGCGTTGGCGCGTGGTCG
>ERZ860322.1233-NODE-1233-length-15395-cov-5.080052_pt1 | contig 15395 bp, 16 predicted proteins | sample MGYA00509979_ERZ860322 | MGnify/ENA primary metagenome ERZ860322 (study PRJEB30046, sample SAMN00715217) | human gut metagenome | study: EMG produced TPA metagenomics assembly of the A metagenome-wide association study of gut microbiota in type 2...
GAGAAGCCGGTCCCCTTCGGGAAGTACTCGCGCAGCAGACCGTCTGTGTTTAGTCAAGCCTGATTTTCGGGTTGGGGCTGCGGTGGAAATCCTGGTCCTCTTTTGGTCCAGGATTTCCACCGCAGCCCCAACCCGTAAATTGAACGCTATCAAACACAGATGCCGTCGCGAAGTCGATGTCGCGCGTGACGCGGCCGTCGGGGATGCGCGCGAGCAGCCCGCTTCCGCCCTTGAGGATAAACCGGCCGTCGGGGTTGCTGAACACCCTGCGCAGGAACCGGTCGCGCAAAGCCCGACGACAGCCGTCCCCGGGGTCACCGCCCCTGTCGCGAACGGCCCTCTTCAGGGCCCTGTCGAGCTGACCGCCGTTCTCGTACGTCATTCTTCCCGCCTCCTAGCTAACGAATCGTACAGGCTGGCCCCCGCCGGCATCCCGGCTTTTGCCCCCCGGCGTCGATTTTCTCCCTCAGCGCGCCCTCGTCTTCGACGAGGCCCCTTTCGAGCGCGTCCGCGAGCACGTTCGCGACCAGGCTCAGTTCCTCCCCGGAGTCTATCAGGTCCACCACCGTGAGCCAGGGCCTCGTCGCCGGGATGTCCGAGACGATCGCCACGTCCTTCGGGTCGAGGCGGCGCTTCCTGATGAATCAGGTTCGGGCGCTTAGTCTGCTTTCTCTCGGGCGTGCAGAACTCGTAGGGCGAGGGGCTGACCTCGCCGATGCCGTAGAGCCATGCAGCCGTCGCCCCCATGGCGACGGGGCGCCTCCCCGGGTCGATCGACAGTCAGGCCGCGAGGACGTCCTCCTCCCGCGTGCTCGGTGAGCCGCCCATGCGGTAGACGCCCTTCGCGAGCCTCTCTATGTTGCCGAGCCCTTCCAGCCTCGAGAGCGCGTACCGCTCGACGCCGAGCACCTTCGCCTGCACAGATGTGAAGAGCCCCCTTTGGGAAGAGGCGATGTCGTTGGTGGCTCGCATGACTTCGATTTATTCCATGCTTGCATTGTGGAAAATAATGCAACAATGCAAGCAATACGCTCAGAATACACGGCGTTATTCGGCGGCATTCGGGGTCACTGAAACTGCGGAAACCGATTTTCGCATTTCTTTATTCCCATTTGTTGACCTGGGCGAATGCAATTGAAGAGGGCTTGAATCCGCCTCGCAGTTTCAAGTCAGTTTCATCCGCTCGAAATCGGCCTTCGGGGGACCCGAATTGTGAATTATTCCCGCAGGGCCTAATTATTCCCGTACCGCCGAGTACTCCGTTGTACCGCCCAGTAGGGACACACGGGAATAATTGGGTCGTTTTCCCAGGTAAAGATGCAAAAAGAAAGCCCTCGAACCAAAGGGTTCGAGGGCTGTTATTCCCACTATTTCGCTGGTGGCTTTGGTTCTGTCGTCCCGTCATTCCAGTTGCACCCAGTTTTCGGCATCGACACGGAACGCGTGCCGCCGAATGACGCGATGTCGCGTCTCGTCGGCTTCGGGGACAAAAGCTGGGACAACTTCAAAAACTTTTTTCAAACTCAGGGCTTTGAGTTTTTGTTTTTGTCCCAAAGGAGCTTCCGGCCGTGATTCGGATGCCCGATTGGGCGGAATCGCCCGTTTCTGGAACTCAACCGCAGCATCACGCACAAGCCACTCGCAACAACTGCAAATGATTGGTCGAGGGCGGCTTCCAACGCGATTCCAAAGCCGCAGGTCAGGCGACTGCGCTGCTGGCAGGGAAAGGGAGTCGTATCAGGCGGCTTGCCCATGAGTCGACGATGAGGCCTTCACCGAATGTCGAGAACATGCTGGTAAAATAGGCAATACTTTTTATGACAGGAGAACGAGCATGGCCGAACCCCACGATAGGAAGCCGATCCTCACGATCGAGCAGCAGATAGAGCACCTCAAGCAGAAGGGCGTAGCCTTCGAGCTGTGTTCCGAGGAAGAGGCCGAGGACTACCTGCGCGACAAGTGCAACTTCTTCAAGCTCGCATCCTATCGCAAACTCTTCTCGAAATACGAGGGAGGCCCGCGCGACGGCCGCTACGTAGACCTCGACTTCGGCCAGCTACGCCTGCTCGCGGCGCTCGACCAGGAGCTACGCCACGCCCTGCTCGGCATGACGCTCGACATCGAGCACTTCCAGAAGGTGACACTGCTTCGCGAGATGGAGGACCGTGGAGAGGACGGCTACGCCATCGTGGCCGACTACATGGCATCGCTTACCACTGCAAACAGGGAGTACCGCCTGCGCGAGCTCAAGATGAGCGGCCGCAGCCCCTACAGCTCGAGCCTCTACGCGAAGTACTCCGGCGACATGCCTGCCTGGGCCTTCCTTGAGCTCACCTCGTTCGGCACCCTCATCGACTTCGTGCGCTTCTGCGCCAGGCGATGGGGCGACAGGCGCTTCGAGGCCTCCCACTACGACCTCAAGCGCGTGAAGTCCGTCCGCAACTGCGCCGCGCACGGCTCGTGCCTGATCAACTGCTTCGCCGAGAGGGGCGCCGCCCGGGGCTCGGCGTCCAGTGGCGTCTCCCGAAGGGTCGCCGCCGTGGGAATCCCCAAGGCGACCAGGAGGAAGTGGATGGGGAATACGGCCATGCAGGAGGTCGCGACCGTGCTCGTGGCGCACTCCGGCTTGGTACCCGAGGGCTCCTCGCGCTCGCGCGCCGCATCCGAGCTCGCCGAGATGTTCGCCAGGGCCGACGGAGAAACCGAGGCGCTGCCCGACAAGGGGCCCGACGCCGCAGCTCGCTCCGCGCTCGAGTTCCTTCGCAGGTTGACAGAATCGCTCGGGTTGGTAGAATAGCCTGCAGATAGCAAAACCTTCACGGTTTTAGGGGCGGACTTGCGCAAGCGACTCTGCCCTATTTTTATATTCACTCGCTATAGGAGACGGGTGATACCTGGGTCAATGACAGAACTGAGAAGCCCGGAATAATGGAGCCAGTTAGAAACCCTCGGGTTTGCGGGGCGGGATCGTGAGAGCGATTCTGCCCTATTTTTTTCCTCCGTCTGCCCCAAACCAAGTAGTTCGAAGATAGCCTGTAGGTGTCCTCCTGGGCGCCTTTTATTTTCAGGGAATCGGCCGCTTCATGAACGAGCGACCGGCTTGACCTAGATCGAACCGCCTTCATCTCCGCCTAGGCGCCGGCGATCAACATCGTAAATCCGCGCGTGCTACAATGCGGGCACCAGAGATGAAAACACAGTCCCCGTCGGGTAGTCGTGGGCGTGCGGGAGTCCGCATCAGTAACCTGCCTCCTTGGCTGTCCCTTCTCTGCATGGTCATCTACATAAAGGAGGAACCAACCATGCAGATCAGCGTGTCATCCACCCTGACCGTATATCATGACGGCCAATTCTGGGTCGGGCTGGCGGAGCATGTCGAGGACGGCAGATACGGCGTCGTCCGCATCGTCTTCGGTGCAGAACCGTCCAATGAGGAAATCCTGCAATTCGTTACAAGCAAATGGGCGAAGCTCTCGTTCTTCGGTGACGAGGCCACGGAAACAAGCAAGCCCGCGAAGAATCCCAAGCGACGCGCTCGCGAGGCAGCGAAAGCCCTTAAGCGGCCCGCGGTGAGCACCAAGGCACAACAGGCGCTCGCAGCACAGCGGGAAGCGATGAAGCGGGAGTCGGCTCAAGCAAGAAGCCAGCGTCGCGCGGATGAGGCGGAGGCGCGCTTCGAGCCACTGCACTTCACAGCTTGTTTCTCAAGTATTTGGGACGCACACGCGGCGTTCAAAAATGCGGAGCGACTCCACATGGCTCGAGACTGAGCCGAGGTGCCCTACTTCTCGCCCTCCAGCAGCCCCACGATACGGTCGATGTCGACGGCGAAGCGGGGCCTTCCCTCGCGCTCGCAGCGGTCGAGGTACGCCTGGCACTCGGAGACAATGCGCTTGGTGTTGCCGTCGATGATGCGCTGGAGCGTCTCGTAGTAGGCCGAGCCCTCGGTCCTGAAGCGGCGCTGGTAGGACTTGGTTATGGGGAACATCTTGATGTAGTGGATGCCGTGGCGACAGCCGGGGCTCGTCGTGGGGCGGGGTGGCAACGCAAAGTACTGGTCTTTGGGCACGTTGGGGGCGATGTTGGAATGCAGCGGCACGGCGAAGTCCCTGCGCTTCCCGCGGAAACGTAGCCTCACCACCACGATGCAGGGGAGATTGTGCTTAAGCATGAGCTCGCGGTCGCCCTCGACGAGGTCGAAGAAGTCCTGGGAGATGGATACGATCTTCATCGGTTGCGCCCCCTCATACGAAGCGGGGCCCGCATCGCTGCAGGCCCCTACAGGTGAGCGATATTCTACGCCTTGCGGCACCCCGTCGCCCACGGAGGTTAAACGTACACGTAAGCCGTACTCTGAAAGCCGCGGCTTCCGGCAAGTAGTTTATGCCACGAAAGGTCGCTTTCAACGCGCATAGCTCGCAAAATAACACTCGCTGGGCCGTCACCCCTGGCAGTTGCCCTCCAATCTTCATTGGAGTCAGCAGGTCAATTCATATAGTTATGGGGGGGTATCCTAAAGGAAATCAAATTTATACCCCCATAACTAAGGATTTTTCTATTCCCACTCAATGACTAGGGCCCTGGTGTAATTGGCTGGATCACCGTTCCGGGAACCAGTATCGACCTACCCGTCCGCCAAGCTCCTTCTTCAGCTCCAGCTTAGTATCTGACTCACACCGTTATAAGCGAAAACCGAAGAGATGCGTCTTGGCCAAGAAATAAGGTTAGCCTTATCTTACTGCATGATTCGTGTGTTATAGTTAGATTGCTCTAACTGTTTGGGGGCGATAGCCATGCACGAACGCAAGGGCTTCTGGGACAAGAATGCCGGTCGGTACGACCGTTTCATGCGAAAGGACCGGGCGGCGTATGAGAAGATGTATGGGCTGATCCGGCCGGTGGTGAAGGCAAAAACCGTACTGGAGGTTGCCACCGGCACGGGGCTTATCGCAAAGAGCATCGTGGATGCGGCGGTGCACATCGAGGCTACGGACGCTTCTGCACAGATGATCCTTGAAGCAAAGCGGGACAATCAATCCGCAAAGCTGCACTTTTCCGTACAAGATATGTTCCGCCTGCCCTATGCACAGAAGTCCTTCGAAGTGGTGATCGCGTCCAACGCGCTTCACATAGTGCCGCATCCGGAAAAGGCACTGCAAGAAATCAGGCGGGTACTGAAGGACGACGGTGTGCTCATCGCGCCAACCTTCACCCACGCGGGGAACTCGGTTTCCGGCAAGGCAAAAGCCTTTTTCATGAGTATGGCGGGATTCCCCCTCCACAGCAGGTGGACAAGCGAGGAATACCTGCGTTTCCTGCGTCAAAACGGCTGGGCGGTGCAGAAAAGCGCGGTGCTGAAGGCCTCGTTCCCGTTGACCTATGCGGAATGCACGAAATCGGAGGGGCCAGATGTCGTTCTTTGAAAACACCCGCAAGCCCGTGGGCCTCGGCGGAAAACTTATGGTTGCCATGATGAACCTGGGCCACAGCCCTGTGGCGCGGTGGGGACTTCGATTTCTACGACATGCGCCAAATGCCAAGGTGCTGGATTGCGGCTGCGGCGGCGGGGCGAATATAAAACGGCTGCTGAAAAATGCCCGCATGGCGTCGTCAAGGGCGTCGACTATTCGCCCGTCAGCGTGGAGAAGACTAGAAAGCTCAACCGAATTGCAATTCAGGAGGGGCGTTGCGCCGTTCTGCAAGGCAGTGTGGCGGATATGGTGTTTGAGGATAGCTACTTCGATGCCGCCACGGCCTTTGAGACCGTCTATTTTTGGCCTGATTTGCCCCGATGCCTCCGTGAGGTCTGGCGGACGCTGAAGCCAGGCGGGACAATTCTTATCTGCAACGAGAGCAATGGCGATACGGACAAGGACGAGAGGTGGACGCAGATCATCGGCGGCATGACCATCTACAAGGACATTGAATTAAAGGCGTATCTGGAGCAGGCGGGTTTTCACGAGGTGCAGATACGCAAAAAGAAAAAGTGGCTCTGCATCACGGCGCGGAAGTAAGGGCATCAAGCACGGGCATTTTTGCATCCATCCTGCACATGAGTTAGGCATGCCGGTCATAGCGGCTGTGCTGGCGGCAATTATGACAGTTTTTATTCACTGAGGAAGAAACCTATGAAATGTAAAATTGAGAAAAACACCGTGCAGGAGACGCTGATCCTCCCGCTGTATTCCCGGAAGCTGTGTACGGAGTTGTACCCGAACCTTTACAAGGATGAAACAGCGGTTCGTCTGCTCGGCCAGATCGACTACGACTTTTCAGAGGCAGAGAAAAACTCCCGCAGCCTGATGCAGCGCTTTGGTGCGCTGGAGGTGGCCATGCGGCAGAATGACCTTGCTTTTGAGGTGCGGGATTATCTGAAATCTCACCCCAATGCGGCGGTGGTCAATCTGGGCTGCGGGCTGGACAACACCGGCAGAACCTGCGACAACGGTAGATGCAAGATCTACAATCTGGACTTCCCGGATGTGATTGCCTTGCGGCAGCAGCTGCTGCCCGCCGGGGATCGAGAACAAAATATCCCCTGCGACCTGAAAGACACCGCATGGTTTGGCAAAATCGATGCCTCCGGCGGGGCGGTGTTCTTTGCCTCCGGAGTGTTCTATTACTTTCTGACCCAGCAGGTCCGGGAACTGGTGCGGGGGATGGCGGACGCTTTCCCCGGCGGTGTGCTGGTCTTTGATGCTGCCAATCGGACGGCGGTAAAGATGATCGCAAAAACATGGCTTAAGACTGCAAAAATCAAGGATGTGGGGGCATATTTTGCGGTTTCGGATGCCGCCAAGGAAATCGGCACGTGGGACAGCCGTCTGCAGGTCACAAGTCGCGGCTATATGCTGGGCTACAACGATTTGAGAGACTCTTCTGTCAGCTGCTTTTTCCGGTTTCTCGCAAGGGTCGGTGACAACGGGATGAAAATGCAAATCGTGAAAATAAGATTTTGAGAGGCGAAAACGAAGCGCATTCACTTTGACGTCGAAGAAGACGGCTTTTACGGCGCATATTGGGCGTGCAAGGACACGCATACAGCAGCGGGCACGGATTCAATTGAAACCGTGCCCGCTATCTGATACTATATTATTTTATCGAACGTATGTTCTATTCCCACTCAATCGTCGCGGGCGGCTTGGACGTGATGTCGTAGCACACGCGGTTGGCGCCGGGAACCTCGGCAACGATGCGGCCGGAGATGCGGGCCAGGACGTCGTAGGGCAGCTTGGCCCAGTCGGCGGTCATGGCGTCGCTGGACTCCACGGCGCGCAAGATGATCGGGCGCTGATAGGTGCGCTCGTCGCCCATAACGCCGACGGACTTGATGTCGGGCAGGACTGCAAAATACTGCCAGCAGCTGTGCTCGGAGTTGCGCTCGCCGGTCTGCTCAAACAGACGCTGGTTGTAGGCGTCGAGCTCCTCGCGCACGATGGCGTCGGCGTTCTTGAGGATCTCGAGCTTCTCCTTATCGACCGCGCCGATGATGCGGATGGCAAGGCCCGGGCCCGGGAAGGGCTGGCGGAACACGATGTGGCCCGGCAGGCCGAGCGCAAGGCCAAGCGCGCGGACCTCGTCCTTAAAGAAGTGATCGAGCGGCTCGATAAGGTCGAAGTGCACGCCCTCGGGGAACGGAATCAGGTTGTGGTGGCTCTTGATGGTGGCCGTCTTGCCGCCCGTCTTGCGAGCGCCGGACTCGATGATGTCGGGGTAGATGGTGCCCTGAGCCAGGTACTTGACCGGCTTGCCGTCGCACTCGAGCTGCTGAGCAACCGCGAAGAACTCTTTCCAGAACTGCGTGCCGATGATGCGGCGCTTCTCCTCGGGCTCGGTCACGCCGGCCAGAAGCTCGGCATAACGGTCCTCGGCGTGGACGTGGATAAAGTCGACGTCGAACTGCTTGGTGAAGACCTCCTCCACCTGCTCGGGCTCGCCCTTACGCAGCAGGCCGTGGTTGATGAACACGCAGGTCATCTGCTTGCCCACGGCGCGAGCGCCCAGCGCGGCCACGACGGAGGAGTCGACGCCACCGGACAGGGCCAGAATCACGCGGTCGTCGCCGACCTTCTCGCGGAACTCGGCCGTCATGGTCTCGACCAGGTTGTCCATGCTCCAGTTGGGCTCCAGGCCGCAGATCTCAAACAGGAAGTTGCTCAGCAGCTGCTGACCATACTCGGAGTGCTTGACCTCGGGGTGGAACTGCGTGGTGAAGATCTTGCGCTCGACGCACTCCATGGCGGCAACCGGGCACACGTCGGTGCTGGCGGTAACGGTAAAGCCCTCGGGCACCTCGGACACGGCGTCGCGGTGGCTCATCCACACGGTCTGCTCCATAGGCGTGGAGTTAAAGAGCTTGGCGCCGGCCGTACGCGTGATGGTAGCGCGGCCGTACTCGCCCACCTCGGAGTGGCCGACCTTGCCGCCGAGCGTCACGGCCGTAATCTGATGACCGTAGCAAAAGCCCAGGACGGGAAGGCCCAGGTCAAAGATGGCGGGGTCGATGGACGGAGCGTCCTCGGCGTACACGGAGGCCGGGCCGCCAGAAAGGATGAGCGCAGAGGCGTTCATCTCGCGAATCTCATCGGCCGAGATGTCGCAGGGAACGATCTCGGAATACACGTTGAGGTCGCGGACGCGACGGGCAATGAGCTGACCGTACTGCGCACCAAAGTCGAGTACGAGGACCTTTGCGGAAGCCTTTTGATCCATGGTTTCCCCCTCTTGTTGGCGGGGAGCCGGTGCCCACCCGCGTGAATGAACGAAAATAACTTTCATAGTGTACACGTTATATGGGGTTTCTCGTCCCTCGCAGCCATCAGCGCACGGCAAACGCACGACCTGGGCCCCTATTTGGCTCCAATTGAAGTGTTACCAAACGTTACAGATGATGTAATACGTTTGAACATCGGACGCCCTGTGCCACAATACTGCCGAACGACTCCGCCTCTGCGGCGGCAAATACGATAGGAATACCAGCATGAAGCGCATCCTTCTCATCGCCACGGGCGGCACCATCGCATCGACCGAGGACGGCAACGGCCTCTCCCCCGCCCTGACCGGTGAGGAGCTCGCCCAGAGCGTCCCCGAGATCTCGGGCCTCTGCGAGCTCGACGTCGTGCAGCCCATGAACATCGACAGCACCAATATGCGCCCGAGCGACTGGATGCGTATCCGCGACGTCATCGTCGAGGGTTATGCCGACCACGACGGCTTCGTGATTCTGCACGGCACCGACACCATGAGCTACACCGCGGCAGCGCTTTCCTACCTGATTCAGGACAGCCCCAAGCCCATCGTGCTCACCGGCTCGCAAAAGCCCATGGGCAATCCCTTTACCGACGCCAAGCTCAACCTGTACCAGAGCCTGCTCTATGCGCTCGACGAGCACTCGCACGATGTCTCGATTGTGTTTGGCGGCGTCGCCATTGCCGGCACGCGCGCCCGCAAGCAGCGTACCATGAGCTTTAACGCGTTCATTAGCGTCAACTATCCGCCCATTGCCTATATCCGCAACGACCGCATCGTTCGCAACGGACTCCATGGCACTCACCAGAACGAGAACCCGGTTCGTTTCTACGACAGCATCGACCCGCGCGTATTTGTACTCAAGCTTACGCCCGGCGTAAACCCGGGCATCCTCGACGCCCTTGCCGATAGCTACGACGCCGTGATTCTGGAGACCTTTGGCATTGGCGGTATCCCCGAGTTTGGTGAGTCGGGCGAGTCGTTCCAAGAGGCAATTTTCCGCTGGGTCGATTCGGGCCGCACCGTCGTTATGACCACGCAGGTCCCCGAAGAGGGCCTCGATCTGGGCGTTTATGAGGTCGGCCGTGCTTACGCCGATCATCCGGGCATTCTGCGCGGCGACGATATGACAACCGAGACGCTCGTGGCCAAAACCATGTGGGCACTCGGCCAGTCACGCGATGCAGCCGAAATCCAGCACTTGTTCTACAGCCAGGTCAACCACGACCGCATCCCGATGGTATAGCCAAAACAAGAACCGCCTATTTGAGCCTAGCTGGGCACGTGGTACCCCTCGCGACGTGCAAAAAACGGAATATTCAGCATCCATCCCTTCTGGAAACGTTAAAAACGCTGGCTGTAAAGCGCTTCTCGGTCCAAAAGGCTCGTGACGCGCGCCCATTATTCCTCATATTATCGAATTATGTGGATAATCCAAAGCAACATGCATCGCATTTGTGGCTCCAGTTGCCGTCAAATTATTGAGGGATGCTGAATATTCGCCTTTTTGCACGCCGCAGTCGGGGGGACCCGTTCAGTAAGCGACAAATCTGGCAAAAACGCCTACTCGATGCCCTCGAGAAGCTCTGACACCGTCATGCCAAGGGCGGGCGCGATCTTAAATAGAACCTTGAGCGTGAAATTTGCCGTCCCATCTTCGATTCGGTCGAGGTAGGGTCGGCTGATTCCTGTCGCCACACAAAAATCGACCTTGGAGATACCAAGGTCCCTGCGCGTCTCTTCGACCCGCCTGCCAAGAATCTGTTTAGCACGTTCGTCCATGCAGACGAGTTTGAAATGGAGCCGAACATAAACGTAAACTATAGTTTACGTTTTGCCGAATACACAGGAGTTTTCTATGTCGGGTTCTTCGGTCCGCACGTACCGAGCCACGCTTCGCACAAACAGCGCACCGCCCAAGCTCGTCGTCGTTGAAGCAGAATGTCTTTCGCCCGATGAGCGCACAGCATTTGCATTGCTATCAAGTCGCGTCGCCGCCGTTCTGGTCCCTTGCCCGGCGCAAGGCGAACTTGCCATCCAATGCCAAGCGCACAGCTGCTCGCTCAATCAGGCTGCCGTAATCGCAACCAGCCAACGCGGTCTGCCCCTTCTCCTGGAAGCCGGTACCGCGCTCACCCTTCGCGGCGCCGGATACGAAAACGAGGCCGCCGCCGACATGGTCTTTAAACCACGATCGAGCGGCGGCCTCGCAGCAGCCATTGAATATGCGTGCAGGCTCGTTGCCTAAAAGGACAAGCTAGAAACCAAAACCAAAGCCCGTTCCGGTAATCGCCGAGTACATAAAGTAGACGTTGATTACGTTGAGAAACACACCCGTGATGCAGCCGTTTCGCAGGTAGCGCTCGCACACGATGCGCGCCATGGCGGCGGAGTCATCATTGTTTTTAGCCTGACGTCCTGCCGTAAAGTACGTCGCCACGCTCAGCAGCAGGTTGAGCACCGGCAGTGCCAGCAGCTCGTAGCTCTTGCCCCAGCGCGTCACCTCACCGGCCGCGTTAAACTTCGTTGCCACCTCGGGACCAATGTTGGGGATAACACACGCTGCAACCACCAGCGGAATCACCGCAAGTACGAGCAACGCAATACCCATGTAGCCAGCTTTTTTGCCATATTTAAACATATGCGTCGTCCTTACACGTTAAAGCGGAAGTGCACGACGTCGCCATCGGCCATGACATACTCTTTGCCCTCGATACGCAGCTTGCCGGCGGCCTTGGCGCCCTGCTCGCCACCGAGCTCGATGTAATCGTCGTAGCCAATGACCTCGGCCTTAATAAAGCCGCGCTCAAAGTCGGTGTGGATGACGCCGGCGGCCTGCGGAGCGGTTGCGCCCTGACGAACCGTCCAGGCCTTGACCTCCATCTCACCAGCCGTAAAGAACGACTGCAGGCCAAGCAGCTTGTAGGCGGCCTGCGCGAGCACGTCCAGGCCGGGCTGCTCCAGGCCCAGGCTCTCCAGGTAGTCGGCAGCGTCCTCGGGATCGAGCTCGGAAAGCTCGGCCTCAATCTTGGCGCAGATCGGCAGCGGCTTGACGCCATCGATGGGCGCCAGGTCCTCGTTGAGCATATCCTCGTCCACGTTGGCCACATACAGGATGGGCTTCATGGTGAGCAGGAACAGGCCCTTGGCGGCGGCGCGCTCCTCGTCAGTCATCTCCATGGATGCGGCGCGCTTGCCCTCGTTGAGCCAGGCAAGCAGACGCTTGGCGACCTCAAACTTGGGCATGAGCTCCTTGTCGCGCTTGGCCTCCTTCTCGAGCTTGGGCAGCTGCTTCTCGAGCGTGCCCATGTCGGCCAGGATGAGCTCGGTCATGATGGTGTCGGCATCGCCGGCGGGATCGACGAACTCGCCGGTGCGGCCCACCTCACGCATGACGTTGGGGTCCTTAAAGTAGCGCACGACCTCGCAGATGGCGTCGGTCTCGCGGATGTTTGCCAAGAACTGGTTGCCCAGACCCTCGCCCTCGTTAGCGCCCTTCACCAGACCTGCGATGTCGACGAACTCGACCGTAGCCGGCACAATGCGACCCGGGTTGACGATGTCGGCGAGCTTTTGCAGGCGGCTATCGGGCACATCGACGATACCCACGTTGGGGTCGATCGTGGCAAACGGGTAGTTGGCGGCAAGGCCGGTCTTTTTGGTAAGCGCGGTGAACAGCGTCGACTTGCCCACGTTGGGCAGGCCCACGATACCGATGGAAAGGGACACGACAGCTCCTTTTGATACAGGTACTTCAAACTGCATAAGTATAGCGCCGCCGCAGCATCCAGGCGAACCCGGACGCCACGGCGGCGCAAATGAAGCAGAGATAGGGGTCGCTGACTAGTCTGCGAGCTTTTCCACCTGATCGAGCATCTTATCGAGCTTGGCCTTTGCCTCGGCCTTGACCTTCTCGGCCTCCTCGTGAGCCTTCGCCTTCTGGGCGGCCTTTTCCTCGGCCTCGGGATCGACGACGACCAGATTGGACGCATCGTGTTCGACCAGCTTGAGCGCATGCTCGGGACAAACCTTGACGCAGGCTCCGCAACCCAAACAATACGTGGACTCCAGTGCAAAGCGGCCGCTTCCCACCAAATCGCAGGCGGACGTGGGGCACGCGTTAACGCACTCGCCGCACGACGTGCACTTGTCAAAATCGCACTCCGGCGTGCTCACCTGCATGTTCTGGGCAAGCTCGGGGTGGTTTTGCAGCGTCGAGAGCACCAGCTGGCGCCCATGGGTGAGCGAACGGCGACGCTTGGTCGTCGTGGTGCCGCACATGGTGTTGAGCGTGCGCTCCAGCTGGGTGATCTGATGGCGATGGGCTTTGAGCTTCTGCGTCACCGAAGCCAGTGCCGCCGTCGCCGGATTGAGTTTGGTCACGGTCAGGCCCGTGGTACGGGCGATCTTTTCCATGTATTCCTTGCGCTCGTACTCGCGGCGCTTATGGCATTTGAGGCTCTTGGGGTCGACCTCCAGGCCCATACCCGTACCAGCCCATTCCTCGGCCTTCGCAATCGCCTCGCCCAGCATGTCCTCGCCACCGGTGTTGCGGCATTTATCGCACACGCCCAGCGGCAGATACACACTCACGTTGGGATAGTCGGCCAGCACCGAGAACCAGGTCTCGGCTGTAATATCGCCCACGCAGGCAACGACGACCTCGTTCTCGCGCGGCATGCGCTTAAGGGCGCGCGTGCAGGTAACGTAGGCGGTCTCGTGACTTGTAGCCGCCGAGACAATGTCGTCATACAGGTTTTTGGGCGCCAGGCGCGGCGAGATGATCGCCTCAGTCGGACAGGCAGCGGCGCACAGGCCACACTTGCGACAGGAATCGAGGATCTCGATGGCATCTTCCTCGACCTCGATGGCGTTGACCGGACACACGTCCATGCACGCGGTGCAGCCACTCTTTTCGTTTTTACAGGTCAAGCACGGAATGGTGTTGCCGCGCGGACGCTCCTTGTAGTCGGCAGGATTCCACTGCGGCGCCGACGGATCGAGCGCATCGGTCACACCGCCAAGCGGGTTTTTAAGAAAGTCGAAACCCTTGCTGATCTCGATAATGTCATCAAACAGATCGTGTTCCTGCGCCATGCGCGGCCCCTCCCTGAGCAGTGCAAACAAGCAAGAGATAATAATACGCTATCGGTCCACACCTCGGGCAAATTTCACTCGGCGCATCTTTGCGGCAAATAGCCCATGGCCTATCGCCGCCTCGATTGCACAAGGTCAATCAAGCGCCAAACTATGCCTCGCGCATGAGCTGCACGAGCTTTTGCTTAGTCACCTTTGCCTGTTCGTTGGCCATGTTGCGCTCGTTCTTAAAAGTTGCGTCGGCAACGCTCAGCAAATCGGCATCGGTAATCTCACCAAGCCCCAGCTCCTCAAGCGTCGTCGGCAGACCGACGCGCTGGCAAAACTCGAGCACCTGATCAAGCTCGGGCGCACGCTCCAGGCGCAGCTGCGCCACCAGACCAAATGCCACGGCCTCACCATGCATGGCCTTGCACTCGGGCAGAATCGTCAGACCGTTGGCGATGGCATGCGCCAACGCCAAGCCGCCACTCTCAAAGCCGACACCCGAGAGCAAAATATTGCACTCGATCAGGCGTTCAACCGCTGGCGACGTACGCCCCTTTTTGAGATCGCGCTTGGCGGCGACACCGCACTCCATAAGTGTGTCGTAGCAGGCACGAGCCGCAACCAGAGCCAAGTGCCCCGGCGCGCCACCGTGCTCGTTGGTGCCGTGCGCCGCGGCGCACGAACGCGCCTCGAAGTACGTTGCCAGCGCATCGCCCATACCAGCGACCGTCATACGCAGTGGGGCCGCTGCGACCACGTTGGTATCGACCACGACCAGATCTGGATTCTTCTCGAGCATCAGGTAGCGGTCGAACGACCCATCCTCGTGATACAGCACCGAAATCGCGCTGCACGGACCATCCATTGAGGCCGCCGTGGGACATACGCACAACGGCAACTCGGCATAAAACGCTACTGCCTTGGCGATATCGAGCATCTTGCCACCGCCAATACCCACCACCATGTCGCAATACTCAGCCTGGGCTTCCTGAGCCATTTCGGCAACAGCCTCTTCCGTACACGGACCGTTGTAAATTTTAAAGAACGGCTCGCTTAGATCGTCGTCCAGAAATCCATCGACAATCTGCCTGCACAGCCGATCCTCGGTGCCCTGGTCAAACAAGACATAGGCAGCGCAGCCCAACCATGACAAATACCTGCCCTGACGCGAAAGTTCGCCCGGCCCCTGAACATACCGACCGGGACCGCCGTAAACCATAGGAAGCGCCATACGAGAATCCGCCCTTCATCAAACAACGATTGGTGCAAAGTAACCTGACCCCTTTGCACCAACTTGGTGCGATGGGGTCAGGTTGGTTTGCACCATAGCAAAAAGGGGCAAAGCCGTCTGCTGGCTTTGCCCCTTCCTTAGCTTGATTTACTCATCCATAAGGTAGTAGTGACCCAGCGCGTCGGCACCCAGGATGGCGTTTGCGACCATCTCGGGCGTCACCTCAAACGGCATGTTGCACATGGTGTCATCGGGCGCGCAGGCGGCCTCGGCAACAATCATGGCCTGCTCGCGCGTAAGCTCGGCAACGCCAAGGTCCTTCATCGTGACC
>ERZ860322.1235-NODE-1235-length-15394-cov-2.522785_pt1 | contig 15394 bp, 9 predicted proteins | sample MGYA00509979_ERZ860322 | MGnify/ENA primary metagenome ERZ860322 (study PRJEB30046, sample SAMN00715217) | human gut metagenome | study: EMG produced TPA metagenomics assembly of the A metagenome-wide association study of gut microbiota in type 2...
TGTTATTCCGTATAGTAGTCGCGCAGTTTCTTGGAACGGCCAGGGTGACGAATCTTGCGCAGTGCCTTTGCTTCAATCTGCCGGATGCGTTCGCGGGTGACGTTGAACTCCTTGCCAACTTCCTCCAGCGTGTGCGCCTGTCCATCCTCCAGCCCGAAACGAAGGCGGATGACCTTCTCCTCGCGCGGGGTCAGTGTGTGCAGCACTTCCTGCAATTGTTCGCGCATCATGGCGTTGGACGCCACCTCCGCCGGCGCGGGCGCGTTCTCATCCTCGATGAAGTCGCCCAGATGGCTGTCCTCTTCCTCACCAATCGGGGTTTCCAGCGACACCGGCTCCTGCGCAATCTTGATGATTTCGCGCACCTTGCTCTCGCTGATGCCCATTTCCTTCGCGATTTCCGCGGGTGTGGGGTCGCGCCCCAGCTCCTGCGCCAGCTGACGATTGACGCGAATCAGTTTGTTGATGGTCTCCACCATGTGCACGGGAATGCGGATGGTGCGGGCCTGGTCTGCAATGGAGCGGGTGATGGCCTGGCGAATCCACCAGGTAGCATAGGTGGAGAATTTGTAGCCGCGGCGGTATTCAAATTTTTCCACCGCTTTCATCAGGCCCATGTTGCCTTCCTGAATCAGATCCAGGAAGGAGAGGCCGCGGTTGGTATATTTTTTGGCAATGGAAATGACCAGGCGCAGATTGGCCTCCACCATTTCATCCTTGGCCCTGCGGGCTTCGCGAAGCCATTTGCGGAGTTCCTGGTAGGCATCTCCCATCTCATCCGCAGTCATCCACATGCGAAGCTCCAGCTCTGCCAGATGTTCCTTGAGTTCCTTGTTGTCCGGTTCCAGGGCAACCTTCTTCTGCATGCGGAGCACGCGGTCGCGGGCCTCGTCAATCATGGAACAGAAATCCTCAATCACCTTGTGCTTGAAATACAGGCGACCGAAGAACTTCACCAAAGCGCCGGCAACTTTGTCGAATTCGGCCTGGCGGGCCTTGACGGACTTGGCCGCCTCCTTGCTGCGGTACAGCTTGCGAAAGGAACCGGATGCGTCCTGATGGGTCTGCTGTATCTGGGCGCAGAGCTGGGCCAGCCCTTTCATATAACGCTCACGGGAGTCTATCTTTTTGTCAAGGATAACGCGGTCAAAGCGTTCCTCATTGTCGAGCAGACGATAGGCTACGTCCAGATAGGCATTCGCAATGAAACCGAAGCGGTGCACACAGCGCTGGACGTTCTGTTCCGCGTCCTCAATTCTCTTGGAAATGGCCACTTCCTCTTCACGGGTAAGCAGGGAAACCTGGCCCATTTGTTTCAGGTACATGCGGACGGGATCATCCAGAATGTCCATCTTGGCTTCGAGCTTTTCCTCTTCGTCCTCTTCTTCCGTGCTGATGCGGGTGCGGTCCGTGTAGCTGTCCACATCGGACGCGTCAATGATGTCAAACGCCATGCTGCGCAGGCGGTCCATGATGGCCTCGTAATCCTGCTGATCGACAATGTCGTTGGGAAGGGAGTCATTAATATCGTCAAAAGTCAGATACCCCTGTTCCTTGGCGAGCTTGATAAGTTCACGGATTTTTTCCTGAATTTCCGGAGCGTCAATCGGATTCGTGATCTTGCGGCTGGCAGCCCTCTTGCGTTCCTCTTCCAGTATTTCGCTTAACTTTTTGGGCGTTTCCTCCTTCGCGGCAGGTTTGGCAGCCTTCTTCTCAGCCGGCTTCTTCTCCGCAGCCTTGGCTGGAGCTTTCTTGGCAGGGACAGCTTCAGGCGCCTTTGCCGGAGTCTTTTTGGCGGCCGGCGCCGCCTTCTTGGAGGCAGAAGCTGGAGACGCTTTTTTTGCCGGGGCCTTTTTTTCCGCAACGGGCTTGGCGGCGGCCTTTTCCGCAGCCGGAGCGGCAGCCTTGGCAGAGTTTTTTTTGACAGGAGCCGCCTTCGGAGCGGTTTTGGAATTTTTTGCGGCGGACCGGGCCGCTATTTTTTCCTTGGATTCAGAAGCTTTTTTGTTGGCGGAAGTCTTCTTGGGAGAAGAGGGGGATGGGTCACCGGATTTGGACATATCTTGAAAAGAAGAGGGCACAATTCACCATTATATCAATACCCGGAGGTATCGAGGCACTACATTGTACCCAGCAAACGCTTCAAGTCAACACTAAGTTTGGATAATTCCAGCCTTCTGGCAGCATCCGTGGAGTGATCCGCCAGTTCCGCCATCAGGGAGGCGATGTGCCTCTCCAAAGCGGCCTTCGCAATGCCGGAGCAGGCTTCCTGTACGCTCCTGTCTACATCGGGAATAGGTATGGGCTCCAGATTCAGCATGCCCAGGGCATCCCGTTCCGGCTGAGGCAGAGACACCAGAAAAGCCTGAACGGCCGCAGGGCTGTCCGGAGAAGGCAGCCTGGCCAGAATTTTTTTTAAGATGCCTCCGCCCTGCAGCAGCCGCATCGGCTCCAGCAATTCTTCAATGCGGTCCACGATAAGTCCCTGGGCACGGGAATTCTGAAGGGCCAGTTCACAGAGCACGGCCACGGCGCGATCCATTTTCACAGGAGGATGCTGCGGAACCTCCTCAGCCGTCTTACGCTCTGCGGACTGGGCCTGTTCCTGCCCCTTCCGGCGTCCGGCCATTCTGACGGCGCCGCGCAAATTATCCGCAGCCATGCGCATGCGCGTGGCTACGTCAGCCGTAGCCAGGTCCCGGGCCACCGGATCGCTCATGCAGGCCAGCAGGGCCGTCATCTCACGGGCAAAAGCGGCGCTGGAAGCAGCGTCATCCAACAAACCGCTCTCCCTGGCCCGTTCAATGCGAACCTCAAAGAAGGAACGGGCCCGTTCCACCATCCCAGAAAAAGCCTCTTTCCCCTCCCTCTTCATGAAAGAATCCGGATCGTCCCCGGCAGGAAGGTTCACCAGGTAAATATCCTTGCCAAAAGGGGCCAGTTCACGGAAAGCCCGGTCCGCCGCAGCCATGCCCGCCTTGTCCGCGTCAAAACACAGCACTATCCGTGAAGCATAGCGTGAAAGAATCCGGGCATGCTCCGGAGTAAACGCCGTCCCCAAAGGGGCTACGGCAAAAGAAATACCCGCCTCGTGGCAGGCAATGACGTCTATCTGTCCCTCGCACAACAGGGCTTTGCCGCTTTTTCCCATAGGGCCGCGCGCCTTGTCCAGGGCAAACACCACGTCCCCCTTTTTGAAAATGGCCGTCTCCGGGGAATTAACGTACTTGCCTACGTTTTCCTGTGGCCGCAGAATGCGGCCGGAAAACGCCACACATTCTCCGTACACATTGTTGATGGGGAACATCAGCCTGTCCCGGAAGCGGGCGTACAAATCTCCCCGTTCTCCGCGGTTGGCGAGACCGGAATCTATCAGCACCTGGTCCGGGATCCCCTCCCTGCGGGCCCAGGCCAGAAACTCCCGCGAGGAGTCAGGAGCCCACCCTACCTGCCAGCGTTTCGCCATGTCTGCCCCGTATCCGCGGGAATTCAGGTAAGCCCTGGCCTCCGCCGCCTTCGGGGAACAAAGCAGGAGCCTGTGGAAAAACCCAGCAGCCTTCTTGTGGGCCACCAGCAAAGCCGTGCGTGCCTTGCGCCGCCTTTCCTCCGCTGCGTCATAGACCTCCTCCACAATGGAGATTCCGGCTTTTTCCGCCAGCCTTCGCACGGTATCCGCAAACCCCAGGTTCTCCATCTTCATCACAAAAGTGATGGCAGACCCTCCTTCCCCGCAGCCAAAGCATTTAAAATTCTGCCGACTCTGGTCCACAATAAAAGAAGGCGTCTTTTCATTGTGGAACGGGCAGCATGCCTTCCACCGGGAACCGGCCCTTTTCAGGGGAAGATAGGATCCCACCACATCTACAATGTCAGTGGCCTCCAGAACGCGCCGGATACTGTCTTCATCAATCCTTCCCATAAGGCGGAACCAGTCTATCACAAGGGGTACGGGTACACAAGAATACAGAATCGGAACGCCATGCGAGGAAACAAGGCCTCCACAGGCAGGGAAAAGACGGCGCAGCGCCGGCACCTTCCCGCCCCGGAGGAACACATTTCCCCATTGAGCGCGGGAGCGGAACATGCTAGCCTGCCCGTATGAAGCGCATTCACCTTCTGTTGCTGGCTTTGCTGGCCCTGTTTGCCGGCGCCCCCTTCCGGGCGGCCGCGGAGGAAACCTTCCGCGACAGGGTAGTCGTCATCCCCGTAGGGGAGGACTCCCTGACCAGCAAACAAAGCTTCGGCTTCATGAACCGCATCCTGAAAAGAGCGCAGGAGGAGCAGGCGCGCGCGGTAATATTCGATTTGAACACGCCCGGCGGCCTGGCCTGGGAGACCAGCGAGATGATGATGAAAAGCATCCAGCCGCTCACCATTCCCACCTACGCCTACGTAAACCCCAGGGCCATGTCCGCCGGGGCGCTCATCTCCGCGGCGTGCGACAAAATCTACATGGCTCCCGTCTCCTCCATCGGCGCAGCGGGCATCATCACCTCATCCGGAGAGGAAATGGATCCCGTCATGCGCAAGAAAGCGGAAAGCGCCTTCTGGGCCTTTACCCGCTCCGTCGTGACGGAAAAGGGTTACCGCCCGGAAGTGGTGAAAGCCATGATGATCCCGTCCGACCAGGAACAGCAGTTCGGCCCCGTCAAACTGGAAAAAGGCGCGCTCCTGACCCTGACGGGCAAGGAAGCCGCCGCGCGTCTGAAAGACGGCAGGCCCCTGCTGGCCCAGGGCACAGCCTCCTCCGTCACGGACCTGCTGGCCCAGGAGAAAGTAAATGCCCCCGTGGTCACGGCGGAACCTACGGCCTTTGAGCGCATCGGCCTCTGGATTGCATGGGCTTCCCCCATCCTGATCCTGCTGGGCATCGGCGGCATTTACATGGAATTTAAAACGCCGGGATTCGGCATGGGCGGCATTGTGGCCATTGCCGCGTTTGCCCTGTTCTTCTTCGGCAACAACATTGCCGGGAATCTGGCCGGCTATGAGACGGCGGCCCTGCTCGTTCTGGGCATAGTCCTTCTTTGCGTGGAATTCTTCGTTATCCCGGGCACATTCATTGCGGCCATTGCGGGCGGCGTCTGCATCTTTCTGGCCCTGTTCGGCGGCATGGTCAGCTCCTGGGAATGGGACCATATCATCCGGGACGGACAGTGGGATGACGTCAACACGCTGGCGGCAGTCCTGGGCATCCCCCTCCTGAAACTGGCCCTGGGCCTGACCGGAGGCTCCATTCTGATTGCCCTGCTGATGAAATACCTCCCGGATTCCATCCTGATGCGCCGCGTTACCAACGCCACGGTCAGCGGAGGTTCCGCCGGTGAAGCGGTCAATATCACGCGCGTTCAGGTAGGAGACCGCGGGAACGCCGTCACGGAGCTGAAACCCAATGGAAAAGCCATGATTCATGGCGAAATATGCGAGGTTTTCTCTCGACAAGGCATACTGATTAAGGGTACCCCTGTGCGCGTCGTGGACATCCGGCCATTCGACCTCGTCGTCGTCAAGGACGACTCCCCCTCCGGGGATTGACGCCATCACGCTTCTTATCTACTGCCATGCCTCTCACCGTTGGACTCATTTCCCTGGGCTGCCCCAAAAATCTGGTTGACTCTGAAATCATGATCGGCCACCTGCAAAAAGCCGGCATGACCATGACTCCGGAACCGGAACTCGCGGACGTAATGGTGGTCAATACCTGCGCTTTCATTGACCAGGCCAAGCAGGAAGCCATCGATGCCATTCTGGACATCGTGCGTGCCCGGGAAAACGGGGCTTATCCGGAAAACCAGAAACTCATCGTGGCGGGCTGCCTGTCCCAGCGCTTCCGGAAGGAACTGCCCGCCCTGCTTCCGGAGGTGGATGCCTTTATCGGTCCGGACCAAATCACCAAACTGCCGGAAATCATCACCCAAGTGATGGACCGGACCATACAGGACCGGAACTTCATTGAAGGAAAATGCAGGTACGTTCCTGACTGGAACACACCGCGCTACCGCCTTACCCCGCCGCACACGGCCTACATCAAGATAGCGGAAGGCTGCAACCACGGCTGCGCCTACTGCATCATTCCCATGATCCGCGGACGCCACCGCAGCCGTTCCCAGCAGGACGTAGTGCGTGAAGCGGAAACCCTTATCCGGTCCGGCGTGAAAGAAATCTGCCTCATCGCGCAGGACATCACCTATTACGGCATGGATAAATGGACGGATGCGCGCCCAAACCGCCGCAGCGCGGTGGATTCCTCCCGCGGAGAATCCCTGGCTTCCCTGCTCCGCGCTCTGAACGCCATTGAGGGAGAATTCTGGATCAGGCTGCTCTACACCCACCCCGCCCACTGGAGCGACGAACTGACCGCAGCCATCGCGGAATGCCCCAAAGTGGCCCGCTATGTAGACATTCCCCTCCAGCATATTTCCGATAATATGCTGGAGGCCATGCAGCGCGTAACGGACGGAGACTATATCCGCACGTTGCTCCGGAATATCCGGAAGGCCGTTCCGGGCATCGCCATCCGCACCACCTTCATCACCGGATTCCCCGGAGAAACGGAAGACGACCATCAGGAACTGATGGAGTTTATCGAAGAATTCCGTTTTGAACGCGCCGGCATTTTCACCTTCTCACGGGAGGAAGGGACAAAAGCCTACAAGATGCCCAATCAGGTACACCACCGCACCAAGGCTCGCCGCTACAATGAAGCCACCCTGTTGCTGGCGCGTCTCGCTTCGGAAACGGGCCAGGAGCAAATCGGCAGGCAAATACGCGTGCTGGTGGATGCTCCCGGAGTCGCCAGAACGGAATGGGATGCTCCGGACATTGACGGAACCGTCTCCGTTCCTCTGACGCTGCCCGTCGGGCAATTCGCCACTGTCACCGTAACGGATGCCGTTGCGTATGAATTGACGGCGGAATAAAATTGCTTCCGTGCCTGTCAGAAAGAACCCGGGAACAAAAATACAGGCGAAGCGCAGGCCGACGTATATTGCCTCCTGTTTTCCGCCCGGCTTTCCGGATTTTCTGCAAAGGCCCTACTGCTTCACGCTGGATTCAGGCAGGGGAACGTTTTCCGGAGGAGCTTCCTGAGGCGCAACTCCCGACGGAGAAACGGAATTCGGAACAGGAACAAGAGAGGTATTCATCCGGGATATATCCAGCTCACGGGAAGCGGCGGCGGCTTCCGGGCTGACGGCGCCCATGTTTGAGGGCAAAGGAAGCAAAGTTCCGTCCGGACCAATTAAATCGGAAGCGGAAACAGGATAAAAACCCATCATTTCCTGCGGATTAACAATCTCCGAGAGGCTGACGTAGCCCTGGCTGCCGTCTTCAAATTCGACTTTGGCGAACAAATCCCCGCAGACCAGCACCTTCCCGGTTTTCACCCCACCCCTGACGGTTCCGCTTGTGGAAAAATTACTTTCCGGATTCTGTTCAAACACCATCATTCTGTCCTTCTTGAACGTAACGGCTTCCCCAGGTTTGTAAAATGCCTGCTCCGCCTTGTTTTTAGCCGCCATTTTCTTGGAAGTGATTCCCACGGGATCCAACGCAGAACTCTGACGGTCCCAGGCATTCACATGCTTGTTCGGACCGCAGGAGGCCAGCAGCACCAGCAAAGCGGAAGGGAGAAAAAGCAATTTCATTTGCAGATTATCTTAATTGCCGGGGATTACGGATGGAAGCAGAATTTGCGCCTGTTTCCGCCAGAGACTGTTTCTAAAAGAAAAATTCCGCCTTTCCCTCCGGTTCATGCTGTTTCCCGCAGAGAAAACCATGCCGCTTCCGAACTGCATCCCGAACAAATAATCGGATTCCCGGTGAGGCGTTTATTTCTGCGGCGGAAAATAAACAGCCTGTCTTACCGTCCCCCCTGCTCCAGTTCCCAGGAAAAACCGCAAAGCATGGCGCGGAGACAACGTATTAAGCTTGCCGCCTTCCTGCCGGAAATGCTATTCTGGCGCTTACTGTTCCAACGGCTGACGCAGGTCCATCCGGGGGAACCGCTCAAGTAATGCGTTCTGATATGGATGAGAAAAGATTAGCCGGCGTAGTTCTGCCATTGTTCTCCCTGCGCCGTAACAATGACCACGGAATCGGGGACCTGACGGCCTTGCGCCAATGGATTGACTGGGCGGCGGATGCCCATGTGGGGTTCCTCCAGCTGCTCCCCGTCAATGCCCTGGGCAGGGACGAATGCCCCTCTCCCTATTCCGCCATCAGCTCCGTAGCTTTGGAACCCCTGTACCTTTCCCTGGAACCCTGGACCATACCCGGCCTGGAAGAACGCGTATTCAATGAAACGGGGGACACGTTACCGTGGGAACAGCCCTCCGGCCCGGATCTGGTGGACTACCCCAAGGTCAGATTCTGGAAAATGTGGATTCTGCGGGGAGCCTGGAACAATTTCAAAACCAAGCCGGAATATGAGTGCATTATGCCCAAATTCAGGGAATGGGTGAAAGAACAGGGGAGCTGGCTGGAAGACTTTGTCTGTTTCCAGATTCTCTGCGACCTGTTCGGCACGGAAATCTGGTGGCACTGGCCGGAACAGGATCCGGCGCGGGCCAAGGCCATTGCCGCCGATTACGAGGAAGAAAAGGATTTTGCCCGCTGGCTCCAGTGGCTCTGTGAAAAACAGTGGGAATTCATCCGTATTTATGCGGACGAACGCAATGTGAAGCTGATGGGGGATATCCCCATTGGCGTTTCCCTTTCCAGCGCCGACGTCTTTTTTGAACGCCACCTGTTTGACACGGAATGGTGCGGAGGAGCCCCGGCGGAAGGCAGCTATGCGGAAGACCCATTCACGGCCAAATGGGGGCAAAACTGGGGCATTCCGCTGTATAGATGGGATGTCATGGCGCAGGACAACTTCGCCTGGTGGCGCCGCCGGGTAAAATACTGCACCAAGATTTTCAGCATGTACAGGATCGACCACATCCTGGGCTTTTACCGCATTTACTCCTTCCCGTGGAAACCCACGGAAAACGGGGTCTTCCTGCCGCTTTCCCCCGATCAGGCTGCCCAGAGAACGGGCGGAAGGCTGCCCGGCTTCAAGCCGCGCGGGGATGACAATGCAGCGGACCGCAACATGAACCTGGCGGACGGGGACCTGTACCTGCGCCTTCTGCTTTCCGCCGCCCCCGGCGTCAGCGTGGTGGGGGAAGACCTAGGCTGCGTTCCGGACTACGTGCGCCCGAACATGCGGCAGCTGGATATCCCCGGTTTCAAAATTCCCCACTGGGAAATCAAGGCGGACGGAACCATTACGTCTGGAAAAGAATATCACGAATGCTCCTTTGCGGCGTTCGGAACGCATGATTTCGAAACCATCATGCAGACATGGAACGACAGCTACGCGAAAATCGAACGCGCCCGCAAGCTGGGCCTGTGGGAGAACGGCTCCCCAAAAACGCCGTCCAGCCCGGAACAGGAAAACATCGTGCGCCAGGCGGAGGACGGAGCGCGCCTTCTGAAATGGTTTGCGGATTTCTCCGGCATGCAGCCTGAAACCTGTCTTTCCTACTGGAACCAGGAAATCAAGACGGCCATGTACAACGCTCTGTTCCGTTCCCGTTCCCGTTATGCGGCCATTCTCTGGCCTGCTCTCTTCGGCATCAACAAACGGCTCAATATTCCCGGCACTACGGGAGGGACCAACTGGAGGGAACGCATGCCCTTCAAGGCCGTGGAAGCATGCGGCATGCCACAGACCGCATGGCTGCGCACCATCATCGACGAATCCGGCCGCACGCCGCTGCAGGGTGAAGACGCCATCAGGGCGCTCAAGGAATCCAGCAAACGCCTCTTCCCGAAGATCACCGTCAACAACGAACGCTTCCTGAAACGGATGCTGATGTGGCCGAACGGCAAAACATTGTAGCTGTCCCCCCCTGCCGGAACATCCCCCCCGCAGTATCAAAAAAGGGCGCGTTTCCTTCGAAAACGTGCCCTTTTTTCTATCCGTGCTGACGTTTCCTAAAACGCCCTAGATACGCCCGCATTTATGCGGTGGTACACGGAGCTTCCCCGGGCTTCCATGCCATAACCGGCATAAACCGTCCAGCGGTCATTCCACTGCAAGGCAGCATCATACTCCACGCGTACGGCATGGCGGGCTGGTTGGACACCACGGGCCCTCCAGAAAATGTCGCTGTATATGCTGTAAACGGAAGCCTCCGGCACATCCTGAATAGCATCTCCCACATAGGAAAGGCGGAGCACCTGCGTCCAGTGCCTGCCTTTCCAGTCACCACTTCTCTCAACACTCACACCTGCCGGGATGGACAACCGGCGCAAAACCGCTCCTTCAAATTTTCTGGCATAGCTGCCGTCTTCAAGAAAAGAAGCCTCCGTGCCATGTGTAAACTCCATCCTCAAAAACGGAGACACAGTCCATCCTCCTGCATACTGAATGCTTCTGGAAACTTCCGCCTGGACCAGCCACGTTCTGTTGTTCCATTCCCCATGAGCGTCCATACCGTTGCTGAACCGGCTTTTCATGCAGTTATCAGTCATTCCCCAAGTAAGATCGGCTTTCACCGTCCACAGGGAACGCTCGCCGGAGCGGAATATCCGCCCCCAATAAATGCTCCCCATCAGGGAATCCTGGGTAATCCTCCCATTAAAATCCCGGCTCCTGCTGAAACCGTGCATTTGTCCGAACGCTATCCCCCATATCCCGCTCTTTCCTCCAAAATCGGAATCCATGCCAACGGAATATCCGCCCCCGTCATAGTCATAACCATCTACGCCGCCCCGGGAACGCTGGCGGGCGAAATCCCCCAGCCCCATTCCCCATACATTGCGTGCATACCGCTGATACAACCGCACCGGGGTTAACTGCGCCAACGCAGTATTCCCAAGAGAAGCCGCGTTTGAAGCGGAACTCCAAAGGGAATTGAGAGCAAGCTTTCCAGCCTGCTCCGGACGGACCTGATCCGGGCGGCATCCGGCTTCATGTTTCCAAATTGCCAACAGCTGGTCATCTTCTCCATCTCCATCCATGTCGCGCCATTCATATTCCCAGGTACCGCCGTAGGTATAGGGAGAATCAACCGTGGATGACTGGGTCGTATTGGAAATAACCCCTTTCAGCTCTCCTTGCGGCCGTTTGCTGGAAGAATCCATATTAAAAATGACAAACTCCCTGTCCCTTCCCCAGGCGGCGGAGGCGTAATCATCCAGCGTATCCGCAATTCCAATGGTTCCCCCCAGTAAAAATTCCCCGGAGGCGGTGATGTTGATACCGCTGTCCCCCCGTTCCGAGAAAGGCATGAGATCCCAGTCAAACCCGTGGGACATGTCAATGGTGACAGCGGAAAGGGAAGGCAGTTCATAGGTCTTCCCCTCCCAACTGTCGGAACCGATGGGAGCGGCTCCCACCGCCGCTGCCATGGCCGGAAACAATCACCTGCTGGGCGCTGATGGATGAACCGGACGTCATTTCCAGCACTCCGCCGGCCAGGTTAAACACCGGTTTGTCCTGCTCCACTCTTGAACTTCCCTGCCATACATCCCCACTCTCATTCGCCAGGTTCATGCCGTATTCAAGAACCAGCCGTCCCCCTTCCACAATAATATTTGATTCAAGTTTCACCCTGCGGGAGGTCTCCACCCGTTCCGCGTAATCACCATCACTTTCCCCGTCATTGCGAACTAGAAACGACTCCGTCAATGCACCGGAAAAACGCACGGTTCCTCCAAACTCCACAGGAATACCTCCATAATCTGCCCAATCGGCCGGAATTCTGTTAATATGCAGGGTAGGCATGGCTACAGTAATACTTTCAATATCAATACCATCATAAAATACAATTTCTCGTCCGGCCTGGGCGCGGAAATCCATGGTTAAATTCTCATTGGGCTGAGATATGCCCGTATAATCGTTTTCGGGAGCATAAGCAAAAATCCCCAGGGCGCGGGCAAAGACCCCCGAACTTCCTTTAACCAAGTTGCCTCGGAAAACGATATTCCCGCCATCCGCAGACAAAAGCCATTGCCCTCCAAACCTTTTCCCTTCATTATTGCCGCAATAAATGGCTCCGGCCGTATTTTTATCAGTCACATTATTTTCAAACAGGACATCACCCGTTTGCACCAGCTTAAAAGATCCATAAATAGTGATAGCGCCCGCCATCCCCGGCATGCTCCCTCCGGAAGCCTTATTATTTCTAAAAATAATATCTCCCCGGATGTTGCTAAACGACAAAGACGGCTGGTTATCCGGTAAGAATATGGATCCAATGCCTATCGCCGCAGGTCCTCCGGTGGACGTGTTATTTTCAAACAGGATATTTTCCGTATCATTAAATGAAATACTCCCTTCATTGGTAAAAATCCCCGCAGAACTCATGTAATAAGAAGTTTTAACAAGATTCCTGAAGATAATATTTCCCGTATGGTCAAAAGAAATATTCCCATCTCCAGGATTGGAGTAAAGGGAAGAATCCCCCCCCTGGTTAATAAAAATGGCACCGCCATTGGAAGAATATCCCATCTTCATATCCGTAAAAGAAATATCCCCGGTATTGGTAAAAGCCAAGGAATTCAAACGGCTGAAGCCTATACCCCCATGATTCAGCCCCCGGAATTCGATATTTCCTACATTGTTGAAAGAAACAATATCAGCTTTCCCGTACCTCCCGCCACCGGTTCCGGCCGTGGCGCCATCGGTAATGCCGATCATGTCCACATTATCCGCAATGAAGCTCAAATCGCCCAAATTCTGAAAAGTAACCTGAGGAGCGACAAACTCCTCCCCGCTTTCCCATGGCCCCATGACAAAAATAAAAGATTTGGAAGCGGAACTGTTCTTTCCGGGATTAAGCCCGGTACAGTGAAAGCCGAGAGACGTTCCTTCCGTGCTGGAAAAATGTGTACTATAGCCGGAGAAAACACCCTGCCTGTTTCCGGCGCCGCCCTTGTCCGGATTATAATTATCAAACGTAAACGCACCTTCATAAAAGACGCCATCCCTTCCGGCCAGATGATACGTCACTTCCTCCGGCTGGAATACTTCCACATCATCGTTTCCATATGTTCCTGAATAAATATCCACTTCCTTGGAAAAAACGGAACAGACAGTAACTGAAGGAACCAAGGACAACATGGCAAAAGCAAATAATTTCATGATAATCTGTACATTTGGATGTTTTTTGCATATCAAACGCGCTCCTTTTAATGTACGAATTTGGAATCCGTTGTTATTAGAAATTCAAAACAACAAAATAACAATCAATGAATTATTGTTAGAAAAAAAGATTGAAACAGAACAAGATTCCTTCCTCTTCTTACAGGTTGGCCATTGAATATAAAAAAATAATCTTTACTCCGGATTCCAAATTCGCAACCATACTGAAAATAAAATGGTTTGATAGTTGACGCTTTATATTCTTCTTTGAATAAATCAAATTTTCAACAATAGAGCCACACAATCCCAAAAACTGCGGGAATGCAGTTACAATCAATCCATTCTTGCCTCCCTGACGGAAAAATCCCATACTTTCTGCATGACATGGAGTTGGAACAAACTTTCCGCCGCCAAATGGGAAGATGCCTGGAGCGAACGCATCGCCGGAAATCCGAACGCCGTTATTACAAAAATCAAGGGGGGGAAAACGGTTCGAATCACCGTTTACTGCGATGATGAAGAAGACGCCCTGGCCTTGAAAAAATATTTTGGAGGAACTGTCAGGGAAATCAAGACGCAGGACTGGGTAGCGACCCAGAAGCGGGAAAAACGCCCTCCGCTCAAAATAAGGGACACACTGGTCATTACGGAGCAGAGTTCTCCGGAGAATCTGGCCGCTCTGCAGAAACAGTTCCCCTCGCGCTACATCCTGAGCGTCCCCGCCGAAATGGCTTTCGGAACAGGAGACCACGCTACCACATCCACCTGCCTGCGTTTTATCTGCGACGCTGCCAAATCCCGCAGAAAAACATCATGGAGCATGACGGACATAGGCTGCGGAACCGCCGTGCTGGCTATGGCGGCGCTGAAGCTGGGGGCGGAGCACGCCACGGCTTTCGATTTTGACCCTATGGCCATTGAAGTGGCCCGGCACAACATGGCCCGCAACGCCGTTACGGCGGAACAGCTGGACTTATTTGTGGAAGACGTCTTCAAATGGAAACCTTCGGAATCCCAGCAGGGTGACCTTGTCGTCGCCAACCTGTTTTCAACCATACTGCAAAAGGCTTGCCGCCATGAAGAAGGATGCCGCTTTGGTCATCTCCGGCATTCTGGCTTCCCAGTGGGAAGAAACGAAAACGGCAGCGGAACGTCACGGTCTGTTCTTTGAACGGGTCGTCAAACGCGGGAAATGGATTACGGCAAAGGGAGGAATGGCCCGGTAGCAAATAGACTCGCTCCGCATTTTTGTTCCGCCCTCACGGCCCTTCCTTCATCGGAACAGCAATACCCGGCTTCCAGTTCAAAAATCTCCGCATCCCGGCACCCCTGCTACAGAAAACAGGAATGCACTTTCATTGTCCGGCAGGAAAAACCAGCCCGCATGCCCGGCATGTGATTCTCCTTACACGGGCAGGACTATCCCTCCGCACGTTGTTCACGGGCAGAAAACAGTCTCTCTACATACTTGGCCAGCATATCCACTTCCAGATTGACCGGCTGGCCGGGAACGGAATTCTGCAGATTCGTGCGGCCGAAAGTATGGGGCGTAATCCAGAACTCCAGCAGAGAGCCGCTCAAATTGGCTATGGTCAGGGAAATGCCGTCAATGGTGATGGAACCCTTGTCAATACAATAGCGGGTGAGTTCCTCCGGAATGCGCACCTCCAAACGGTGATCCTGCCCTGCAGGCTCCAGAGCGGCAATCGTACCGGTATGGTCCACATGCCCCATCACGAAGTGGCCTCCGAAACGGTCCATGGCGGACATGGCGCGTTCCAGATTAACCAGCATCCCCGGCTTGAGGGTTCCCAGACTGGTGACGCGGAGAGTCTGGGAAAGCAGATCAAAGGAGATACGTTCACCCTCCAGGGCATCCACCGTCAGGCAGCATCCGTTGACGGCAACGGAATCCCCCAGGGCAAGTTCACGGCCGAACGGAATGGTCAGCGTCAGCCTGGCTCCGCCGTTAATAGGCGTAAATCCTTCCACGGTTCCTGTTGTTTCAACGAGTCCGGTAAACATAAGAGTGACAGTACGCTTCGGCCATTAATGGCCGAAGCAGGTGAAGAAAATAAACACGATGGCAGTGGGAAAAGCCGCCCAGGCAAACAGCCACAGGGGATTGATGCCTTTGAAATATTTACCCAGAATGGCCTGCCCGGCCGGATTGGGGGCGTTGGCGATGACCGTCAGGCCGCCGCCCGTCACAGCACCCGCCACCACGGAATATTTGACGGCTTCCGGAAGGGTGGGAAC
>ERZ860322.1238-NODE-1238-length-15359-cov-4.305933_pt1 | contig 15359 bp, 24 predicted proteins | sample MGYA00509979_ERZ860322 | MGnify/ENA primary metagenome ERZ860322 (study PRJEB30046, sample SAMN00715217) | human gut metagenome | study: EMG produced TPA metagenomics assembly of the A metagenome-wide association study of gut microbiota in type 2...
CAAAGTCAATCATATCTTTCTTGAGTTTCAGAAGCTCACCGGGCATCATGCCGGTGTAGCACATCAGCAGGACGTAGCCAGTCCACCAGTTTGACTCGTAGTCAGCCCACAGCTTGATTAACTCATCCAAGGTGAACGGCTCGCGCGACTTTTCGTTTAGATCCGGGAGGATGATGTAGTCAGCGAGGTTGACCTCTACGAATTTATTGGCCATTGCCATCTGAAAAAGGATGCTGAGCAGATCTCGCATATCTCGTGCGGGATAATAAGTCAGGGCTTTGGCGTTGATCACTTCCTGAAGATCAGCGGTAGTTAGCAGATCGATACGGGTATACTGGATGGCCTCAAGGCGAGGCCAAGCAATACGATATTTTTCTTGCCGGCTGGCGGAAAGCTTCGTATATGCGGCTATTTTATATTCCTCCCAAAGCGCCTGGAGCGTCGGGATCTGGCGCGTTGGCTCAGCTCGAAGGGTCTCAAGATATTCTAGCGCAGCGCGTTTCGTGGGGAACCCCGCCTTTGATGGACGAACAGGACGGCTCACGCCGCCGACGACTTTGTACCCAACGACAATCTGTGCGCGCCATCCGCCGCGGTATCGGTGGACACTACCTTCTCCGTTGGCACGTTTCCGGTTTTTGCGCTCAGTGGCTGTCTGCTTTTTACCGCAGGCGGGGCAGTACAGAGCCCTCTCTGGGAGCGGAGCGGAACATTTGATACAATCCATAAATTCCTCCTAAAGAGCGTTTGAAAGAAATCCGCACGGATCCCGTGCGGATTCCACTTTGTGCCCAATTTGGGCACAAAGCTATTTCTTCGAACGATTCGCGCGGACGCGGCGGCTGGCAAAGATATGCCCGATGATTAGCGCGGCCAACACGGGGATGGTAATGATCACATAAAACCAGGGGGTAGCGGAGCTGTCCCGACGGATAAAGCCGTCGTTGGGATTGCTGGCGTCCATGATGACGTAAATCACAAAGGCCGTGGCGAAAAAGGCCAGAAACCCCATAAGGGCGCAGATGATGGTATTGCGCTCACGAATGCCCCGCTCGTAGATTTCCAGCCGTTCCTTGTAGACGGTGATGAGCTGGCTGGCACCGTCCAGTTGTGCCTGTATTACAGCATCGTCGGCGCTCTGTGCTTGCGACTGCGTGTAATCCAAAGTATTAAGATCCAGATCCAGCACAGCAGCCATGGCGGCGACCTGATCGTAGGTGGGACTGGGGGTAGCGCCGGACATGATCTTAGCCACGGTATGCTCAGGCACACCGGACTTTTCAGCCAGTGAGCGGTTTGTCTCCCCCGATGCATCCTTTGCCCGCCGCAGCGCCTGCGGGGCTGTTGGAACCTGCGTTGTTGGCACCATCTCACACCTCCCGGAATAAGTGGCCTACTTGAATGCAGGATAATCCCTGATATGGATAATTCGGCTCTGTACAAATACGATTTAGCCACCTAAAATTATTTTAACGCCTGCGGTGCTGAACCGCAAGGTGTAAAATAACCAAAAATCTTACAGGAGGCGCAGCAATTATGACAAACGCAGGGCTGAAAACAACGAGAAACGACTGGATCAGACGCATCATTTTCCTTCTGCGGGGTGCGGAGATCTGGCAGCTGCGGGAGCTGTACTACGTGACAGCTGGGTACCTCAATGCCTCCAGAGCGGGGACTCCCAGAGGAACAACCGGCGGAAACAGCGCCGAGGAGCGGGTGCAGTGAGGCTGTAAAAATGTGCCCAATTGGGGCACAAATCTCTCTTGACATACGTGTTAATACGTGCTATAATAAATACGGATAAAGAAAGGCGGGGTGAAATGAAGTACAGCGAACTGGAAAAGATTCTCCGAAAAGCGCAGTGCTACGTATCAAAGGAAGGCGCGAATCACACACTTTGGTACAGCCCGATCACGGGACAGACGTTCCCGGTGAGCAGGCATAAGACCGAAGAAGTCCCAATTGGGACATTGAAATCCATCAAGCGGGCTGCGGGGATCCAGTGATCCCCGCCCCAGAAATCGAAAGGAGCTTACTATGGCAAAATATGTATATCCGGCAGTTTTTACGGAAGAGGACAGCGGCTACTCCATCAACTTTCCTGATCTTCCGAATTGCTTCACCTCTGGGGAGACGCTGGGCGAGGCGATTGAAATGGCTGGCGACGTTCTCTGTCTGACTCTGTACGAAATGGAGCAGGCCGGTACGGCGATTCCCGCCCCCTCCGACCTTCGGGATGTACCCGTTGGAAATAAGGAATTTGTAAACTTCATTCCCTGCGACACCGTGGAGTACCGGAGATTCTTTGACAACCGGGCAGTCAAGAAGACACTGACCGTTCCCTCATGGCTGAACGATATGGCCGAGCGAGCCGGGATTAACTTCTCCGCTACTCTGCAATCCGCGCTGAAGCAGCAGCTGCATCTGTGAAACAGCACCCCGCCGAGTTTTCGGCGGGGCGTTGCTTTGTGTCCAAATTGGACACAAAGCCCAGATATCTATTTTAGGTGCTTTTTTATATACTTCATCCGATGTCGGAACAAATCGATATACTGAGGGTTGCCGATTCGCATGGAATAATCCAATGCGGCCTGCACTATTGGAAGCTCAGCTGCAACCCCCTTTTTTCGGCGTAGCAGTATCGCATAGCGTTCTGTCTCCTCCAAATAGGACGGGTCGTTGTCAATAGCCATTCCATAAAACTGGATAGCCTCGTCATCTCGTTTCATCCGATCTAGAACTGTTCCTCGGCGTGCGAAATAAAACGATTCCGGTTCTACAAGGCGCACAGGTCGTTGTGGGTGCGCAAATTCACGGGAAAGTTCGTTGTCGTAGGCCATCCGCTCCCAAAGAATGTCCCGTTCCTTCATGTAAATATTCGCAATCGCAAGCGCTCCATCAACAGCTTTGCTAACATTGGTGTATGTGGGCAGTCCCATTATTCTTCTCAAGTCTTCCAAGTAACGGGAGTGCCCAGTTGGCCAGAGCTTTAGCGAGATATCTAGGGTATCTATGTATTTTATGCTGCTGCATCGTTCGCCTGCGAAGTATGCATTCCAGAGCAGCCAACAGTCGAGTCCCGCATAAAACACAACCACGGGGATCGTTTCATCCATGTATCTGGCAAGTTGATTCACAGCAGATCGTTCCCCGGCGCTATCTTTTGTTTGCGCAACAACCGTATAAAACTGATCTACAAATTTGTCTTCCCGGAAATGCAAAACGCTTATCTCTTGAATACGGGCGCAATTTGGGTCAAACCCATCTGCAATGACTCTTAAAACGTAAAATTCTGGGGTAAAAAGAATTGTATCGGCATCGGCTTTGTCAAAGCGGAAGATACCCGCTTGCTCCGGGTAAATCTCATATATGTTCCCGTATGGGTCAATTTCAACATCCTCCGGCTGGACAGGGCGTGCTTTCATGTTTACAAAACGAGCTTCTCCCCGTTCTCGCCTCTTCTCTCGGAGTTGGGCTTTGCTTTTGAAAAACTGCATACGCAACACACCCCTTTGCCGCATACTTTATCAACTTTGTGTAATTCTGACAATTAGCATTTTCGACAAAAATAATGAATTGGACTGAGCAAATCGCTCAGTCCTCTTTTTTTGTCATTTGCTCAATGCAGTCCACGCACTCCCGAAGCTGCTGGGCGATAAACTCTAGCTGTTCAGGGGTTCGGCCACGGAGAAACTGGATGAAACCATCGATCACCGGGTCGTGTCTGGCCGCCAGCGCACCGAAGGCCATTGCTATTTCGTCGCGTTGATCTAAGCCACCTCTGTCTCCCTCGCCGGTTTTGATCCAGTCTAGGGAGACCCCAAAAGTTGCGGCAATGTTCCGGTACAGGCTTTCTTTTTGCTCCGGCTTTTTGAGGAGCCCATATTCAATATTCTTAATTTCCTGTTCCTGGCAGCCCAACCGCTCCGAAAATGCCCGACGAGACAACCCGGCTCGTTCTCGGATATCCCAAATTCTACCACCGATTGTTGTTAAATCCGTATTGATCACCTCCATGGCCACATCTTAGCATGCAATATTTGTTTTGTCAACCCGAAATAATTTTTATTTCTTGATTTATATGGTTGACAAACACGATTTGCTGTGCTATATTGGGTTCACAAAACAAATTAAGGCGAGGTGATGGATATGGGAACCTACCAAGATGTCGCCGGACTGATCCAGCGGGGGCTGGACTCCAGTGCGGAGGCCATGCGGTTGGTGATGCTGTCGATTCAAGCAGGATACAACCTCAAGGCCATGGAAAAATCGCAGGACAAAAAGGCGGGCTAACTCCCCGCCGGGCATATAAGGAGGCAACAATGTTCAGTTTGAAGATTGATGCGGATGACAAAGGCGGCCGTGTATGGACAACAGGTGAGCCCGACGAAATCTACGGCGCTATCGGGACAGTGACGGTAGAAGTACTGAATGACGTTATCCCGAAGATTCAGCAGAATCTATCCCCGAAGCAAGTGTTCGATAGCTTTTGCGACGTCATGGGTACACTTCTGCGCGCCCACTTTGGCGCACAGTATGAGGTTCGCCCCGCAGTCGAAAAAGAGCCGCAGAGCGAGAAGCATGAGGATGCCCAAAAGCCAACCCCGGAGGAAGTCATTGCGATGATGGACAAACTGGGGGGCGGATGGGTTGAAAGAGCTTGTCAGGTTGCGGGTCAATCGGCTGCTCGATAAGATACCGTCGGAGAATCCGAAAGAATAAGCTTCTGCGCCGTTGAGCTTTGATCAGCGGCAGCCCATACCCAGCTCGATCTTCGGGCAGAGTTAACTCTCCTCGGGCTGTCATGCGCCCGGGGGATGCAAAAAGGAGGATCCATATGACATTGTCGGAGCTGCTGGAAAGCAATCAGGCATTTGTTTTGCCGAAAGATATTGCGCCGGTGATGGGGTGCAATCCCCAGGACATCCGTCTGGCTGCCCGAGCCGGAGGGCTGGGCTTCCCCGTGACGTTCGTGGGTAACCGATGCAAAATCCCGCGCATTCCCTTTTTGCGATACATCGGGGCACTGTGATATGACCTCCCTCCGGGGCCTGGATGCGGTCTGAAAACCTCCCGCAGGCGCGTTGGATTGGACCCTTTCCAACTGAAGGCCGGTTCGATTCCGGTCTCCCGGATACTCTCCTTTCTCCCCATACTGGCACCCCGGAAAGACGGGGCCGCGGCGGGCGGAATCCCGCTACCATGCCCGCCGGGAGATTGGCTCCCGGAATGAAACCCGTGCGCTCTGGCAGCCGGTCGCTGGGTGGAACAGCCAGCAGGCAAGCTCTCGCGGCCGGTGAACTGCGAGACCCTCTGCCAGGGTGAATGCAGTGGCAATGCGGAAGTCAGTTACGCATGACAGCCGGACAGACCGGCCGCGCGGGATAAGTACAACAAAGGAGGCGCCGATATGTGGCAGGTGGTGACTGAGAGCGGACTGGACGTATTCAGCGGAAGCAAGCCGCAGTGTAAAGCGTACATCCGGCAAGCTCTGAAAAAGGGATCTGAACCAGGATTCCTGAGAATCGTAAAAATCCGGAAGCCGACCGTTCGTGACGCTGAATAAAATCATTCGGCGGGACAGGCTGGTACGGTACTGCACACATGCCGCGACCCGATGGCGTGGGCGTCGGGCTGGGTGAGATAGCACCCTCCCGCAGGGTTAAATCAAGCACCCGCCCGGCGGCATAGTGGGGTTCGAGTCCCCCTCGCGGCGGGTCTTGTAGTGCGGACCAATGCCGGAAGCTGAGGGCGTACCGGGGAAGAACAGCCCTCCCATATGGGCAGCTGGCGCATGAGGATGCGCTCCCGCAGCCCGGCGGGAGGGAGCAGGTTCGACTCCTGCGCTGCTCTCCACTTTATCCCGAAGAGGGTGAAATCTACGGACATCCGATACAAAGATCCACGGACGCACTGCACCAGGTGCGGGAAGCTTCTGCCCTCCGGGCGGAAACGGCTCTGCTATGAGTGCCGCCCGAAAAAGCGGTACAAGCAGGCCGTCGTGACGCCCCCGGTGCCGCCGAAGCCCCGGTATACCTGGCAGGAGCAGGACGCACGGGCGGAAGCCCGGGGGCTTACCTATGGGCAGCTCGTGAATCTGGAGAACAACGGTTTGCCTTTGCCGCCGCTTCGGCGTTCGGTGCAATGGCCGTGGGACAGCCCTCACCGGGGCGAAGAACAAATTTAACAAAGGGGAGGCACTACAATGGCTGAACAGATCCCACGGGAGCAATTCTCCGCGTGGGCGAATATTCCCGCGCGCGTGCTGTTTGATCGGGAGATCAGTGATCGGGCGAAGCTCCTGTATGGGCTGATTTCCTGTATGTCCAACAGCTACGGGTTCGCGTTTGCCAAAAATTCGACGCTTATGCGGTACTTGAATGTGGAAGAAAGGAGCCTTCAGAGGACGCTCAAGCAGCTGCTGGACAGCGGCTACATACGCATTGAAGACGGGTCAGGCGGGCGCGGAACCCTCCGCAAAATCTTTACGGTGGAAGTTTGCCCTCGAAACCCCGTCAATCCTGACGGGGTTAACCCCGCCAAATCTGACGGGGTTATAAATAATAATTGTAATAATAATAAAATAAACAATAAAGCGAGAGCGCCGAAGGAGTATCTGACGGATCAAGGGCTGTTCGACTGGTTCGACAACTGGGCTGTCCGGCTGGACGCTGACCCAGAGGAAACGACGAAGCTCATCGGCGACCTGCACGCTTTCGCGGAAATGCGCAAGGCCAAGAAGAAGCCAATCCTGACGGTGAACGCCGCCGGGCGGCACGCGAAGAAGCTGCTGGACTACTCGGCGGACTTCCCGGAGTATCGGCTCGCTGCCATGCGCTATGTACTGTCCCAGTCGGTTGAATCCAACTGGGAAAAGCTTTACCCCATCACGAAGCCGGACGATTTTAACCGCTGGCTACATGATAACTACGGTGTCCAAGTTGGGCACGCAGAGCCGGAGGTGGAGTACTTTGAGTAGCGTTTCCTATGAAGCCTGGATGCAGGCGCAGCAGAGTGTCCTCGGTTCCGTCCTGATCGACGATCGGTGCGCGAGCTTCCTGGTGTTCGGCCTGGCAGAGGAAGATTTCTGCGAGAGTTACCGGTCGCTGTACCGGGCTATCCGGGAGCTGTACACCACCGGAAAGCCGGTTGACCCGGTCGCGGTGCTGAATGTCGTGGGCGATTCCTACAAGGACTTTATCGTCCAGCTGATGGATATTACCCCCACCGCCGCGAACTGCAAGATGTACGTGGATATCGTCAAGCAGCAATCCCGGGTGCTGAAGCTCCGGGACACCGGGCTGGCGCTGTCCCGGATCTCCACGGAGGAGGAAGGCGCGGAGCTTCTCGCCAATGCCGCCTCTGAAACGGTGCGGGGCGACGGGGACGTGTGGAGCCTGGCGCAGGGATTTTCCGACTGGATGCACCGATACCAGAAAAAGCCCGACTATCTGGACTGGTTTATCCCTCAGCTTCGGCGGATGATTCGGGCGGAGAAAAGCGACTACTTCATTGTGGGCGCCAGGCCTTCGGCGGGTAAAAGCGCTTTTGCCCTTCAGGCGGCGCTGTACTGGGCAGTCGTGTGCAACAAGCGGGTGGGGTTCTTCTCCCACGAGACCAGCCGGGAGAAGCTGATGGACAGACTGGTCGCCTGCGCCTCCGGTGTCCCGATGGACGCAATCAAGGAGCGGACGCTGGATGATAAGCAGATGGAGGCCGTGTGCTCCATCTCGTCCCGGATCAACTCCGCGCCGCTGTTCCTGTTTTCCGCCGCCGGGCGTACCGTGCAGCAGATGCAGGATCGGGCGCTGTACAAGCGGCTGGACATCGTGATCGTGGATTATCTGCAAATCGTCGCCGCCCCGGGGAATGACGAATACACCCAGGTGACGGCGGTTTCCAAGGCTCTGCACACCATGTGCCAGCGGTTCGGGATCTTCTGTCTCGCCCTGTGCCAGCTGAGCCGGACGAAGACGGACAAGTCCGGCCACGCCCAGCGTCCCCGGCTGGAAGATCTCCGTTCCAGCGGCCAGATCGAGCAGGACGCCGACGGCGTATTCTTCCTTCACCCGCTGGAGGAGCCGGACAAGCCCCGGGAGTTGATCATCGCCAAGAACAAGGACGGCGCTCTGAGCATTACGAAGCTGGCCTTTGACGGCGCGCGGCAGCAGTTCCGCTTCATTGGCAAGGGGCAGCAGCCGCTGAAGCCGTTTGACTATTCCAGCTATGTGATGCCAAGCCAAGTAGACCAATACCCCCAGCTGTGCATGGATGTGGAAACTCCGTTTGATGCGGAGCAGAAGGAAGGATGTGCCGGTGAGCGTTAACTCTGATTTGGCTGAATCGCTGCGGCGGGAGAAAGCCAGAAACCTGCGGTATAAAAAAGCTATCCACGCTGACCTGAATCTGGAATCCATCGGAAACAAACTGATGGAAATGTACGAATCTGCGTCCGATGTGCTGTACTGGTGCGAGAATGACGGTGAGAGCGCCCAGCTTGACGAGCTGATCGGAGACGAGGAAGAAACCTACGAGCTACGTATGGCGTTCTCCACGCTGGAGGGCGACTGCCAGCAGATGCTTGACGACCTGGACAATGAATGGGTTCCGGAGTTCTTTGACGATTTCTTCGGTGGAATAAGCCCTCGAGGCAGTATGATGCTTGGTTTTGATAGCTACGAAGGCGACTATTTTGGGCTGGATGACAGATACGAAAGAGACCTTGCACAGAAGGAGTGCGTGAAACGTCTTATGGCACACACAAAGGCGGAAATCATTGAGGCTTATGCTACATGCTTTCGTGTGGCGATCAATTACATGGCCCTGAGCAGCCGATATGACGGGCTGAAATCCTATATCGATATCCTCAACGGCACAAATACCGGCTTCCTTGCCGCTGTGAAGCGTATCGAGGATCTCTATGAGAAAATCACGGCGGATTTTCCACGTTGGGAAGATAGGGATGAATTTGACCGGCTTCGCAATAATATGCCACCGGAAGTGTGGCTGCTTTAGCGTGTGAATAAAATCAAAAATTTCAAAGAAAGGGCGAACAATTTATGAGAACAACCGCAATCTTAAACCTGAAGGGCGGCGTCGCCAAGACCGTGACCACGGTCAACATGGCCGCGATCCTTTCCCGGGACTACAAAGCCCGCGTGCTGCTGATCGATGCGGACTGCCAGTGCAACTGCACCGAGTTTTTCGGCGGTGCCTCCGATAAGGGGACGCTGGCCGACATTCTCCGGCTGCCTGACAGCTACCCCGACCCTGTTACCTTCTGCGCCAACTGCATCCGGGGAACTACCGTAGACGGGGTGAATCTGATTCCCGGCGACGACAGCCTTATGGACTTGGATTTGAGCAAGGTGGAGCTGGGACGGGTGAGCATGAACGTGCTCCGGCAATTCGTGGAAGCAGCCAACGGGCTGTATGACTACATCCTCATCGACTGCCCGCCGGCTTTCAACGCTGCCAGTGCCGCTGCCCTTGTGGCTGCCGATGACATCATCATCCCCATCAAGCTGGATGCCTTTTCCCTCCGGGGCATGGGCAACCTGATGCGGCAGATCAGCAACATGCGGAAGATCAACCCGCGACTGAAGCTTGCCGGGGTGCTGCCTACCATGTGGTACCGGGACGCTCAGATGCAGGATGCGGAAAAGATGCTGGCGGATGCGGGGCTGACGGTGTTCCCACACATCCGGCGAAGCGACAAGGTTGACCGGATGACCTGGCAGCAGCGGCCGCTTCTGGCGACCAGCCCCAACAGCGCCGCCGGCGTGGATTACCGGCGTTTCGTGAAAGCTTACATGCGGGGAGGGCAGGAAAATGTTTGATCTTGCGGACGTGCTGAAGGGCGTGCCCAATTTGGGCACATCCAAGAAACAGCTGGAGTACATAAAGCGGGAGCTGATCGACCCCGACCCGAACAATTTCTACAGTCTGACGGGCATTGAGGAGCTGGCGGCCAATATCCAGCTGTGCGGATTGCAACAGCCCATCCTTGTGCGTCCCATCGATGGCGGGCGGTACATGGTGGTTTCCGGGCACCGGCGCCGTGCAGCGATCGAGTTGCTGGCCGCGGATGAACCGGAAAAGTGGGAGGAGATCTCCTGCCTGGTGGAGAGGGACGAGGCGTCCCCGGAGCTTCAGCAGCTGCGCCTGATCTACGCCAACGCCAATACCAGAACCATGACCGGCGCGGAGCTGGCAGAGCAGGCCGCTCAGGTGGAAAAGCTGCTGTATCAGCTGAAAGAGCAAGGATATGAGTTTCCCGGCCGGATGCGGGATCATGTGGCGCAGGCCATCAGCGTCAGTAAATCCAAATTGGCCAGGCTGAACGTTATCCGCAGTAAGCTGATTCCCCAGTTTATGCGGCTCTGGGAAGCCGGAAGCTTGCGGGAAAGCGTGGCCTATACGCTGGCAGGACAGGTCCCCGTAAGGCAAAAGTCGGTATGGATATCCCAGACGGATTCCGGGAAAAAGAAATTCCCTTGCACAGATGGATGGCTGGAGAGTATTTTCCACGAAATGGATCGTTTGGAAAGGGTTTGCAAGAAAACGCCCTGTGGCATAAACCATTCCTCCAGCTGTGACCATCTCTATGTTCGCCTGAATCATGCTTCCGGGCTGCCGCAATACTCCGCAATGTCCTGTCGCGGGTGCTGCCTTGACTGCTTTAATTTGGCGTCCTGCCGATACTCGTGTGAGTGGGCTGCCGATGCCAAGAAGGCTCTCCGGGATAAGGCTCGAGCAGACAGAAAACAGGCGGCAGCGGAACGGGAGGCTAAAGAGCAGCCGGATCGCGACCTTCTGGCTTTGGCGTACAACCGTGTTGGCAAGCTCAGAAAAGAGCGTAATATTTCCGCCGATGATTTTGTAACGACCTCTTTAGGGTGGCACTATGCACGGGACATGGAACGCCTTGCAGGCCTGGAGGACGGCTCGTCTGTCAGCCTGAGCGACCGGATGCCCGGATCTATTTGGGCTCGGGAGGCCAAGAGACTGATCGAAACAGCTGATCTGCTGGGATGCAGCATTGATTACATGCTGGGGCGGGACGTGCCGGAGAAGCCCATCTCCGATGTGCCCAATTTGGGCACCGGCTGGCGGACGGGTGCTCCGGACAAAGCCGGGACGTATGCTGTCATTGGCTACGACCCTGGCGGCGCGGATCAGATGCTGGAAAGTTGGGACTGGGACGGGGTACAGTGGACGATATTCGGCGCCCCTATCACGGACTACGGCTTCCAAGTGCGGTGCTGGATCCCGCTGCCGCCGAAAATCGGCACCTGCATCACGGGTATGAGTGGCTCCGGGAGATGCGGTGCAGCGGCCTACTGCTCGGAACCGGCGACGTGCTGCCTGCAATGCGATAAGGATGATTGCAATGGCCGCTGCGGCTGGACTGAGGAGGGCGGCAATGGCTAAGGCGGTGCTTATCTCTATCCGTCCGCGTTGGACTGGGTTGATTCTCAGCAGTGAGAAAACGCTGGAACTCCGAAGAACGCGTCCAAACCTGACGCCGCCCTTTAAGTGCTATGTCTATTGCTCAATGGGCAGGAAGCCGTGGGTGCGCAAGGATGTTCCGGGAATTCGGCAAGATGGACATATTGTTGCCGAGTTTGTATGCGATAAGATTACGCGCCTAACGCATGTCGGGGCTACCGGTGACCTGAGGGCACCGGAACTTATGGCGGTAAAGGGACGCAGTCATGAACCAGCTATGAATTTCGACGGTGGTCGGAGCTGCCTGACCCTTTCGGAGATCGAAAGATATCTGGATGGTGGAGACGGGTTCATCTGGCATATTTCCAGTCTTAAAACCTATGGGAGACCGAAACTGCTGAGCGAATTAACTAGGCTGAGGACAACAAAATTCGGATCGGCACCCGTGAAGCTCACCCGTCCACCTCAAGACTGGTACTATGTGGAGGAATTGGAAAGATGATTGATTATCACCCCTACATCGTAACAAATCTATCCGGAGACATCGTCTTACAGGCGGAGGAGAGCTGCCGGTATCCTCGCTGATTGAGCTGGCCTTGCTGGAGGCAGGCTACACTGTCCGCCTCCATGGAAAGAAAATCACGAAAACCGAAACGCGAAAGGAGATGCGCAAATGAAGCCGCTGAAAACCGGCGACCCCTGCCCGTGCTGCGGGATGCCCATAAAGTCTACCAATCCGGAAATGCTTCGCTTGCTGACCGATATCCGGGACTTTGGGTTCAGCCTGCGCGACGCTGAAAGAGTGGCGGCTCTTCTGAAGAAGGAACAGGAGGCTGCGGATGGCACGATGTGATTGGGAAATCATTTTCAAAGTCGAAAAGGCGCACCGTCTGGTAATGCCGTCCTTCGCCCGCGTCCTCCAGTGGCTTGCGGGCAACGGCGCGAAGTGTACCTCCATCTTCATCCGGAAACGGCAGAAGGAGGACAGCGGAAAGTGACAGCCTGTTTCAATTACCAATGCCTGTGCCGACCGAATGAAAGCAAGCCCCCTTACGAGTGCGAGTGCGTGGCCTGCCCTAACAGGATTACAGAATCCCAGATTATCATCATGGGCAATCGCACGCTGGTGCAGAAAGCAATTAAATATCTTGCAGAAAACGGAGGCGCAGAGAAATGAGCTATGATCTGAGAATCGCCGTCAAGGTGGACGGATGCGACAAATTTGCTGAAATCGCCGAGCCGGAATACAGCAGCCCCGCGTATAATCTTGGCAAGATGTTCCGGGCTTGTACCGGGCGGGACTACGAGCAAGGAAAATATTACAGATGTTCCGACGTAATCGGGAATATCGAAAAAGGCGTTAAAGAGCTGCGGGCAAACAAGGCACAATATAGACGGTATGAGGCGGAAAACGGCTGGGGGAAGATTGTTGATGCAGTAATTGTGCTCGAAGATTTGCGTGATTGTATCTATGAGAAGGCAGAGGATATTCCTCTGGATTGCCTGTATGTGAAGTGGTAGGAGAAGGAGGATGGCGATGGCTAAAAACACAAAGGTTGTCGTGGGGCCGAACTTTCTGGCGCACTGGTATGTCTACGACTTTCAAGTCTGCGAGGGACGGCCGGAGCTGCTGCGGACGATGGATTATATCAACCGGCACGGCTATGACCTGATCTCCGTCACCCAGTATCAGGAAACCTACACGGTATTCTTCCGCCGCCGTGCCTGCGGGTAGGGGGTGTGCAATGTGTCCAAGCATCAAGAATGCAAGATTTGCCATGCCATCGGTGCTGAGATTGGCGCAGACGGCCGGTGCTGCGGGTGCCGGATGGCTCTCTGGGCTACTCGGCGTAGAATGCGGTATGGATCCCTGATAGGGCAACTCCGCGCTGCGGGTCTTGATCCGAGGACGGTGGAAGTTCCGGATCTACCACCAGCGAGGGATACTCGAAAACACTGGAGGTGACCGGGATGGAGCAGCGGTGCTGGGTCTGCGGGGTTCAGGGTCAAACGGATCGCCAAGGGCGGTGCCGTTCGTGCCGGGAAAGCAAGGCCGCCGACGATGCCGGAACAAGCTACGGCCGGTATAAGGCTCGGCTCTACGAGCAATATGGTGAGCAGCCGGATCTTCCGGCGGACTTTTACCGGGAATGCCCGATTTGCCACCGGGTGTTCCTTCCCAGGCGGAAAAATCAAATTTATGACGTGCCGGCCTGCGGGCAGATCGCAGCGGCCAGAAAGTATCGACAAAGACAGCGCGCAGGCCATGGGGCTCCGGCGGTTACAATGGAGGATCAACATGGCGCAAACGCTGCGTATCAAGACGGCAGGAGGACTTACCAAGATGAGTTTGTCTCCCAGAGTTAAGAGATCAGACGGATTTCAGAGCCGCCGGGAAAAGAAAAAAATCTCATCGGCGGCGCAGAAATACATCAATGCCAAGGCTCAGCGCGATCAACTGGAGTTTCTCCTGGCGGCCAACGTCAAGCCCGGTGACTGGTTTTTGACGCTGACGTATGATGATAAACATCTCCCAGATTGCTGGGATCGGGCAAACAAGCGGACTCAGTGGTTTTGCCGGAAGCTGCGGGAGAGCCGGCCGAATCAGATTACCATGTATTTTTACAATATTGAGCGGGCGCATTGGTCCGAGGATCCGAATTGCTGCCATCGCTGGCACCACCACATGGTGGTCTCCGGGGACGTACCGATGGAGACGCTTCAGGCACTGTGGGGCAACGGTCATGTAGACGGTCACCCCATCGTTCTGGACGCCGACCACACCTACGGTAGCCTGGCCACGTATTTTCTCAAAGAGGCTAATGAGTTCCCGGGTAAGCGCGGATGGCGCAGCTCCAAGGGATTAGCCAAGCCGGAGGTAGACAGCATGGTGGTGGATGACGATTATGTGATCCAGCCACCGGACAGCGCCGGCGTCATGGTGCTGGATAACCCAGGCCCGCAGGTCACGGTTTATGGCCGGTTCCAAATCATCAAGTTCCAGGCACTTGACGGATATGACGGTGGTGTGCTATCCTCGATGTACGCACGGCGCCGGAAGACGCCGAGGCGCGGGGCTGCAGCGTACGGTTCTCACTGAGCGCTGGCCCTTCCTACTATTTAACTTGAGGTGTTTATATTATTTTCTCGGAGGAGGCAAAACGTCATATGATTAATGATCAGATTCGTGGTACAATGTTGGCAGTGAGGGACGGGTACCTGGAATGCCCATACTGCAAGGCCTCCAGGGTGCAGCGAGTCCGGCGGGACACGGAGGCCAAAAGGCTTCAAGTCTACTGTCGCAAATGCAAGCATGAGATGATCGTCGATATGCAATCGGGCCAGTGCTATATGAGCCGGGGCCAGTGATCCACCAGTGCGGTGGGTTGCTGAGCTCCGGCTTTTCTTTTGCCGTGGAGGTGATCGGATGAACAAACCGTTGCGCAAGTGCAAGTATCCCGGGTGCCGGGTGCTGACCGCCGATGGATACTGCCCGGAACACAAGCCAAAGCAGGTACGCAAGGCGTCAGCCGCATGGCACTACCTGTACACAGATCCTCGCTACGGTTGGGAGTACAGGCGCAGCAAGCATCTTCTGGCTGAGCCATGGTGCAGAGCGTGCGCAGCCAAAGGCTTGCGCGTCCGGGCAACGGACGTTGACCATGTGGTGCCGCATCGCGGCAATGTGGAGCTGTTCCTGCATGGCGAGCTTCAGAGCCTGTGCCATGCGTGTCATGCGGCGAAAACACTGGCAGAAAACGGGTACTACAGCGTCGGCAAACGGTAGCGTTTGAGCGTTTGGCTTGGGCAGGCGTGCGCAGGCTTGCGGGCGTGTGCGCATAGCGTGGACAACGGAAAGCAAACGCCCCCCCTAGGCGGAAAGTTCTGAAACGAGCTGGCCGCGACCC
>ERZ860322.1241-NODE-1241-length-15352-cov-4.238478_pt1 | contig 15352 bp, 16 predicted proteins | sample MGYA00509979_ERZ860322 | MGnify/ENA primary metagenome ERZ860322 (study PRJEB30046, sample SAMN00715217) | human gut metagenome | study: EMG produced TPA metagenomics assembly of the A metagenome-wide association study of gut microbiota in type 2...
CCCTGGGTGAAGCGGCGGCAAGCCTCACCGGCGCCTCCGGCTGATAGGCTAACATATTGTCAGGCATAGCAAAACCTCCAATGCGTAAATAGATGATTATATTATACAACACACAAAAGCTTAAAATAAACCCCAATAACAAACAAAGCCCACCTGCTGTGGGCCTTTTGCGGAGCGGGCTTGGCTTATTTTAGCCTGAGCCGCATTTCAACGTTTTCACTCGCCTTTGGCTCAAAGCCAAGGCTTTCATAAAGCGGCCTGCCCATAGGCGTTGCGGCGAGGCCAACGGACATAAGCCCCTGCTCGCGGGCCTTAAGGATTATCATTTCCATTATAAGCCTTGCGTAGCCCTTATGGCGGTATTCAGGCTCGGTCCATACGCTGAGCACGTCGCCAACAAGGCCGTTTGGGAAGGGTGGGCTCGCCGGCTTTTCGTATATCATCAGCGCGCCCATGGCCACTGCCGTTTGACCAACCTCAACTATGGGGCAGAAGCAGTCAACATTTATATGCCTTTCAAAATAATCCTTTAAGCAGCTTTTCCTCAGTTCATAGCTTTCCGGATGAGGGCCGTTGTTGGCGTCTGAAAACTCCAGCCTCAGCCTTACAAGCGTTTCTATATCCTCCGCAGAATTGGAGGCAAAGCGAACCGAATATGCCATTATTTATCTTTTTTTATCCTGCGGTTGCCTGCCTGGCGCATGTAACCGCCCCTCAGGCTCTTAACGTCGCTTACGGTTATTACGGCGTTTGGCGCTACCGATTGTATCAGCTCCATTGCCTCCGGCGCAAGCTTACGCCTTAATGTGGACATGAGCATATAACGGTCGTTATCGTCGCGGCCTATCACCTTCATCTCTGTAAGACCGAACCCGTGCGAGCGTAACGCCGCGCCTATCTTGTCCGCCGTTTCAGCATCCATAACAACGCATTGCAGCGAGCACAGGCCGAACGCCAGCCGCTCTTCAAGCCAGCTTCCGATGTAGTTGCCAATCGAATAAGCAAGCGCGTAGGCTACCATCTTCCAAGGGTCGGATTGATAGTTGCTAAGCACGTTTCCGGCTATTATGAGCCAAAGCGTTATCTCTATAAGCGCTATAACCGCGCCAATCAGCCTTTCCCCCCTGTTTATAAGCACCATCCTGAGCGTGCATAAAGCGACCTCAAGCATCTTGCCGACAAATATGCAAAAATACACCATAAACGTTGTTCCGGCAAAAAAACCGCTTAGTATTCCAAGCAATTCGGTCATTATGATCACCTGTCTTTCTTCAAAGTATCGGCATCGTTAACTATATTATGCTTGGCGCGATATGTTAGGTCAAGTGCAACAATACAAACTTTTTGGAAATATCTGCTGCTCTACAATGCGTGGATTGCAAAGCGATTATATATGGGCTATGCTAAGGCACAGAAACAAGAGGAGATGATTAAATGGACGTTGGCAAGACCGGAGCTATGATACGCGCATTAAGGCTTGATAAAGGACTTACGCAAAAGCAGCTTGGCGAGCTTATAGGCGTGAGCGGCAAGGCGGTCTCAAAATGGGAAACGGGGGATTCCCAAACTTAAAGATACCACACTAAAACCCACGCTTACATTACTTCCAAACAATATAATTTTGGAGGTAACCTTTATGAAACGCCTAATATCCTGCGAATATAACTTCGATAACTGCTGTGTAGAACTGAAATTCACCGATGGCAGCATGATCGCCATTGATACCATCGCCGTGGAGAACGAGGTTGCCGACAATATGTATCAGCGGTCAGAGCTTGACTATCTGATTTACAATGCTCCTTTTGAATATGCAGACCTTATTTTGAATGGTGATCCCGAAACATATTTGAAAGCAGTAACCGAATACAAACCTTTAGACTAATTATAGGAGTAATGCCGCTTGCACCGACAGTAAAAAGTCAGCGCAAGCGGCATTTTTTACGTTGTATAGTATTGCGCCTGTGCGTTCCATAATTCATGATATTTTCCACTCACATCAGATAGAAGTTCTTCATGTGAACCGTGTTGGACGATTTGTCCATCATCAAATACCACAATCTTATTACAGAAACGGCACGAAGCCAATCTGTGAGAAATATAGACGGTTGTTTTATCTCCCGAAATCGCATTGAAATTCGAGTACACTTCATATTCAGAAATCGGGTCAAGTGCAGCAGTAGGCTCATCCAAGAGAATAAACGGTGAGTCTTTATAAAGAGCACGTGCCAGCGCAATTTTCTGTGCTTCTCCACCGGAAATCTCTATGCCGGATTGGTCGTAACCCTTGTACAGATACGTATGAATGCCTTCCGGCATTTCGTGAAGTCTATCTCCAAAATTTGCTTTTACCAAGCACTCACGCACCTTATTCTCGTCAAAAGTTTTGCTTGATGCAACAACTTCGCCGATCTTAAAGGAGAATAGGCTGAAATCCTGGAACACAACCGAAAATACTGACATATATTCATCGTAATCATACTTTTGAATGTTTACGCCGTTCAGCAGAATTTCACCCTCTGTCGGGTCATAAAGGCGACAGAGCAGTTTTATAAACGTGGTCTTTCCGGAACCGTTCATGCCGACTATTGCAAGCTTTTCTCCAATCTTGAATTTAAGATTTATATTTCTCAATGCATATGCTTCTGTATTGGGATATTTGAAGCTGACATTTCGGAATTCTACATAGTATTCATTATCATCACGCTTTTCGACCGTCAAGGAACCTTGATACATATTGTTCGGTATATCGAAGTATGAAAAATAGCGCTTAAGATAATGGTTGTTATACAGAGCTTGTTGGGTTGTTGTGACAATATTGATCAAAGTTTCGACAAGCAGCATGATACAAGTCACATACTTCGCAATCGAACCTACCGTGATACCGCCTTTCAGAGCTGCATAGATAAGAACAGCGTAGATCCCAAATTTTAATACAGTATTGAGAATCGTTACAGGAAGTGTCCACGCAGCTTTCTTATATGAGTTTTTTAGTGCACGCTCGTAATAATCCCTTTCAAGTGTTATATAGGAATCTCCGAGAAAATCTCCCATACTGTAAAGACGTATATCTTTTCCGGCTTCATAATGTTCGATATAGTTAAGAAAGTGTTCGGATATGATATTCATATCAACGGATGATGCGTTAAAATCTCGTTCCAAGTTATTTGTTCTTTTTGTTGCATACATTTGGATTAACAGCGTTATAACCAGACCAGCCACAATAGAAAGCTTAAAAACGATTGGTACGGAAGAAACTGCAAAAAATGATACCGTAAGCACTACAGAAGCAATTATTTTTGTGATCTGCGCTGTAAATTGCTCAATGTTATGATATAAGAAGAACAGATTGAACCCCGTTTGACTTTCCCGTCTGACACGATAGCGCAGCTTAGTAACATCCGGGTTTTCAATCGATTCATAAGCCATCTGCATGGCTTTTTCTGAATAAGACCAATCTTCATTTCTCCACATTGCGCTGTATGCAACATTCTTTTCGGAGGCAATGTAGGTATTCAAAAGATTAACCGCAAACACAATACCAACCGTCAGAGCGACATAAAGAATAACTGTTTCAATAGAAGATTTGGCTACCAGAGAGTCGATAACTTTAGCGGAGAAATAAATCGGCACATAACCAATGATAGATGAAAGAACCGTGTTTACAATCAACAATACCGTGTATTTCCTATTTGTCGAGAAGGTAAACTTAGCCGCTCGTCTGAAAATCTGGAAATGATCTCTTAGTTTCATTCGCCATCGCCTCCTTCCATATCCTCTTTATACCAACAGCTTTGTATATCAAATAATCCTTTGTACGTTCCGTTGGCACCCATCAACTCTTGATGTGTACCTTCTTCTGTGATGTTACCGTTTTCAAGAAGAATAATTCTGTCACAAAATGATGTGGAAGCAAGTCTATGGGAGATAAACAACGAGGTCTTATTCTTCGCCATAACATTAAATTCGTTGTATATCTTACTTTCAGCAATAGGATCAAGTGCTGCTGTAGGCTCGTCCAAAATCAAAAGAGGGGCATCTTTGTAAAGAGCACGGGCAAGCATAAGTTTTTGTGCTTCACCGCCGGAGAGTTCGGTTCCGTTTTCGTGAACCTTTTTGTTTAGCTTCGTATGGATACCATCGGGGAGCGCATCAATCTTTGCGCCCAACCCGGCTTGACGCATACATGTTTCTGCTTTTTCTAAGTCTGTTTCTGCTGTACTTTTTCCGGAAACCGTTTCAGTAAGTGAGAAAAATGCTGTTCGTATTTCTTGAAAAACAGGAGAGATCAGTTTGTAATAGTCTTCTCGCTTAAAATTAGAAAGAGGAATGCCGTTGAAAAAGATTTCGCCGGATGTAGGTCTGTAGAGACCGCACAGTAGTTTTACAAGAGTGGTTTTACCGGCACCGTTGAGACCAACAAGTGCAAGTTTTTCACCGCTTTTGATTTTAAGTGACAGATCGTGAATGGTATCCTGTTCAGCGCCGTCGTATCGGAAGCTAACATTTTTGAACTCAATTTCCGGCACAGTATTCATATGGTCTGCAGCTTTGGCAATTCCGCTTCCATCATATTCCGGATAATCAACAAAATCTCTGAAATCGCACAGCTTGAGACTTACTGTATTCGCTTTATTCCAGCAAGAGATGATACCGCCCACCCAAGAGGCAAAAGAAGATATGGCGGCAAAATAGAGAACAAATTCATCAATACCGATTTTGCCGTTGTAGAACATATGGATTAAAAGTGCATACGCTCCACCGTCACGAATAAGAATTACAACCAAATCAGCGATACGAGAGAGAAAGCTCTTTTTTACAGTAGTTCTATCCCATTTTGCCCTTTGTTCGGACAAATCACGATAACATTCACGAAGCCAGGATGCCATGCTGTAAATGCGAATATCCTTTGCCGCTGCAAAATCGTCGGGAAGTTCCTCAACATGACCGAGCTTTTGATTCAGATCGGTCATCTTGCTTCTATGAGCGTATTCCCATTTGTTATAAGCTTTTACGGAAAGAATATTAACAATAGGTGCAACGGTTAGCATCGGAACCAGCCAAGGACTTGCAAAAGAAATTACGGAACCGAAAAGTATGTAACCCAAAAGATTCTCAAGCATTCCGAAACCGTTGTATACAATATCAGTGAGAGGTTGAACACCATCCCACATCTGCGTGGCATTACTTGCTCTGTTGGCAAGGTCACGAACTTCCTTTTGCTCGTATGTTTGATAGAACATGGAAAGTTGTTTCCTTGTAACAAGAGCGGTCATTTTGTAGCGGTATATGCCGAGCGTCGAATTTCTGATATGCCCCAATGCTTGAACAATAATATTTCCAAGCATAATCAGTAACATAACAATTCCTATCGACAACAAGGAATGAGTGAGCGTTTGACCGTTTGTTATCTCTGATACTACAAGCGACGGCAGGTATATTTCCAGATACCTAAGTCCGATGTTGATAGGTATAAATAAAGCTGTAATAAAGAAAGCCGCCTTACTATATTTTAAGAGCATTTTCAGTGACCATGCAAAGTTTGAAAATACGGAATGTGTTGGCTTTTTCTTTTTCATTATCACATCAACTCCTTTCGCTTACAGTATATCAGAAAAAAGAAAAAGAAAATAAATTCGTGCACTAATTGCTTCTGACAGTGCACGAATTGTAAATCACTCTACAGCAGGCACCAAAAATTCCGAAGTAAAAGCGCCGTCCTCGCTGTTATACTTGACCCAGCCGCCGTGTTCTTCAAGGATTGCTTCAGCACGGCGCAGACCGAAACCGTGAACGCCGTCCTTGTGCGTTGCAAACAAAGAACCCGTCTTTTTCTTCTTTGCTCCTGCAGCATTGAGCATGGAAAAATAAAGCATAGTTCCTTTCATGGAAATAAAGATTCGGATAAATCGTTCTCCCGTTACTGTACGGCAGGCTTCAATAGCATTGTCAAGCAGATTTCCGATGATGATACTCAATTCCAAGTCTGAAATCGTCAGCGCATCCGGCACGTTGGCTTTCACGGTCACAGCAATATTTTCTGCTTTGGCTTGGGCGATCTTTGCGGACAAAATAGCATCCAGAGATACATTACCCGTTTTCAGCAGAGTATCCACATTCATCAGTTGGTTATCAAGCTGCTCTATGTATGCAAGCGCACGATCAACTTCTCCGGCTTCAAGCTGACCCTTCAGTGTTTGAAGATGATGGTGAAAATCGTGCTTATAACCTCTCATTTCTTTGTGAATACTTCGTACCTCGTTTAAGTGTTTTTCTGATTGCTCAGTCTGATATTCAACCAGCTTCAAATATGTTTTCTTTCTCATAGGCTACCTCAGTTATGTTGAATAAATGCTCGGTTGATATCGTCATACTTTCCCCTTGAAAGAGGAAGTTCGGTGTTGCCGATATTAACGGATGTACGGGAAATTCGTGTTATGTGTTTGAGTGAAACCAAGTAAGAACGATGAATACGGTAGAAGTCATCGCTTACTCTTTTTTCAAACACAGACATATTTTCCTTTATCTTGTACTCTTTATCCTTCGTATGAATGACAATGTAATGCAGAAATGATTCCACATAGCGAATATCCGATTCATACAGTTTGACAGTCTCACCATCGCTGGAGATCACCACCGACAGAGGTTCGACGGAGAGCTTTTCAGTGGCTTTGGTTAGCACTTGCGTCAGCTTTTCAAGAGAAATCGGCTTAATCAGATAGTGGAGCGCATCAACCTCATAGCCTTCACCAACAAATTCAAAATGTGAAGTAATAAAAATGATTTCGGCACGGTTGTTGTCTTTGCGAATACGTTTGGCAAGTTCAATGCCGTTTATGTTTTTCATTTCAACATCGAGCAGAAGAATATCGTACGCTTTATCTTCCTCGTATTCAAACAGAAACGCTTCGGCAGACGCAAACGTGCGTATCTCGCAACCGTGTCCTTCGTGAGCACTCCACGATGCCACAATCGAGGTTATGTATTCAATTTGATTCTGCTCATCATCACAGATTGCAATTCTGTATTTCATGGTCATCACCGCCGTTCTTTAATCGTTTTTCTTTTTGCCGGCTATGCCGGAATAAACGGATTTATTTTTTCATTCAATTCGCAGATGAAGAAATAAATCTGTTTTATATTTTCCGAGGAATGGTGTCAAACTGCATTTTTACAGTTTGGGTACCATTTTCGAGGAAAATATGCGGGGTATCCAGAGGGGTGAAATCCCTTGGCTCTGGGTTTCCAATAGGGGCGAGAAGCATCCCTGTTGGCACACGATTTTGCTTGCAAAGTCTAGTATGTTATACCTTTGCTTCCGGCTGACGCGGGAAAGGGGTTGTCCCACGGCAGACAGACACTTTTCGGCGTCAGCAGAACAGGCGGATTTTGTGGGCTGTAAGCTACAAAAGACAAGGAATTTGCAATGAGCAAAATCCGACTGTTCGTATGTAGTTGTCATAGAAAATCTTGAAGCTGTGCGGAGAGATTTGCTATGACAACGGGGGCGCAAGAGGTATATAAAACACGCCGCAGCGATTAGCTCCCGTATCGTATTCGCTCCATTTCCAATTCAAAGGGAATCGTCAATTTCTTCGGAAGTTCGCTCATGGAGAGTTTCAGAATTTGACGGATTGCAATTTTAGCAAACACGTTCGTTTTGCTCATATCGCTGTCTGCAAGTTTTACGATCTGCGCTGTTCCGGCAGAAAAGTCAAAACGGATTGCTCCCCATTCATCGTCGTCGTTTGCATACCGATGTACCGCTTTGTACTCGTATGCAGCGGCGGCGATTTTTTTGTTTTTGTCGGTCAGCTTCAGTTCCACCACACCGAGAACACCGGCATCCACAAGAAGTCCGGTCAGCTTATCCACGATCTTTTTGTAGGCTCTCTCTGCGCCGCTGGTGGTGCTGTACTCGTAAGCGGTGGCAAGCTGTTCAAACGAATAGCGCTCGTCCCACGGCATCACCCGTCCGCAGTTCATGCAGATGGCGTTTCTTTTTTCAAGGAAGAACTTTTCCTTTCGGCTGAGCTTGTCAAAGGCAGCTTGCACCGCATCGGCACGGACACCGTTCCAGAGAATATCGGCATAGTTCCAACTATCGTCACAGGTAACATCCTCGCCTGTTTCCTCGCTGTCCTCGTCCTGTATGGTCGCATAGAACGGAACACGGCTGCGGTTTTGCCTTGCGAGAGTCAGATACTCAGCGGCAGTTTCTTCGGTACAGTTTTGCTCGGCGGCATATTCGACAATGACTTCTTTTGCGCTCTTGCCGGAATTGTTGTAGAGCCATGCAATGCCACGGGCGGCTTTGTACTCATCCAGAGATTTGAATGAGCCTGTTTCTTCCTGTCGGCGACAATCCAGAAGTGCGTTGCCGATGAAGTGATGGGCATAGGTCAGAAAGTCTGCGCCCTTGTCGGGAACGTAATTCTGTAAGCACACCAACATGGCAAGAACGCAACTGAGCTTGTAGTCCAGAAATCGCAGAGGATCATATCGGTCAATACCCTCGGTCAGCAGAAATCGGTACACTCGCTTGTTCAGCCTTGGCTCGTAGTGATGGAGAAAGTATGTAAAGTAGATCAGATCATTTTCCCGGACAGCGGAAACGATGTAGTCATTGATGTCCTCCACTTTGGGTGGCGCAGGGTCAAGACGGAAGATGCGCCCTGCCCGCCGCATGGTCATAGCTCCGTCCGGCACGGTAAATTGTGCCGTGCTGGCATATTCATCGGTATTCCAAAAGCGTTCTTCGGACATTAGGCGCACCTCCTCTCATAGCGTTTTTACATCAAATTCGAGCAATTATATCAGCTTATATTTCTCAATCAGTGGGAACAAAGTATTTATGTACAGTGGGATACTCTTCTCAATATTCTGTTTATCGAGCCATCCATGCATCATAATGTTCATTAAGCAGAAGTTCATAGTAGGGATAAACTGAAGAAACGCATCATTTTGAACTTCTTCTACATAATCAGATGCATACATCTTGCAAATTGAGCGCAGTCCCCAATAATTGTACAGGACACCAAAAGCAGATTTTAATGTGTTAATATCAGCGGGAAAATCTGCTCTACTGAATAGTTGTATTGCGTGCTGCTGTTTTTCTCGGATATATTGTGCAACGCTTTTATCGCCAGAAAACGTGCTAATAATTGTATTCATCTCAAAAGATATTTTGTCAGTTGCTGTTTTTGTACCCAACAACTGCATTAGCTCTATTTGAGATGCATGATATTCCGTATAGCCGGAGAGTCCAGCATATTTTGTGCTATCGCCATTCGCATACATATCTGCATCAAGTATATGAGTGAACTCGTGGAATACCAAATATTTTGACAGTATTAGATTGGTGCTTATTTGTAATGTATGAATATTGTTTTTTGGATTGTAGAATGTAGATGCAGCACTATCAAAACCACGTGAATCAGCAATTGCTAATGAAACTTCCTTGGTGGTTAGTTGATATGCAGGAAAGTCTTTTATTCCCATAAACTGTATGAACTCATTTTCAAATATCTTGATTTTTTCGATGCTCAAATTCTGCGACATGAATATACCTCCAATCTTGTTGCTTTATCCTCTTATCTTTGCTTCATTCAGCAAGGCATCCTGTGACATCTCCGCTTCAAAGCTGCCCTTTGCATATTCGTGGTCGAAAATCGCACGTTCTAATTTGTCTTTTGCCAAACGCTTCATCACAGCGGCGGTCTGCTCGTCCAAAGTGCCACGGTGTAGATACTGCGTGATCGTGTTCATGCGTCGTGTGTAAATCGCCTTGATGGGATGATCGTCCGCAAGCTCTCTTTGCTCTCTGCCTTTCAGATTGCCGATCTGGCGACAGGTGCGCCCACGCTTGTCCCCCGGCGCAAGTCCTCCGCAGTATTTTGTCTGCCTTGCATCGGTGGTCAGAAACCACTTACCGCAGATGGGACATAACCTCGGTGCATGACCGACACACAACCCCTCAAACAAGTCTGAACGGAACATTCCCACAAAGGAAACGTAGTGCAGACGCTTCACAAGCTGCGGTATTTCTTTCTCCGGCATGACAGCGGACACATACTGCATTGTGGTGTTGGTCAACTGAATCCACATGGAATTGTCGAGCGACAATGTATCATCTTTGGGAAAATGCTCTGCAAATGCGGCGGCATATCCGTCCGGTGTGCGCTGGCTGTCGTGGAGCGCATGGGCAAAAGCTGTCATGGATTGCTTGTAAATCTGCAACGTGCCGCCGAGCTGAGCCATGACCTGTATCAGCTTCAACACACCAACACCACGACTGTATTTCACGTCAAAGGCAGCAACCGCACCGATTTCCTGTGCCGCCTTAATGTACGCAATGATATTTTCTATGTGTGCTTCATCGAAAAGCCGGTGAATTTCTGTTTCGTCTGTTGCCAAATCCAGAAAAGAGAACGGCTCCGTTTTCTGCAAGAAACGGATGATTTTCAGCAGAGCTTTTTCTGCCACAGGGAACACGGACACATCCACGTTGCCCGTACCGAGCATGAGAATGATTTCGGTCAACGGCTGGCAGAGCGTTGTTAGTTTTGCGATCTGTTCATCGGTGATGTTGAGTGCGGCACAGCCAATCGTGCCGATGGGAACGGTCTGCTTGCCGTATGTTACCTTGTCCTGCCAAAAATCAAGCGTCAGCAGATTTTGATTAAGGATGCTCATGTGCCCGCCTCCAATCTGTCATGTTTTTTTCTTTTCTCCTATTATACCATACATTTGTGACAAAATATAGAACAACGGCTGATTTTTTCGCCGTATTCATCCAAGGTTTTACGCTGTTTTGTGCTGAAACGCCTTGTCATGTTTTTTGAAATGAGCTTGTCATGCCATTAGCCTGTTTTTTCGATTTTCCTCATAATATACACGAGGGGATGAAAATTCGTCCCTATCAACAAGAATTATGGAGGAATGCGATGAATGTATTCGGAACAGTAAAGACAAGCATCAACACAAGAGAAGCAGCGGCGAGGTACGGCGTGGAAGTCAACCGTCACGGGAAAGCACTCTGCCCGTTCCACAATGACCGCAATCCGAGCCTGTTTGTGGACGATGACCATTACCATTGTTTCGCTTGCGGCGAACATGGGGACGTGATCGACTTCACAGCAAAGCTCTTTGGTCTGAAATTGTATGAAGCAGCACAAAAGCTGGCATACGACTTCGGCATTACGCAGGACAAGCCGCCGGACAAGGCTATGCAGGAAAAACTGAACAGGAAAAGCGAAGCACAGCGACTCAGAGAAAATGAGAAGCTGTGCTTTTCTACGCTTATGGAGTATATGAAATTACTTCAAACATGGATGGTAGTGTGTGCGCCGAGAACACCGGAAGATGATGTGGACAGCAGATTTACCGAAGCCTGTCATTGGCTGTCCTATGTAGAGTATCTGGTGGACACGCTCATCGGCGGCGTTTTCTATGAGCGCAATGATGTGATCGACATGATGCTGACAGACGGCAATCTGCAAAAGCTGCAAGCGTATCTGAAAAAGCACAGAAAGGAGAGGTCTTATGAGCAAGAAGAAAGATGATTGCATGGAAGAACAACCGGGGTGGTATAACGGTCAATTCTTGGATGAAGTCGGCTTTTGCTGTGATTTCATCTGCCGTCACCCTATGGTCTGCGTGGGCGGCAAGTTCTTCTCCAAGGAGGGACGCATCCACGATGAAAACGGCATCAAGAAGCAGATTTATGAAATGCTCCGTCCCTATCTGAAATCGGGGCTGGCGAAAAAATGCTCCAATCTGCTTGAAATGCTCCGCATGGAAGCCTACAAGGACAACCTGCCCGTCCATGAGGACAGGCTGCACGTTGCCAACGGTACTTTGTTCGTCAAGGGAGAGTTCAGCGAACACAAGGAGTTCTGCCGTAACCGTCTGCCCGTCAAATACAATCCCGATGCTCCGCAGCCTGTGACATGGCTGCATTTTTTATCGGAACTGTTGGAGGACGAGGACATTCTGACCTTGCAGGAATATCTCGGCTACTGCCTTATTCCCACCACAAGAGGACAGACCATGATGCTTCTGAAAGGCAACGGCGGCGAGGGAAAAAGCCGCATCGGTGTTGTCATGCAGGCTATGCTTGGTGCCAATCTCAAAAGCGGCAGTATCGCCAAGGTGGAGCGCAGTCCCTTTGCAAGAGCCGATCTGGAACATGAGCTTGTGATGGTGGACGATGATATGAAAATGGAAGCACTCAAATCCACTCATTATCTGAAATCCCTTATCACAGCGGAAATGCCGATGGACTTGGAGCGCAAGGGCGAACAGAGCTACCAAGGGGAAATGTACGTCCGTTTTCTTGCCTTCTCCAACGGCAATCTGGAATCTCTATATGACCATTCAGACGGTTTTTACCGCAGACAACTTATTCTTTCTGTCAAAAAGAAACCGCTTGACCGTGAGGACGATCCTTTTCTTGCAGACAAGCTCGTTTCGGAGGCCGAGGGCATTTTCCTGTGGTGTCTGGAGGGCTTACGCAGACTGATAGCAAACAACTACCGCTTTTCTGAAAGCAGCCGTACCAAGGACAACCGTGAACAGGCAAGGCGTGATGCGGATAATGTGCTGCTATTTTTGCGCTCGGAGGGATATATCCGTCTGAAAGCGGACAGCACCATTACCTCTGCCGATCTGTATGCCATCTATTGCATTTGGTGCAACGATAACACCTACAAGCCGTTGGCGGCACGAACGGTCAGCATGACGCTAAAGAAACACGCAGACGAGTTTGGTCTGGAACACGATAACCACATCACAAATTCCCTCGGCAAGCAGGTCAACGGCTTTTGGGGCATTGAAGCGTTGATCTCGCCGGGGCTTTTGTAACTGAACTCAAATTTATCCATCCATCTATCCCATCCATCCCGAAAAGGCTGTTTTTCGGATAGATGGATGGATAGGATGGATGTTTTCAAGTTCAGCCGTGAAATTACGGAAATGTGCTAAGTGGACATTTTGTCCACTCACCACATTCGCACTGTTATCAAGGCTATTTTTCCATGCTCCAAATCAAGCCTTGTGCAATCCGTGAAGATTTACACTGATAGCAGTATCAAAATCATCATTCGGTGATTTACGGGGCAGTAAAGCCAATTCACGGAACTGTAGTGTTTCTTCCTGCTTGGTCTGCTCTACCACAAAACAGTAAAACCGATAGGGTGCTGTTATGAACAGGACTACGCAGAGCGAAATCTGAGAGAAAAACACCATCTTCAAAATCAACACTTGTCGGTGACAGCAGTTCACCGCACAGAAAACCAATATCACGAACTTATGGAGGAATTTTTATATGAAATCGAATCTGAGAAATGAAATCAAGTCGTACATTGTACGCTAGGGCATGACCATGCAGGAGGTCGTTGACATGTTATCGGATGAATACGGATGGAGCGACAGTGTTTCCAATCTATCCAACAAGCTCCAGCGTGAATCGCTCCGCTATACCGAAGCGGTACAGCTTGCCGATGTGCTGGGCTACGACATCGTATGGCAGAAAAGGAGGGGCAAATAATGGCAAATGCACAGTACGCTATTTTAAGATTTGCGAAATACAAGGGACCGGAGATCAGCGGCATTGAAGCACACAACGAGCGCACCAAGGAGAAATACGCAAGTAACCCCAACATTGACCCTACCCGTACACACCTCAATTTCCACCTTATCAAGCCGGAACGCAGATACAGGGCAGAATGCGAAAAGCAGATTGCAGAAGCGGGATGCCGCACACGCTCTGACAGCGTTCGTGTGGTGGAAGCTCTGATTACTGCTACACCGGAGTTCTTCAAGGGTAAGAAACGGGCTGAGATCAAAGAGTTTTTTAATGAAGCGTTGGATTTCATCAAGCAGAATCAGTCTCCCGAAACCATCATATCCGCTGTGGTGCATCTGGACGAGAAATCGCCCCATATGCACCTTTGTTTTGTCCCGCTGACCGAGGATAAAAGGCTGTGCGCCAAGGAGATTTTGGGGAACAAAAAGAAGCTGACCCAATGGCAGGACAAGTATTGGGAACACATGGTAAAGAAATATCCCGATCTGGAACGTGGCGAAAGTGCCAGCGAGACCGGGCGTGACCATATCCCCACAAGGGTATTCAAGCAGATGGCTCGTCTGAACAAGCAGCATGACAAGCTGGTGGAACTGCTCTCCGATGTGAAGTTCACCAACTACAAGGACAAGACCGCACAGGTTGTTGCGTTTCTTGAAAAGTATATCCCCGATGTTGCCGCTATGGAAACACAGATGAAGAAATATGAGAAGTTCTTCAAAACGGCAGACGGCAAGCAGAAAGCGTTGGAAAAGAAGAATGCCGATCTGTCTGCCGCTTTGGAGGAAAGCGAGAAAGAAAGCACCGTCAAGAAGTTGCAGGAAATGCGGCTGCACAGCGATTATGAGCGTGTCAAAGGCATTCTTGACCGCATCCCGCCGGAGATCATTAAGGCGTACACTCACCGCAGCACTCAGAAACACGATATTAACCGATAAGAAAGGATTATTGCCTATGAAGAAGAAAAAGCACTTTTCCGTAACCGAGCTTAACAAGATGATGCTGAATGGGGCATCTTTGTATGAAATGATTGAAGCGTGTTCGTTCATCGACATCTGCGACTGCTATGAGCCAATGTTTTATCCTTCCAATGAGCAGGAGGACGAATGGCGCAGGATGCGTGGAGAATATGAGTCTGAGCCTACCGTGAAGAATACTTCGTTCTATGTCACCGAGTCTGACGGAACGAAGTATTTTTATTGCTGCAATACCCGCACCAAGGTAACAGAGTTCTTTTCGCCCAACGGACAAACCATGGACAAGCTGATCGAAAACCTTGTCCGCTTCGCCGCAGGAAAAACCGTGTCCGTAAATATTTCGATGAATTGTTAACAGAATCGCATTGAATCACAACCCACGCTTATGGTATAATATATTATAGGAAAGTATTGTAAGCGTGGGTTGTTTCACGAACAGGAGGATTTTTAATGAAACAACCGTACAATACAGCACTATATATGAGACTCAGCCGTGATGACGAAAATTATGGCGACAGCGTATCCATCGAGACCCAGCGCACCATTTTACAGCAGTACGCAAAGGAACAGGAGCTTCATGTGGTCGGTGAGTACATCGACGACGGATGGAGTGGAACTACGTTTGAAAGACCAGATTTTAAGCGAATGATGGCAGATGTGGATGCAGGACGAGTAAACTGCATTGTCACCAAAGACCTCAGCCGCTTCGGACGTGACCATATCATGGTCGGCTACTATCTGGAATACGAGTTTCCGGAGAAGCAAGTGCGATATATCGCCGTATCCGAGAACG
>ERZ860322.1246-NODE-1246-length-15295-cov-5.188780_pt1 | contig 15295 bp, 7 predicted proteins | sample MGYA00509979_ERZ860322 | MGnify/ENA primary metagenome ERZ860322 (study PRJEB30046, sample SAMN00715217) | human gut metagenome | study: EMG produced TPA metagenomics assembly of the A metagenome-wide association study of gut microbiota in type 2...
CCCTGCCGTACATGTTTTCAACAACAGAGTTTACATCTACCCCAGCCATGACTGGGAAAGCGGTATCGAAGAAAACGACAATGGCGATCATTTCAACATGAAAGACTATCATGTTTTCTCCACCGACGACATTATGAACGGTGAAATCAAAGATCATGGAGTAGTCCTTCAGGTGGAGGACATACCTTGGGCAGGCCGCCAGTTATGGGACTGCGACGTAGCCCGGAAAGACGGAAAATATTATATGTATTTCCCCCTGAAAGACCAAAACGATATTTTCCGCATCGGTGTAGCTGTCAGTGACAATCCGGAAGGACCGTTCGTTCCTCAAGCCAATCCGATGAAAGGCAGTTACAGCATCGACCCTGCCATCCTGGATAATGGAGACGGTGATTTCTACATGTATTTCGGCGGTTTGTGGGGTGGCCAGCTGCAACGCTATCGCGACAATAAAGCTTTGGAATGTGCCGTTTTGCCCGAAGGCGACGAACAGGCTCTCCCCGCTCGTGTGGCCAAACTCAGCAAAGATATGCTGGAATTTGCAGAAGAGCCGAAAGCCGTTGTCATTCTGGATGAGAATGGCAAACCTCTGACGGGAGGCGACAATGAACGCCGTTTCTTCGAAGCCAGTTGGATGCACAAATACAACGGCAAATATTATTTCTCCTACTCCACCGGCGATACGCACCGCTTGTGTTACGCCATCGGCGACAATCCTTACGGACCTTTCACCTATCAGGGTGTCATCCTCACTCCGGTAGTGGGTTGGACCACGCACCATGCCATTGTAGAGTATAAAGGAAAATGGTATCTGTTCCACCACGACTGTGTGCCTTCCAATGGAAAGACATGGCTCCGCAGTCTGAAAGTCTGCGAACTGGAATATGACGCCAATGGCAAAATAATCACTATCGAAGGACAATAATCCGATGCACCAAGATGCCAATGTGCCGCTGACATACTTGCGGCATAAAGGCCATTCATCAACTTGTAAGTTTAATGACATGAAATACAGAATATTTTCGCTTTTCTATATTGCAATAGTATTCGTTACCCAAATGGCTGCCGAAGACGGTAGCCATTTGTGGCTTCGACTACCGGCCAATGCCCATGCCGAAATTTCCGCCCCCCGCCAATCACCTACGCTAAACATAGCTGTCGAGGAGTTGCAGCAGGCATGGAAAGGAGCCCCTGTCCGGCTCGTTATACAAAAGGACAAACAGTTGCAACCGGAAGGTTTCCGCATCCGGCATGAAGATAATAAGATCACCCTCACATCTCCCACCGAAACAGGATTGCTCTATGCCGCCTATCACTTGCTCAGGATGCAAGAGACCGGACAGAACGTGGTTGAGGCTCAAACAACAGAGAATCCCGCCTACAACCTGCGCATCCTCAACCATTGGGACAATATGGACCGCACCGTAGAACGCGGTTACGCAGGACAATCACTTTGGAATTGGGAAGAACTGCCGAATACACTGTCCGACAGATATAAGGAATATGCCCGCACCAATGCTTCCATCGGCATCAACGGCACTGTGCTGAACAACGTAAACGCTTCCCCAAAAATCCTTTCTGCCGAATACCTGCAGAAAGTAAAAGCATTGGCAGATATTTTCCGCCCGTACGGACTGCGTGTGTACCTCTCCGTTAATTTTGCATCCCCTATGGCTCTCGACAGTCTGAGCACTGCCGATCCTCTTGACAAAGAAGTCATCCGCTGGTGGAAAAACAAGGTTAAGGAAATCTACCGCATCATCCCCGACTTCGGCGGCTTCCTGGTGAAAGCCAATTCGGAAGGGCAGCCCGGTCCCTGCGACTTCGGACGTACCCATGCCGAAGGCGCCAACATGCTGGCAGATGCGTTGAAGCCTTACAAAGGCATCGTTATGTGGCGCGCTTTTGTATACAGTCCTTCCGATGCCGACCGCGCCAAACAAGCATATCTGGAATTTGAGCCTTTGGACGGGCAGTTCCGCAACAACGTCATCGTCCAAGTAAAGAACGGACCGATAGACTTCCAGCCCCGCGAACCGTACAGTCCATTGTTCGGTGCGATGCAGCATACACCGCTAATGGCAGAGTTCCAAGTGACACAGGAATACCTGGGACACTCCAACCATCTTGCTTATCTGGCACCGATGTGGAAAGAGTTCTTCGAATTCGTTGCGCCCGCTTCCTTAAAGGCGGTAGCCGGTGTAGCCAACATAGGTACAGATGCCAACTGGTGCGGACACACTTTTGCGCAAGCCAACTGGTATGCTTTCGGCCGCCTGGCATGGCAACCCTCTTTATCTTCCGGAAACATTGCCGATGAATGGCTGAAGCAAACGTTCGGTTCCCAGCCCTCGGACATCAATGCCCAACTAAAGAAGATGATGCTCGACAGTCATGAGGCTGTGGTGAACTACATGATGCCCCTCGGCCTGCACCACATCTTCGCATGGGGACACCATTACGGCCCCGAACCTTGGTGCAGCATCCCCGGCGCCCGTCCGGACTGGCTTCCGTCCTACTATCACAGAGCCGACAAACAAGGGATAGGCTTCGACCGCAGCAGCAAAGGAAGCAATGCCGTTGCACAATATCCGGGAACTTTGGCTAAACAATACGACAACATCGACACTTGTCCCGAAGAATACCTCCTGTGGTTCCACCACGTGCCCTGGAGCCACCGCATGAAAAGCGGGCGCAGCCTATGGGACGAGCTCTGCCACCACTACGACAATGGAGTCCGGCAAGTCAGAGACTTTCAGAAGATATGGGACGCCGCCGAAAAATACATCGATGCGGAACGCTTCCATGAAGTACAGTCCAAGCTGAAGATACAAGCCCGCGATGCCGTTTGGTGGAAAGATGCCTGCCTGCTTTATTTTCAGGAATTCTCAGGCATGCCCATACCTTACGAAATCGAGCGCCCCATACACGAGTTGAAAGACTTGCAGAAGGTACATCTCCCCATCAGCAACTACGAATGTCCCACCAAAGAACTGCTGAATAAAAACAGATAAGGAAAGACACATGCAGGCGTGGCAGAAAGACGTGACAGATACCATTCTTCACCTCTCTCTGCCACGCTTGTTTATACCCCCTTAAAGAACACCATCAGTTTATTAGGAATAAACCGTAAGTTTAATAGGAATAAACTTGCAATTTAAAGCCAATAAACTGCCAGTTTAATTCGGTGAAACAAAAATAAACTTTTGGTGAAACAAATCCTCCCTTTTCTCACTGTGAAATATTACGTTATTGAGTTTTTTTCCGTAATTTTGTCAACACAAACAATATACTATGATGAGACAAAAATCAGCAATCTGTTTTTTATATCTGTTCCTCTCTGTTTTATGTTACGGGCAAACAGGCAAACTCTTTACTGTGGACAACGAGTTGTCAAGCAGCATGGTCAACAGTATCTATCAGGACAAAGAAGACATTATATGGATTGCCACCGAAGACGGACTGAACCGATACGACGGCGCCAAATTCAGCGTATACAAACATGACTCCCACGATGAACATTCCCTGCAGAACAATTATGTCCGTATTCTTTTTGAAGACAAGAAAGGCACCTTCTTTGTAGGCACATTAAACGGCCTGCAGACATACGATCGTGCAACCGGCGTTTTTTCCCACATTCCCATGACCTTCAGAGAAGGAGGTAGGCTGGAAGCAAATGTGTCCGCCATTATTGAGCGCGACAACGGAGAAATATTAATAGGTACATCCGGACATGGAATATTCTTGCTGAATGTCACAGAAGGACGCATGACAGCCCGGCAACTGCCCGGGTTTGTCCCAAGCTATCTCATCAACCAACTCTACGAAGACCGTAACGGAACATTGTGGGTAATCACCAATGACAAAGGAATATACAGCGTAGACGCCAACCAAAGGGTGACGCACTATCCGAATGGGAGAGAAATGGTGTGGCCGTCTTCCATCTGCGAAGACAAAACAGGAAATATCTACGTGGGATGCCTGAAAAACGGACTGTTCAAATACAATCCTCAAACAAACGGCTTCACCCGCATTCAATGTCCTTCGCATCCGGAACTGCCCGTCAAGACCCTCTATAACATGAACCAGGATGAAATCTACATCGGAACCGACGGAAACGGAATGAAAGTGTATAACGTCCAGCAGGGACAGATAATGGAAAGCCCTGTCAACATTACCAGTTTCAACTTTGACAAGTCCAAGGTACACTCCATCCTCAAAGACAAGCAAGGGAACATATGGCTGGGATTCTTCCAGAAAGGAGTTATGATAGTGCCACCCGTTATCAACAACTTCAAGTACATGGGATATAAATCGTCCACCCACAACACAATCGGTTCCTGCTGTATCATGTCCGTATGTAAAGACCATTCCGGCTCCTATTGGATAGGGACAGACAATGACGGCATCTACCGCATAGCCCCGGACGGAAAGCAACAGGCGCATTTTGAGCAACGTCCGGGCATCGGCCACTCGGTATCCTCCACCATTATGAGCATCTGCGAGGACTCGGACCGAAACCTGTGGATAGGTTCGTACCGCGACGGACTTGCCAGACTGAATCCTCAGACCGGACATTGTGAATACATCTATCTGCCGGATAAAGACCAAAAACCGGTACAAAGCATATACAGTATCATTGAAGACAAACACAGGCAGCTTTGGGTAGGCGCTATGGGAGCAGGACTTTACCGTATCAATCTGGACACCAAAGAAATATACCGCTGCCCCAGTACCGCATACGGTTTTGAATACCGTCCTTTAAGTAATATACTACACAATTCATGGATTAACTGTCTGCTGTGTAGTACAAACGACAAACTTTACATTGGCACCTATGACGGTTTAGGCTGTCTCGACATCCCAACAATGGATTTCGTCTCCACTTACGAGATAAACAGACTGCTGCAAGGCGATGTGATTTATGCACTTTATGAGGATTTGCATCACAACATCTGGGTGGGAACCTCACAGGGACTGAAGCAATTAAATCCCCAAACACAGAAAGTCAGGGAATATACCATATCCGACGGCCTTCCCAGCAATTCCATTTCTGCCATCGAGGGAGACGCCAACGGTAACCTATGGATAAGTACGAACTTCGGCATATCCCGCTTCAATCCCGGTACACAAACATTTGTCAATTTCTATGCAAGCGACGGCCTGCAAGGAAATGAATTCAGCAAAGGGGTATCATTTGCCAGCACCCAAGGAGAAATTATCTTTGGAAGCACCAGTGGTATTACCTACTTTAACCCCGGAGAAATCACAAGCCCCAACAAAAACCCGGAAATACGCATCACAGACTTTTACGTGCACGATAAAGCGATAAGATTGGGCATGAAATCCGGACGCTACGATATTGTCACAACCTCTGTGACGAATTCCGACAAGTTCCACCTGTTGCACAAAGACAACTCGTTCAGCATCGAACTCTCTGCCATGGAGTTTTACAGTCCTGAGCGCATCAGCTATTCCTATACATTCAACAGCAATACATGGGTGAATCTGCAGTCCGGTGTCAACCGAATATCATTCAGCGAACTGACACCGGGCACTTATCACTTCCAAGTAAAGGCAAGGGACTATAATTCCTATTCCGAAATAAAAAAACTGACTATTATCATTTCCCCGCCCTGGTATGTCTCATGGTGGGCAAAAACCATATATTGCCTGGCGGCTGCCATCATCGCCATTTTCATCATAGTGCAAATACGCCAACGGTATCGCGCACGCCAGGAAATGCTGGAACATATACATGCCGAACAACTGAATGAGGCCAAGTTACAGTTCTTCATCAACATCTCCCACGAGATACGCACCCCGATGTCGCTCATCATAAGTCCGTTGCAAAAACTAATGGCAACGGACTCCGATACGGAACGCCAGCAAAGTTACAATATAATCTACCGCAACGCCGAACGCCTTCTGCGCCTCGTCAACCAACTTATGGACATCCGAAAAATAGACAAAGGCCAGATGCAACTCAAGTTCCAGGAAACGGATATCGTGAGCTTCATACAGGACTTGCATTATACATTTGCCTACCAAGCCAATACCAAACATATCAAACTGGCCTTTCATTCCGAAGTGAAAGAACTGAAAGCATGGATAGACCCGAAGAACTTCGATAAGGTTATCTTGAATATACTCTCCAACGCATTCAAATTCACACCGGAAAATGGTAACATACAAATCCGCTTACGCACCGGCAATGATCCGGATGCCGCTGAGAAAGCGTTGAGCCACTATTTCGAAATCAGTATAGAAGATGACGGAATCGGCATCAATGAAACCGAATTAGAACGTATCTTCGACCGCTTTTACCAGATACGCAACAGCCAAAACAACTCAAACATAGGTACGGGAATCGGGCTGCATCTCACCCGCTCACTGGTAGAGCTGCATCATGGCAGCATCACCGTTGAGAACAATCAAGGAACCTCCGGATGCCGTTTCATCGTCCGTCTGCCCTTAGGAAAGGAACATCTCAAACCGGAAGAGATAGACAATTCAGCCATTAAGCAGGATTCCGTACACATAACTACGGCGTTGCCCACACCACCGCTTATAGAAGCATCCCCGAAAACACGCTCAAAATCCAAGTATCGCGTACTAATCGTGGAAGATGATGATGAAATACGCCGCTACATCTGCCGGGAACTGGGGCGCGACTTTCACATGCAAGAGTGCTGCAATGGCAAAGAAGCATTTACACAGATTCTCAAAAAAGCTCCTGATTTAATTATCAGTGACATCATGATGCCCGAAATGGACGGTATGACTCTCTGCTCAAAAGTGAAACAGAACATTAATATCAACCACATTCCCGTTATCCTGCTCACAGCCAAAAGTCGTGAAGAAGATAATCTGGAAGGACTCAGCATAGGGGCCGATGCCTATATAACGAAACCTTTCAGCATTGAAATACTCCGGCAAAGCGCTGTCAACCTGATCAAGAGCCGGGAAAGACTGAGAAATAATTTCCAGGGCAGCCAGGCACAAAAAGAGCGAATCCAGAAATTAGAGATAGAATCACCGGATGAACGCCTATTGGACCGCATTATGAAAGTTATCAATGACAATATAGCCAACCCGGAACTGAGTGTCGAAATGGTAGCTGAAACCGTAGGCATCAGCCGCGTCCATCTGCACCGTAAACTGAAAGAGCTGACCAACCAGTCCACTCGCGACTTGATACGCAACCTCCGGCTGAAACAAGCAGCAAGCCTGCTGGCAAGCAAACGCCAAAGCATCAATGAAGTTGCAGCCCTGACAGGTTTCACCAACGTTGCCTATTTCTCAACCGCCTTCAAAGAGTTATACGGAATGACGCCTACTGCCTATATGGAACAGAATGCAGCATCGGCATCTTCCGACACAGAGTGATACAAATGAAAGGGGTTGTTTCATTCAGAAACAACCCCTTCATCTGTCTAAAAGACCTTGTGTTTAAGAGTCTCTTTATTTGTTTCTCTGACAAGGAGACTCATTCATAAATAAATAAGTTTTCCGGTAGCCGCCAAAATCCACCACGATCTTTTCAAATACAATTCCCGGATCCAAAGGTTTCAATGTAAGGGTCTGCAACCCATTCTGCGGTGCCGGTAACTCCAGTTTCACCTTACTTTCAACCACTCTTCGGGCAACTGTGGGGTATAAAGCTGTGTACACATTCTCCGGTTCTTCATTCAAATTGGCATTGAAATTAATTGTTTCTACATTGCCGCCGTTAAAGCCCACTTCATATTTATGCCCTTTTATATCGTGAAATGCCAGTGTTGATTTCACCACAATGTGGACAGTTACTTCCGTAATATCTTTGGGTATTTCCATTTTATAAGAAAGGGAAGCACCGGCAACATCTTTAGTGTAAGGCATCAACGCCATACCGCTCAATGTACGTCCCATATAAGGAATAACCGTCCATTGTGCCTCGGCAGCGTCCTTCTTCTCAAAATAGTGTTCGGCTTCCATTGCCACTACACCGTCCGAGGATTTGAAAACATATCCCCCCACAGCATTTTCCGGTTCTTCGATGCGATATACCTCCGGCTGCTTATCTGCCGGGAAATTATCATTCCACGAAGTATAACCGATGTGCTTCTGTATCATCATGTTTTTCCATTTACCTCCCGACATCACATTGTTGTAGTCATCGCACAAGTCCTTGTCACGCTTAAAAGTCTGTTCAACCTTGTCGGCCCAATAATTTGCCTGCGGATTATTCTCCTTGTAAAGCTTATGGTTCATAGCTTGCGCATAGTACATCTCATACAAATTGGCCATTGCCTGCACAGGGAAAAGAATCAGTTGCTTATAAGCATCCTTATATTCCGGTTTGAGTGCCGTATACTGGCGCAACGCTTCCGCTTCGAGCTTAATAAACTCATCAGAAACCTGCTTCCACTCTCCGGTCTCCAGATTGTAAGTCTTGCGGTCAAGCATTTCAGCAGTAACTCTACCGGCATATTTACTATATAAATTCAAAATGCGCATAGCCTCGTCCGCCTGCTCTTCACCAAACTGTTGGGCGCAGAATTGACGTGGATGATCCAACAGGTTATCAACCGTATAGCGTTTGGGATTCCAAGCCATGTCGAGGAATAAAGTGATGGGATATTCCATCGGTTTCAAGTCGCCGACGTTAAGTACCCACAGCTTGTCAACTCCATAATCGTAGGTCAACTGCAATTGTTCCCACATATTCTGAATCGGAGTCACATTGAGCCATTTTGTGTTTCGGGGTGCTCCCACATAGTCCACATGATAATAAATACCCCAACCTCCGGGACGTTTTCTTTCTTCCGGATTCGGCAAACGACGTACATTTCCCCAATTATCATCGCTCAACAGCATGATCACATCATCGGGTACTCTGAGCCCCATGTCATAAAAACGCTGCACTTCTTTATACAAAGCCCATACCTGCGGACGTTTTTCCGGAGCCTTCCCCGTCACTTCCTTAATGATGCGCCGTTGGTTCTTGAAAATCTTTTCCATTAAACGCATATTCTCTTTGTCGCGCGATACATATTTATCATCCTCTCCTTCTTTTCCACCCATAGGTGTATCGCCATCTCCCCGCATACCGATAGTTATCAAGTCCTCCGTATCAACGGCACGTTCAATGCCTTCACGAAAAAAGCGGTCAATCACTTTCTGGTTGGAAGCATAATCCCATGCGCCATACTCTTTACGTTTTCTCGCCCACTCCTGATGATTGCGCGCCATAGGTTCATGATGGGATGTACCCATAATAACTCCCATTTCATTGGCCGTCTTGCTGTTTTCCGGATCATCCGCATAAAAACTCCACCCCCACATCGCAGGCCACATAAAGTTACCACGCAAACGCAAAATAAGTTCAAACACACGTGCATAGAAACGATGATCGCCATAGTTCGTGCCATAAGTATGTTTCACCCAACCTGTCAAACAAGGAGCCTCATCATTCAAGAAAATGCCACGATACTTCACAGCCGGCTCGCCCGCCGTATAGTTTCCACGAACAATAGACAAATTCTGCTGAGGAATCACCGGTACATCAGCCCAGTCATACCAAGGAGAAACACCTATCTGTTCTGAAAGCTCGTATACTCCGTAAATTGTTCCGCGCTTGTCACTTCCTGCAATGACCAACGCTTCTTCCACCCCCTTTAAAGGAGCAGGCACTACCGTCATCAAATATTTTTCATTCTTACCGTTCAGCAATGAAGCGTCTATCTTCTTCGATTTCACCAGTTCTTTGATATAACGGCTTTTAAGAGTGCCCACTATAACCATACGCTTGGCACCCGGCTCGAACTGCAAATCAGCAGTCTTACCGGTTACCAGCTTAAAATCGTTCTGAAGATTTTTTGCCGCTATCATCACACCGGCATCTTCCTGCTCATCTATCAATATGGCATTGGGCGCTCCATTTTCCACAAGCGTAAAACGGTCGGAAGCCAATTGGCTAAAGGTTATCCCCTTATTATCTATGGCCCCTGCATTCAAACACAAAACGGAAAGTAATAACAGCCCCAAACTTTTTTTCATTTTCATAATGTGAATTCTTTATTTATCATATGTAACAGTGAGGAATTTACAGTTCCCCCTTAATTCATAAACAATTATTTATGTTTACAGCGCATTATCAATTCAACGTAGTTCTTTCAAACATATATTCCTTACCGGGTTCTGTCTCTACATCGTACTCGTAAACCTTATAAAGTACGGGCAACTGAAGCGTATTCAAGCTCTTCGATTTCAGAGGTGCCGCAACTTCAGCCGGTGCATATAGCATATTCGGACAATCGCCTACCGCCGGTTTCAAGCCTTCTCCCTTTAAAGGAACATAACTGCGAATACGCAACATACCACCAATACGCGAATGTACTTTAGCCTTAAGCAGTTGCGCTCCTTCCCATTGCATGTCAACAACAAAACCGCCACGAGCTACCAAACCACTGATACTTCCTTCATTCCACTCCTCCGGCAAAGCAGGAAGCAATTGTACTGCCCCATCATGGCTTTGCAGCAACATTTCAGCCACACCTGCCGTATAGCCGAAATTACCGTCTATCTGGAAAGGAGGGTGTGCATCAAACAAATTGGGATAGGTACGGCCTTCGGGAAATTCCCGCATTTTGTCGTCGCCCGGAAGAATACGAAGCATGTTCTTTATAATTTTATAAGCATGATTACCGTCGAGCATACGTGCCCAGAAGTTTATTTTCCAACCGATACTCCAACCTGTCGCAGCGTCACCCCGTTGCAAAAGTGTGTTTTTAGCTGCTTGAAAAAGTTCGGGATGAAGCCGCGGTGATATCTGGTTACTTGGATACAAACCATAGAGATGTGAAATATGACGATGATCATCACGAGGATTATCAGCATCTATCAACCATTCCTGAAGCTGATTATGACGTCCTATCTGCATAGGCGGCAACTGCTTGAAAGCAACAGCCAAGGAATCTTGATATGCCTGGGACTCACCTAATATACGGGCTGCGAGCATTGTATTATAAAGTGCATCGAAAGCTATCTGATTGTCCATAGTACATCCTGCAGTAATGGAAGAACCGGCATACCCATGTTCAGGCGATACAGAAGGAGCTGTTACCAACCAACCGTTCTGAGGATGTTTCACCAAATGGCTCAAATAAAAATCTGCCGCGCCTTTCATTACCGGATAATAGCGGCGCAAAAACTCTTTGTCACCGGTGAAAAGATAATGCTGCCATAAGTGCTGTGTAAGCCAAGCCCCCCCATTGGGCCACATTCCGAAATAGGCAGCATCTATCGGCCCACAAGCACGCCACAAATCTGTATTGTGATGAGCCACCCAGCCACGTGCTCCGTAAACAGTTTCAGCAGTTTTCTTGCCGCTTACGCTCAAATCGCTAACCATATCAAAAAGCGGTTGGTGGTTTTCCGACAAGTTTGTCACTTCGGCAGGCCAGTAATTCATTTCCGTATTAATATTGATGGTATATTTTCCATCCCATGGAGCAGCCAGTTTATTATTCCATATACCTTGCAAATTGGCAGGCTGACCTCCCGGCTGGGAGGAGGAAATAAGCAAATAACGTCCATACTGAAAAAGCAACACCGCCAAAGAAACATCCTTACCTTCATTGAACAGTTCGATGCGTTTGACAGTTTCCAACTTAGCCCGCTCACTGGTTCCCAAATCCAATCTTACACGGTCAAACTGCTCTTTATAAAGAGCTATATGCTCCTGTAAAACCTGACTATAAGGGCGTCCCAATGCCAGAGACAGATATCCGGACGCTTTTTTACTCTCATTGCCACTTATATCGTGATAATTAATAAAATTCGTACCCGATGAAACATACAGAGTAACACTGTCCGCTCCTTCCACTGTAATGTTTTGGTCATCAATTTTCACCTTACCTCCATCCACATCAGCCTGTGTCTGTGTTTCCATACGAATCAATCCTTTCACTCCCTCATGATCCCTACCCTTTCCGGTCAGAACCAATTTCTTTCCTTTCCTGCTGACTTTATGCTCCAATGGCGACACATATCCGACCTTAAAATTCAGTTTTCCCGGCCGGTCTGCTGTCAAACGGACCACTACCACCTTATCAGGAAATGATGCAAAAACTTCACGTTGAAAAGTCACGCCATCCACTTTGTAACGGGTAGTAGCCACCGCACGTTCCAAATCCAGATCACGATAATAATCGGTAACCTTTTCATGTCCGGGGGTTTCTATAATCAAACTGCCGATTGTCTGATAGGGCATACCATGCTTTCCGGCATAAAAGTTTTCTTGAATCAAGTTCTGAGCCTCCATGTTTTTTCCGGCGAAAATCAGTTCACGCACTTGGGGCAGACTTTCCAATGCTTCCGGTTTGTCATTCCGGTAGGGACTGCCTCCCCACATGGTTTCATCGTTTAGTTGAAGTTCTTCACGGGCCGTTCCGCCATATACCATCGCTCCCATCCGGGAATTGCCGACCGGAAGCGCTTCCACCCACGTTCCGGCAGGTTGCTTATACCACAATTTCAGATCACCAGCCTGAATAGATAACGAAAAAGACAATAAAATGCCTGCTAATAATGAATAAGTTTTCATGGTTAATAGATATTGTATAATGTACAAATATAATTCTATTAACCATACAAACGAAAAGACAGAAGCATTTTATTGTCTAAAAAACAATTATGATAAAGAAAAGACCAAATATTACACCTCCTCCCTATCTGATAACCGGAATCACATAATCGTATTTTCTCAATATTTCCGTTACAGGAGACAGTGGAAGCAAGTCAGGGCGGGGAGATATAAAAGACTTGCTGCCGATAGCCGAGCAATGCCGGGAAATGGGATTCACGGAAGAACTGACAAGACTGCTTGCCTACTTCCAACCCGTAGGGTTCAGGGGAAACTGCATTCACGGGAACACCGGGAAAAGTCCGGAACGGCATATTCAACGGCAACAGTAAAGAGGAATCCGCAGAAGAAAGGAAAGTTCCGGTTGTGCATTGACGGAATGCCTATACTTGAATGGTTCAAGATGAATTTAAAGAGCTTAAGGAAAAGCTGGCTGTAGGCCACACTCCAAAAGAGAAAAACAGGCCCCAAAGAGAGTTGAGAATATAATTCTTTGGTAGAAAATAAAAGTGTAATTCTAATTGTTAATGAATTGCACTTTGAGTATTTTTGTAAATACTTTGTTTCACTGATAAATAAACCAAGATGAAAACTATATTTTCATGTTTCTTCTGTCTTTTCTGTCTTTTCACTATCGGGTGTACGCATCAGTCCAGTCAAGAAAACTGTGTAGAAATCGGCAGTGCGGATGCAATCTGTGTAAGCACCGATACTTTAGGGAAAACAGTACGCATGAATATGCTACATGGGCATTATACCACTGAAAGTGAAGAAGTGTTCGCTATTGTCCTCAATCCTCAGAAACTTCCACTAAGTTATGGCAGAAGATGGATTTTAGAAAGATGGGAAAATAATCAATGGGTAAGGCTTTGGACGAAAAAGCCCACAGTTTTTTTTGATGACGAAATTATACCGATTACCCCACCTATATATTATTGTTTCAGTTTTCCTATTAAATACTATAAAACAACTCCCGGCAAATATCGTATTTCCACATCAATGTGGAATGATTTGGAGAAAATCAATCTCAATGCTGAATTTGAAATAGAATAAACATCCCTTTCACTAAACAATTCAATGTTATGAAAACAAAAATATGGGTAGGAGTTCTATTTTACTCTTTTATGGGATGTGCGAATAAGGCACCAAAATCAAATCTTACAAGCAAATTAGACTCTACAGGTGAAGCTGTCTATTTTGTAGAAGATACTGTTGTTGACCAATCTGCAGGCTTGCAAGTCATTGAAGCCTTAAGCAGGGTCTATGGAAATGATCCGAATTCTATAGGAGGTTTCATCGGTAGCCCGCGTTGCCCTTCTTTCTTGGAAGGTATGTTCTTTGACGGTTCCACGTTGGTTTTTCAGGTAAGAGGTGACACAGCGCATGCAAGGCGAATTTTGGAATCTACTGCCGGTAGCAAAGCTTTTCGACTGGAGCAAGTTACTGAAAGTAATTATTCACAGCAACAACTTATGAGCATCGTAGACGAGTTGAACCAGCGGTTTGACACATTGACAGACAAGAAGCTGAAAAATAATATGACCAGTTGGGGTGTAGGATTACGGAATGTTGAAGTCAGGTTTATTCTCAACACTCCCGAAGCCCGACAAGCATTCCGGGAAAAACTCATGGATTCTCCCGCCATTCGTTTTGAAGGACCGGAACAGCCGATAATAAATGAGCGAATTAGTATAACTGATACGCTCGGTATTTCCCTGCATCCGGAATATTCCGTTTACTCCACTGAGGCATCCACAGCTTCCTTTGTTTTGCTAAATCAAGGAAACAAGAACATAATGTGTGGCGAGCATTATTTCATTACTTATGAAGACGAGAATGGCACTTGGCGTGCATTGCCCATCAATGACGCTGCCATAGATATAGGTTATATGGTACTTCCCGGTGGGCATCATTTGTTTACAGCAAATCTTTATCCCGAAGTTCACTCCAATAAACCGGGACGTTACCGTTTTTTCTATGAAGTCATGCTTGATGCTGATACTCCATTGCGTCATGACATATTGATGATGACCGAATTTCGATTGACTGATAATAAGCAAGAAATAAAAAATGCTATTAGAATAGAAATCCCCCAAAAACCGGATAATTATGGAGCTGGATTTATTCCTACTCAAGCTCCTCCAAAAGAAGATGAAGTTTATCATGTAGTGGATGACATGCCCGAATTTCCCGGTGGTATGGATAAATTGTTACAATTCATCAACGACAATATGCAATATCCAACCAAAGCCCAAACAGAAGGAATACAAGGAAAAGTTATTGTTCAATTCATCATAGACGAAGACGGTTACATAATAGAACCTAACATAGTAAGGAGTGTTGAGTCTTCTTTGGATAATGAGGCACTACGTCTGATAAAAATGCTTCCTAAATGGAAACCCGGCACACTAAAAGGAAAAGCCATAAAGGTGAAATATACAGTCCCAGTAGCTTTTAAACTCAAATAATAGCAACTATGAAACATTTATTACTCATATTCCCGTAATATTCGAAAATCACCATTCCCCTCGCAACAATGTGCTTGAATAAAACAAAACACCCACCTTTACATTAACATATGTAAAAGTGGGCACTATTTCTTTAAATTATTGATTTTCAACGCTTAATGCGGTGCGTACGGGACTCGAACCCGTGACCCCATGCGTG
>ERZ860322.1257-NODE-1257-length-15190-cov-3.608061_pt1 | contig 15190 bp, 14 predicted proteins | sample MGYA00509979_ERZ860322 | MGnify/ENA primary metagenome ERZ860322 (study PRJEB30046, sample SAMN00715217) | human gut metagenome | study: EMG produced TPA metagenomics assembly of the A metagenome-wide association study of gut microbiota in type 2...
AGAAAGCTGCCTGCGCCGCCTCCATAAGAGCAACCATGCGATCGCGGTCTACTTCCGACTTGACCCACCGGACGACCTCGGAGCCGTCCGCGCGAATCATCGTCGACGTGCCTTTGACACCGAAGCCATCAGGGATATGCTTCGCAACGTGGGCGTTTCCGTGTAGGTGTCCTTGTCGCGCCAGGCGAACGCCGCGACGTTCAACGCTTCGAATGTTCATGCCGAACTCTTCCGCGATCTCGCGGTAGGTTTTTCCCTCCTCGCGGGCGGCTAAAAATTCTTCGTCTGTGATTTTAGGTGACATAATTTATCCCAATTGAATTGCATAGTTAATGATTGCGATCGTAAACAGGATCGCCGTAAATAAGATCGCAATATATCGCATTCTTCACCTCCCCGCTACCTGTAATATTTCTTCTGCTGCTTAGACTCGTGGATGAACATCTTCAGCGCGTCTGCCTCCGCTCGCGTTGCCACTGCTATTCGCGTGCGCTTCACCGGGCGCTCGTGTAGATAGGTGAGCTTCCCACCAAAAATAATTGATATATCTTTGATATCGAAATGCTTTGCGATCTTCACGATATCATCACTTATTCCTGCTTCTTTTGCGTGCTGCCATACGGCAGCGCGACCAGTCTCTACAATCATCATTCGTCACCGTAAATGCAAAAACCTTCGGCCATTTGCTCATACATGGCCACACTTTCCAGGCCGTACCCGGCGCGAAAATAAATCTCACCGACTACACCATCAAGGCCATTCTCTGAAGGGTTCGCCATGTAGTCGGCCATGCACAGGCGAGAAAGGTTAACCAGATGGCGAGATACAACTTGCGCTTTTGCTGGTACGATCTTGATGGTGTCTGCAATGGTTTTGGTTTTCATGGCGTTTGCTCCTGATTGGTTGATGGTGTAATAATACCCGCACGCGGCGGGTATTGTTTAGCAATTAGTGCTGTTTTGCGAAATACTCCGCGCCTTCATGTGATTTAAACTCAATCAATTCTCGTTCAAGAATTTCTGGCCAGTCAGCGACAGGGGTTCCGTTGTCCATGAACTCCATGTAGGTTCCGTCGATGGTGTCAGCAAAGGCTAACTTTTCCTCATCCGTCCCAATGAAGCCGTATTTGTCCAGCAATTCAACCACGATCCGAAGGTACTCGGTGAAAGATTCTATCTGTTCCATTTTTCAGATCCCACGTTTGCGCATACGCTTTTTAGCTAATGACGGGCAAATCTCGCTTACCGGAATGTAAAGCGTTTTTTGCTCCTCTCCCGGCTTGAGCTTGCGCATGATGAAAATAACACTCCCTTTATTGTTGTTGTCGACTGGCTTCCCGCTTAATCCGTTGATAAAAGCGAGGCGACCGGATCGGCTTAACTGGTCCCCGTCATCATCCTCTTCAACATCGGCAACAATCCAGATAATTTCGGCGGCCATCTTCTGCGCGTCACGGAACCAGGCAGTAGAATTGTCGCCGGGTAGCAGAATGTCGATCTGGTTGTCGTGCTCCATTTGCTCAATGGCCTTGAGAATAAACGGATCTGGAAACGAGTAAGGGGGATTCAGCCAGATGTGCTTGTTTTTACCCCACCAGCGTTTAAGGCAATCCGTTTTTTCGTCGTAGAACTTCGGGCAAACTGCGTTGCTTCGGTCTGCGGCGGCATCAAGATCGTAATTGCCGTAACGCTCTTCCATGTATGCGATAAGACTTCGATCGGTCGCCCACTTGTCGCGCACAATATCCGGCGTTTTACTACCTGCGTATCGGTTGCCTGTTACCTGGTAAAACTTGTCTGGCCTGACAGCCTGATAGTGCCCGCCAGTAGCAAGGGCATTGCCAATAAACGTTTCGCGCTCCAATTGCTCAAACGTGATGAATGCGTCACGAGTGTCTTTGTCTGTGATATCTTTTGCCATTATTATTTAACCTCGCAGGTTAAGGTATTATGAAAAGCGCCCACACTAACATCAATGGTGTTTTTGTTTACTACATAATGAGCGTACCCGAAAGGAGTAAGCAGTTTATATTGATTTTCGCCAGCGCCATCAATTATAACGCCAGAGTTCTCACCCTTTACAACTTTCATATATTTGCTAGTTACCTCGAACGCTTCACCACCGCAATCATATGTTTTCGGTTTTTCGCTGCAACCAATAAGACCAAGAGACAGAACAACTAAAGCCAGCATCTTTTTCATTTTCAACACTCCATTCTTCGTTTCGATGGGTGAATGATACCCGGCTTTCGCCGGGCGGTTTTAACAAAAAGTGCTATTTGATGGCATCGCAGAAAGCGATCTTGAATTGCTCGAAGCCATAGGCCACGGCGGCGAATCCGCCGCGACGCCGGACGGCAGAAAGGAATTCCCTTTGCTCCTTGCTCACTGGTGACGCCTGCGCCTTACCATGGCGCTTTAGCTCAATGGCTGCGAACGGGTATTTACCACCGAAACCAATCAGGATAACGAAGTCGCTAACGCCTTTAAGCAATCCCATTTGATGATCGATAACCGCGCTCGCCTTGTGCTTACTCCCTTCGTTAACCGTATGCCAGAACAGATAATCAGGGTATTCGTGACGCAGCCACGAAACGCTATTCATCTGATCGATTTTCTCAAGCGGACAGGCCTTCACAGGCCCGCCGTAGTATTCGAGATAATCACCTTTATCTGCGATCATTCTGTGTCTCCAAAATCTTTGCGTGAAATAATATCTTCCTTCTTACCGTTAACGCGATGCGTTACGCGCTTCGGCGCTCGGAAGTAATGCGCATTCTCAAGGATTTTTCGCGCATTTTTCATCCCGCCCAACTTGCCGCGCATTACCGCGTCGCTAACGTGCTGGAAGACTGCCTTTTGCCGCCACAACTTGCCGCAAATCTGATTCTCTGATTCCGGGAAGAACTTTTCCCTTGCGGTGAATCGCTCGCCGTCATGGTTCAGTAACACGTAATTGAAGATGATCCCGGACTGATTGCGAGTCAAGCCGATATCGAACCCGACAACATCATACCAGTCATTCTGCGTGTAGTGCTTCCCGGTTAGATTGTCGTTGGGATCTTTAAGCTGCACCCCGCAGCATCTGCACTGGCGAGCAACAATATCGTTTTCAGCGTAACACCCTTTTACTTTAATCTTCCCTGTTCGTGGGTCTTTCTGGTCTTCGCAGCGCTGCGAGATCCAGAAGTATTCGCAACGATTACCGTTGCTGTCTTTGTGGATGCATCGGCGGGCGTACTCGCTATTTTCTCCCTTGCATACCGGGCAGATTTTCGGGCCGTTCTTGCTGCTCTTGCGCCTTTGGTATTGCGCCTGCTCCAAAATCGGATCGAAATACAACTGGCCCAGGTCATCCATTGTTCCGGCAAAATCCCAGACAAGGTGATCTTCTTTCACCCACGAGTAAGGCGGCTGTTTTTGCCAGTCCTTTAGAAGTCGCATTCCACGCCCCAAAAGCTGAATAAGCAACGTAAGCGATCCGATCTTGCGCAATATGACCGAAAAATCCCAAAATGGAACGTTAACGCCAGTGGTTAGTGCCATCACCTGGAAGATGTATTTAATCTCCCCGCGATTCGCCTTGTCCAAAATTTCTCCGCGTTTCTTTGAGTTGGTCTTCTCGGTGATGATCGCGTATGTTGCGTCCGGCGGTAGGTAGCTCGCCGCCTCCTTGCAATGCCGCTGTCCAGCGCAAGTAATAAGAACGCCGTTTCGGGTTTTCGCACGCTCCACGACCTTTTGCATAATCAGCTTCGTCATTTCGCCGGATTCGTGGATTTTCTTTTCCATCTTGCGCAATTCTTCCGCGCTAAAATCCTGCGTACCGTCCTGACTGGAACCGTGGAATTCTGAAAGATCATACCCCAACCCATCCGCCTCGGTGTCACCGAAGATAGTGGGAACTACTGAACCGAACTCGACAAGATAGTTTGTGTTAATGTCGGTGATCTGCTCGCGCCAGAATCCAAGCTGCGTCTTGTCTTCCTGCAAGATGGGAACCACCCCGCGAAACTCCGACCCAGTATAACCGACGATGCGAAGTTCTCGCCCTGTCTTCTCAAGGCACCTCCGCATTAACTCGCAAATGACGATCGTGTACTGCGTGCGACCGCCGCCGAATTCTACGTCGTCGAATTTTTCGTCGTATGGGTGGTCGGCATCGACCAATTCCCCGTTCACGCGATACGGCTTATCTTTCGGCCTGCTCATGTACTCGAACGATTCATTGTTGGCGATAGCTTCCGCCAGATCTTGCCAGTCAACCTGGTGGCATTCGTCAATGGCCAGAACTGAAGGCACGTAGTCGCCCAGCATTTTAAACAGGCCATTAACCACCGTCCCTTCAGATCCGACGACGATCGGGAAGTATGCGGCCTTTGTGCCTAACCCGGCGCAATAAACGGAGTTGGGGACATCGAGGTTACTGATCTCCTCGGAATCCTGCTTCACGATCTCGGCCTGGCGAGCAAGAACCATCATGGGTAAGTTCATTGCCTTGCACTGCGCCGCGAGCATGGCGATCATGATGGTTTTCCCGGCGGAAACCGAAGCCTTAATGTAAAACGGTGCGGTGTAGTTTGCTATTCTTTTGGCGGTCTCAATATAAGCCACAGCCTGATATGGATACGGAACGATATTTCCAACGGTAAATCTCTTTTGGATTACCGGGATTTTGTCTGCGTATAGATCTATTTGTTGCTCAATCGATAAGCTCATTTCTTTTTCTCTGCTCCGTGGTTATCATGAAAACCGTATTGTTTTTCTGCTGCTTTTCGTGCGGCAACTGCCGACTCAAACGACGCGAAGTAACCAATGTGTATTTGCCTTCCGCCAACCTTTATTGTTGCCCTCCACTTCCCACCTCGCTTAAACCAGCTTACGCCAGCGTGCCCGCTAGTATTGCCGCTGTTCATTGATTGGTTTTTAAGGTTTCCTTGGTGGCTTACCAGTCGCAGGTTTTCGATTCTGTTATCTGTTCTGACCTGATTGATATGATCTATCTCCATTCCTTCTGGGATCGGCCCATTATGCATTTCCCAAATGATTCGGTGAACGTATAGGGGTTTGCTTTTTACGCTTACCTGTAAATACCCAACGTTGTTCTCGCACCCTACGGAGTCGCCAGCGAATGCACGACTACTGGTTGTAACTTTGCGAATCAGTGTTCCGTCTTCATAACGAAATAGTCGCTTAAAATATGCTACGTCTTCTTCTGTGCTTGCCATGGTCAATCCTAATTTGTCATTCGCATAGTTGCGTGTATAATACAGTGAACATTTTATCATGTTTAACAAAAAATGCTATGAGGGTTAAATTATGGAACAAATGGCAAAGATTGATAAGCGAACCTTGAACGGCAATAACGGAACATCGCGCGGGAAAGATAAGAAGAAACGCAAGCGACCGACTGGTTACTACGTGCTGAAGGATGAGGTTCGCGCCGGGTTGACTGCGCGGATGGAGCTGGTTATTGATGCCTTCGGTGGTATCGCGGGAACGGCAAAAGAGTTGGGGGTTAGCATCCAGGTTGTTCAGCAGTGGCGTAAGCGCGGCATGATCTCAGCCGATGGCGCTTATCTCGTACACAAGAGCTACCGCCGGAACAATTGCAAAGGTTTCCGCGCCTCATTCTGCCGACCAGATTTAAGGTTTGACAGCAACGGCAAGCCAGTGACGCGCCGATGCGACCGCCGGGAAATGCTCCGCGTAGTCCGATAGCACAATTTGTCTAAACACTAAACGCCTGCCGGGTTATCATTCTCGTGTAGGCGTTTTTTATTTGGAGGTAACGACGTGGATTTTTACGATGAAAAAGAGGTTTTGCCGTACATGGCTGGCATGTGGCGCGAAGCGTTGCAGAACATTTGCGGCATCCACTCTCGATACTTCAACGGCAAGCATCAGGACTGCCCGAACTGCGGCGGCAAAGACCGATTCCGCTGGACTGACAAGTTAGAAACGCGCGGCGACGGCGGCGCATACTGTGGCGGCTGCGGTGCTGATAAGGGGATCGGCTGGTTAATGAAGTTAAGCGGCCAGCCGTATAGCGAATGCATCAACATTCTTGGGCGCTATCTCGGCAAGGTTCCGCAAGAATACGTGGTCAAGAGAAACAAGCAGGTAGCTCGTGATAACGGGTATGACTACGGAAAGATGGCAGATCATGAAAGAGTGCTGGCAGTTTTAAACAGAACGGAGGCCGTCGATAGCACGCCTGTAACGCTCTATGAGGGCATTGAAAATGAGCATATCAAATCATATCAGGTTGGCGTAAAAACTCACGAGAACGGCAGACAGGAGCTAATTCACGCGCTACCGATGCAACTCGTGCATGAAGATGGGCCGGATGATGAGTATTGCAATATCCTGTTCATTGATGAAGAAGGCAGGGAGAAGATGTTAGCTGGAGATCTGACCTTCGGATCGGTGATAGTGACCAATCAGAGCGACGACGGTAACGGGCCGATTTACCTTGCTCGATCCTGGATTGAGGCGATGCACTTCAATATTGCCAGTTCGTTCAAGTGCGACGTTTGGGCCTGCATCATACCTTCAAACGTCGAGATCGTGGCGTACAGGTATAAAGGCAAGGGCGGAGAAGGTAAGCGAGAAATGCGGGTAGTTTGCCGTCGTGGAGATAGGGATATGCTGGCGGCTGCCGACGATCGGGATCTAAAGGTTATCGTTCCGAACGGTGACAACTTCAAGCTCGGCTTTGAGCGCAAGTTATACAAGGCATCATCTCTTCTCTGATTAAATATTGACCAGAATTTAGGTAAGATTGAGAAAATCAGTCTTACCTTTTTTTATGCCTGAAATTCGGTGGCTTGCAACGGGTGGAGCCACTTTAGGTAAGATTTAGTAAGATGAATCTTACGTAAATTTCGCGCAAAATTTAACCAATTAACCGCAATATATAGATAGTAAGTATATGATAAATAATAATAATATTATTATTGTTATATCTCTCTATACTTATCTTGGTAAGATTTCTCCGGGGTACGTGTCTTTTTTCGCTGGATTTCGCGCCAGATTTTTCATGGATATTTACCTATAGGGATCTTACCATCTTACCGATTTGCATTAACTCTATGAAATGTATGGAGAAAATCACGTAAGATGCATCTTACTAAATCTTACGTAAATTTCGCTCATTTTTTGACCAACCACGGATAGCACTTTTTGACTTGCGCCGGGAATCGTCATGCGTATACTTAACGCAACGAAACCACAAATGGAGCAATATCAATGGCTGAAGCAATTTTCAGGGCATACACCAGCAGTGAATTGACTAACGAGCAATATCACGATCCTAACTCCTGGTGCGCGGAGTACGTTAGCGGCTCAAGCCTCGGCGAGATTTACGCAACATCCCCGGCGCACTGGAAATACAAGGTGCGTGAGGAAACCGCCGCGCTGGCGTTCGGAACCTGTTCGCATACCTGTATGCTTGAGACGGCAAAATTTAATGGCGAGTACCTGCGGGCGACTTCTCCGGGCGAGGTTAAAGATCTGATTACGTCGAAGTCGGCACTGTCTGCGAAGCTGAAAGCGTGTGGCCTGATTGGGACGTCCAACAAGGATTACCCGGAACTTCTGGAAATGGCATATCGCGCCGGGATTGACGTAAATGTTTGGTGGGCCATTGAATTGTGCGACGAAAGCGCCGCGATGAACTCCGGGCGCAAGCTGGTTAAGGATGTTGATTTCGATGCCGTTGTTCAAATGCGAAGCGTGATGTTGGCCAACCCGCGACACGCCGCATGTATCGAATCGCCTACTGCACAGCGTGAATTGTCAATCTTCGGTGAGATCTTCGGAGTCAAGGTTAAGGTTCGACTCGATCATGTTGACGTTGTTTCCGATCCAGAACTCATCAAGGAGTGGGGGTTCAACCCGGATGAGGTTTTCGAGGTCGTGGTGATTACCGACTACAAAACCACGCAATCTTCCAAGCCTGACGATTTCGGGCGACTCGCCTTCAACTTGGGCTACTATCTCAAGATGGCATTGCAGCGCGATCTGTTCGTGAAGACCTACAACGAAAAACGCCAGGTAGTTGTCAGACTGCTAACGCAGGAGAAAAAATCACCGTTTGCTCCGCTGGCGTTCACCCTGACCAGCCAGCAGATCGAGATCGGTCGAAAGCAGTATCAAAGCGTGATTCATCAGTATGCGGAATGCGTGAAGCATGATTCATGGCCATCATATGAGTCAAACGCGGCGGAAGTCGTTTTGCCTACTCCGCAGTTTGTGAAATACATGTTCCCGGACGTATACGGCACAAATAGCTAAACACTGGTGCGCACTTGTGATATAGTGCGCATTACCAATCAGGAAAAGGAAACTTTATCATGCGTACATCTGAAAAATTTACCACCATCGCAGCCGCATTAATCAAGGCAAAATCTGGCTTCGTGGCCGCAAAGAAAAGCGGGAAGAACAACCATCTTGGGAATACCTATGCGAATCTTGGTGATATCCTCGACGCGATTTCCCCGGCGCTGGAGAAGAATAAAATTATGGTCATTCAATCCATGATGGATACCAGCACCGAAAAGGTTATGCACCTCGAAACGATGTTTCTGCATGAAAGCGGCGAGTTCATGGCGTTTCAGTACAATATGCCGATCAGTAAAACCGTCGAGCAAGCATATGGTTCAACAACATCTTACGCCCGCCGTTATGCGCTGGCCGCAGCGCTCGGTATCAAGCAGGCGGATGATGATGCAGAAATTACGAAAATGACGCCGAAAGACTTCAAAAAACGCATTGACGCGTGCGAAGATCTCGAATCGCTTCGCGAGATCTATAAGCTGGCGAAACAAACGTTAACGCCTGCCGAATGGAAAATGACGGAAGACGATATCACCAAACGCCAGGCTGAACTAAAAGTCACCCCGGCGAACGGCTTCAACCCTGGTAAGCCGCAAGAGGTTGCGAAACAGGAGCCGGAAAAGGTAGAATCAAAACCTGAACCAGAAGCACAAGATATTTCATCTTTCAACTAATTTAACCGGGCTGGGAACCGCCCCATAGGAATCACAATGCATGTTGTAACAGGTGTAATCCGAAAAGAACCGTACATCAAGGAAGGAAGTAATAATAACGGGCCGTGGAAAATGTACGCCGTAGACCTGTCGGAGCGAATGAAGATCCGCAATCGTGATGGCCAGGACGAAACGGTTTACACTAACTACCGCGCTGTTTTCTTTGCCAAAGAAAGCATGATTAAGTGGTACGATGAAGCGCTGCAAATGGATAAGGTGATCAGCGTCACCTGCCGGACGCTTCAGATCGTGAACCGCGAGCACAACGGCACAATTTACAGCCACAACGAAATGATCATGCCGCAACTAGAATTTAGCCAGCGCGAGCCTTCGCAAAGCGTCGGCGGTAATCAGCAATCCGGGTGGGGACAGCCTCAACAACCCAAGCCGCAACAAGCGCCTAAACCGCAAAACAGCGGCGGGAATCCGGGCATGGATTTCGATGATGATATCCCGTTCTGATTTAACAACTAAAAGGAGCCGAAAAGCTCCTTTTTTTTTCTGTTCATTGATGCTATTATCTGCGTTACTCAACCAACCATAGAGGACTAAAGGCATGGCACTATACAGAGAAGGCAAGGCGGCTATGGCCGCAGACGGAACCGTTACCGGAACTGGCACAAAATGGCAATCATCGCTTTCGCTGATTCGCCCTGGTGCGACGATTATGTTTTTGTCGTCACCGATTCAAATGGCCGTCGTAAACAAGGTGATAAGTGACACGGAAATTAGAGCAATTACCACAAACGGCGCTGTCGTAGCGTCTACTGACTACGCGATCCTGTTAAGCGACTCGCTGACCGTTGACGGCCTGGCGCAAGATGTTGCTGAAACCTTGCGCCACTATCAGTCGCAAGAAACAGTAATTGCTGAGGCTATCGAGTTCTTTAAGAACTTTGATTTTGATTCACTGCAAAATCTTGCCAACCAAATTAAGGCAGACTCTGAATCTGCTGAATCAAGCGCTGTGGCAGCTAACGAAAGCGCTGTCTCGGCCTCTGAGTCTAAAGATGCTGCGAAAACTTCAGAGACTAACGCTAAAGCCTCAGAAGTTGCCGCTGAGATCGCAAAAGACCAAGTGCGGCAGATTATCAATGATGCTGGCGAACAGTCTACGCTAGTTGTTTTGGCGCAACCTGACGGATTTGACTCTATCGGTCGCGTCAGTTCATTTGCTGCTCTACGTAACTTGAAACCTAAAAAGTCTGGTCAGCATGTTCTGCTTACATCGTATTATGATGGTTGGGCAGCGGAAAATAAAATGCCAACAGGCGGTGGTGAGTTTATCAGTAGCATAGGAACGGCCACTGACGATGGTGGGTATATCGCTGCTGGCCCTGGGTACTATTGGACACGAGTGGTAAATAATAATTCATTTACAGCCGAGGATTTTGGTTGTAAAACTACTGCAACACCACCACCAAACTTTAACGTTTTACCTGCTGAACTTTTTGATAACACAGCAAGGATGCAAGCTGCTTTCAATCTTGCAATTAGTAAATCTTTCAAATTAAATCTTAGCGCAGGAACATACTATTTTGAAAGTTCAGATACATTAAGAATAACAGGGCCAATCCATATCGAAGGCCGTCCAGGGACTGTTTTTTATCACAACCCATCAAACAAGGCTAACCCAAAAACTGACGCCTTCATGAACATAAGCGGATGTTCTATGGGGAGAATATCAAGCATAAATTGCTTTTCTAACTCATATTTAGGGAAGGGGATAAACTTTGATAGAAGCGTAGGAGACAATAGGAAATTAGTATTGGAGCACGTCTATGTAGACACGTTCAGATGGGGTTTCTATGTTGGCGAACCTGAATGTATCAATCAGATTGAATTTCATAGTTGCAGGGCGCAATCAAACTATTTTCAAGGTATATTCATTGAGTCTTTTAAAGAAGGGCAGGAATATGGACATAGCGCACCAGTACATTTTTTCAACACAATTTGCAACGGGAATGGGCCAACCAGTTTTGCTCTTGGTGCGACATATAAGACAACGAAAAATGAATATATCAAAGTAATGGATAGTGTTAATGATGTTGGTTGCCAGGCTTATTTCCAAGGATTAAGCAACGTTCAGTACATTGGCGGTCAGTTATCAGGACATGGGAGCCCACGCAATACATCACTAGCAACTATAACACAATGTAATTCATTCATAATTTACGGCACTGATCTGGAGGACATTAATGGCTTCACAACTGACGGAACAGCAATAACGGCTGATAATATTGATACTATTGAGTCAAATTACTTAAAGGATATTTCTGGCGCTGCAATAGTTGTGTCGTCATGCCTTGGTTTTAAAATAGATAGCCCGCACATATTCAAGATCAAGACGCTATCTACAATAAAACTCATGAATAACACATATAATTATGAGATTGGTGGGTTCACTCCAGACGAGGCATTAAAATATAACGTATGGGATGCTAATGGATTGGCAACAAACAGAATATCTGGAGTGATACACCCAAGGCTTGTTAACTCGCGGCTTGGGATAAATAGTGTCGCATTTGATAACATGTCAAATAAACTTGATGTTTCATCTCTTATTCACAATGAAACATCACAAATTATAGGGCTAACACCAAGCACTGGTTCAAATGTCCCTCACACAAGAATAATGTGGAGCAATGGAGCAATGTATAGTTCAACTGACTTGAACAACGGTTTCAGGCTTAATTATCTAAGCAACCATAACGAACCGCTTACACCTATGCATCTATACAATGAGTTTTCTGTTTCTGAGTTTGGAGGATCAGTAACAGAATCAAACGCCTTGGATGAAATTAAATACATATTCATTCAAACGACTTATGCAAACTCAGGTGATGGGAGGTTTATAATTCAGGCGCTTGATGCCAGTGGGTCTGTTTTGTCATCAAACTGGTATTCGCCTCAAAGTTTTAACTCAACGTTCCCGATAAGTGGATTCGTTAGGTTTGATGTTCCGACAGGTGCGAAGAAAATAAGATATGGATTTGTTAACAGTGCCAATTACACTGGCTCACTTAGATCGCACTTCATGTCTGGTTTTGCATATAATAAAAGGTTCTTCCTTAAAATATATGCTGTATACAATGACTTAGGTAGATATGGGCAATTCGAACCGCCATACTCGGTAGCTATTGATAGATTTAGAGTTGGTGATAATACAACGCAAATGCCATCAATACCTGCGAGTTCAGCTACAGATGTAGCTGGAGTGAACGAGGTTATAAACTCACTACTTGCATCTTTGAAAGCAAATGGATTTATGAGTAGCTAAATTAAAGTAGAATATTAAACAATTAACGCCAACCGTTCACTGCAACGGTTAGCGTAGATGAAAACCCCGCTTCGGCGGGGTTTTTTATAGTAAAAACCAGAGAATTTATTGCGTGAAAAGATAACACTAATTTTATGATGAATTAATAGATATGCATAAATATGCATCGGTATGCGCCATTGAAAAAGAAAATAATGAACAAATACAGCATATTAAACGCTGTCTGTATTGGTTATAGTGTGGTGTGTGAGCTACGCTCGGCATTTAGGCGATACGTCAGTTTTCCATTTGAATACTTTGATAATCGATCATCATACAAAAAGGGGCTATTTGGCCCCTTTCTTTTTATCAACATCACTGGATAAAGAAAAGCGCCCATCGGGCGCTTTGTAATTATACTACAATTCTATTTCCTTTTCTGTACGCCGATATGTATGCCCTTTCTCTGATAAAATAATATCACCAAGAGCGTGGTGGTGAATTGCTTTATGCTACCACCTCCCACGATCCGGAGCCTCGAGACATAATGCAGTAACCAGCCTCAAGGGCGCTGGTGCCAGTCCCTCTTACGACAATCTCAACCAAAGTATCCTTCGTGTTGATTCCCGTCGCAACACCTACAGCAGTTAGGCGAGCACGGGTTGATTCCCCTGCATCTCTGCCATTATACGTTTGAGAAGATACCCTTACGCCATTAACATAACACTCAACGATAACCGAGCCAGTCTTGTCGCCAGCATCCCAGCGAATTAGTCCGAGAATTGCGTAGTTTTTCCCTCCTTTTTCACTTGAATCATGGTGCACGACGCGTGATTTCCATGCCGACCCAACTCTCGTCGGGAATGGCCCCATTGCCGCGATATCTCCCACAAAACTATTTGCTTCAACCGAGCCGCGGAATATCCCGTCGGTTGCGTCGATGGTGCCATGAAATGAACCGCTATCAGCCTCAATGTGCCCCCTTACAGTTACGCCGCTGAACTCAGCATTCCCATTTTTGTCTATTGACCATCCTCGACTACCTGAAACATAGTTGTTGGACTGAATAAAGTTACCGATCTTCGCGTTGGTAATAGAACCGTCCTGAATAAGCGCGTTATTCATGAAAACCTGGTCATTCTGCACAACAAACGGTAGCGTGTACGCGCCGGATGCTGCATTACGGATGATAGCAAATCTATCAGCAATGAACAGCACCTGCGAAACAACGTTGCTCCCTTGCGCGGTAAGCTGTAGGGCCATCCCGGAATTATATTCCTGGCCGTTGTACTTCAAGCCCAGCTTCATCGTATACATGGAACCAACGCCATTAACGTTTGCCCACGAGTCGAGTTTCTGATCTAGCGCTGCGGAGTTTTGCCCGATTTTGGCATCTAGTGCCGCCTCTGAGTTTGCTCTCGCCTCGCTCTCGTTTGCAATGGCTTGATTAACCTGTGTAAACCCTGCGGCCATATCCTCGCCGAATTGAGTTTGCAATTGGTTAATTTGCGTAGCTCTCGTTTCGCTCTCCGTCGCTATGGCTTCATTAAGGATAGTAACCTGCGACGTAATATCTTCATCAATCTGCGCTTTAAGCTGCGTAATTTCAGCCGCCCTCGCTTCTGATTCGTTGGCAATCAGCACCGTGGTATGCGCGATCTCTGCCTTACGCTTACCGTTCTCCTTCGTCATTTTCCTAACGTCCGCGTCATTCGCCAGCGCATTTTTAATGATGCTGTTAGCGTAGTCATTGAGTTTTGCCGCGCTATCCTGCGCACTCACCTGAAGTTCTTTCATCGCGTCGCTGTCGAGGATCTCATCCAGGATCGTATCCGTGATGGCGTTAACGTCAGTAGACGACATGCCGCGAGCGTAATCAGTCCATTCTGAAACGTTGCCGATCCGGTCTACGCTTCTGGCTTTGTAGAAGTTCACGTAGCCAGCGGGCAAAATTGAATGCCAGTATTCAGCCGCCGGGTAAGGAATCAGTGTAAGAAGGCTTGCGTCCTGATCGGTTCCGCTTTGCGACTGGTAAAGCTCAATGTATGCCGTGTCTTCCGCCCCTTCTGGCATGGCCCACTTAACGCGAATGCCGAAGATCTCGTTGTCAGACGCAAAAAGGTTAATCGGGCCTTTTGGCGCTCCGACTTTCCCGGTCAGCGATGCACTAGCCAAAGCAGACCACGGAGACGCTACATTCCCGCCGCTAATGCACCTAACGCGGGCCTGATACTCGCCAGCATAGATGCCTTCAATATCAACCTGCGTTGTCGCAGTGCGAGGAACGTTATTCCAGTTACCGCCATCTTTGCGCCATTGCACCTCGTACAGTTTTGCATACTGCACGGCAGACCAACCGATCACCATCGTTTCGACGCTCATTCCCTGAACAATGCGGGAGAAAGAGCTAATCTTTAAGTCTTTCGGGGCGCCAATTGAATCCGGGTCGACAACCGAAGTTGGTCGGCCATCGGTAATTACCCCATTGTCGATCGCGTCATACTTATTCGGATCGTACTGCGTAGCCGTGATGGCAAAGGTGAATTCGTCGTCATCACTACCCTTTTCAATCCGGGTTACTACATACTGTTCCGCTGCAAGCTGATCACTCTCGATCAGGAATACACTGTCCGGAGCAACGTCAAAGTTATACCCAACGTTTAGCGTGAGGGTCTTACCGTCATCCGAAACGCTGGAGATTGTGCGGCGCACAGGCTTGCCGTCGTCGGTATTCAGGATCAGAGTGTCGCCAGCCTTCGCGTCGCAGCGGTAGGCCAGGAACACCTGCACGCCAGATACTTCCATAACGCGGCCTGATAGCACCAGGTTAAAGGCAGATTGCCAGTGCGGATCTGCAACGTAAATTACATCGCCGCAAG
>ERZ860322.1258-NODE-1258-length-15186-cov-10.970590_pt1 | contig 15186 bp, 11 predicted proteins | sample MGYA00509979_ERZ860322 | MGnify/ENA primary metagenome ERZ860322 (study PRJEB30046, sample SAMN00715217) | human gut metagenome | study: EMG produced TPA metagenomics assembly of the A metagenome-wide association study of gut microbiota in type 2...
TCGGTGCATTTGAACGTCTTTCAAATGCCGCCGCAAAAGACGGCTTCGGATTAGGATTGTCCATCGTGCAGCGTATTGTGGCGATGCTCGGTGGAACTATACGCTTGGAAAGCGAGAAAGGCAAAGGGAGCCGCTTCACGGTGGAAATTCCCATGCAGACAGCCGAGGAACTGCCGGAACAGACAATTCAAGCGCAAATGCGCCATAATCATATCTGCCATGATGTGATTGCCATCGACAATGACGAGGTACTTCTCCTTATGTTGAAAGAAATGTATGCCCATGAAGGGATGCACTGCGATACCTGTACCAATGTTTCGGTACTGATGGAGCTGATACGAAAAAAGGAATACAGCCTGCTTCTGACGGATCTGAATATGCCTGAGATAAGCGGTTTTGAACTGCTGGAACTGTTGCGCTCATCCAATGTAGGCAACTCGAAGAGTATTCCCATAGTCGTGACAACCGCTTCGGGCAGTTGCAGCAAGGAGGAACTTATAGGGCGTGGATTTGCCGGATGCCTGTTCAAGCCGTTCTCCATATCCGAACTGATGGAGATTACGGATAAATGCGCATTAAGCAGCATATTGGATGAAAAGCCGGATTTTTCCACTCTGCTATCTTATGGCAATGAATCCGTCATGCTGGACAAACTGATAGCGGAAACCGAAAAGGAAATGCAGGCGGTCAAGGATGCAGAACAGCGTAAAGACCTCCAAGAACTGGACACACTTACACACCATCTGCGAAGTTCATGGCAGATTCTCCGTGCCGACCAGCCATTGAGGGAACTTTACGCCCAACTTCATGGAAGTGCCACTCCAGATGACGAAGCGATATGCAAAGCGGTGACCGGCTGTGCTGGATAAAGGTGCTGAAATTATCCGGCAGGCAAAAGAAGAAAGGAAAAATACGAAAATGGATAAAACAAGAATCATCGTGGTGGAGGACAATATCGTGTATTGCGAGTTTGTCTGCAACCTGCTGGCACGGGAAGGATTCCGTACCGTGCAGGCTTACCACCTCTCGACCGCGAAGAAACTTCTGCAACAAGCCTCAGACGGGGACATCGTGGTTTCTGACCTACGACTACCCGACGGTGACGGCATCGACCTATTACGATGGATGCGCAAGGAAGGCATGACACAACCGTTAATCATCATGACCAACTATGCCGAAGTGCATACGGCAGTCGAAAGTATGAAACTCGGCTCGCTGGACTATATCCCCAAGCAGCTTGTGGAGGATAAACTTATGCCTCTGCTTCATACCATCCTGAAAGAACGGAGTATCGGACGAAATCGTATGCCCGTTTTTGCCCGTGACAGTTCCGCCTTTCAGAAAATCATGCAACAGATAAGATTAGTTGCCCCTACTGATATGAGCGTGCTGATATTCGGAGAGAACGGCACGGGCAAGGAGCATATCGCCCACCATCTGCATGATAAGAGCAAAAGGGCAGGGAAACCGTTTGTGCCTGTGGACTGCGGTTCACTCTCCAAAGACCTTGCGCCCTCGGCATTCTTCGGACATGTCAAAGGCGCGTTTACGGGTGCGGACAGCACAAAGAAAGGATACTTCAATGAGGCAGAGGGTGGCACATTGTTCTTGGATGAGGTAGGCAATCTCGCATTGGAAACCCAGCAGATGTTACTCCGTGCCATACAGGAACGGAGATACCGCCCTATAGGTGACAAGACGGACAAGAGCTTCAATGTCCGCATCATCGCCGCCACCAACGAGGATCTGGAGAAAGCGGTCATTGAAAAACGTTTCCGACAGGATTTGCTGTACCGTTTGCACGACTTCGAGATAACTGTTCCGCCCTTGCGTGACTGTCAGGAGGACATCATGCCGTTGGCGGAGTTCTTCCGTGAGATTGCCAACAATGAATTGGAATGTAGCGTGACTGGGTTCGATGCGGAAGCCCGTAAGACATTGCTGACCCATCCGTGGCCGGGTAATGTCCGTGAGCTTCGGCAGAAGATAATGGGCGCGGTGTTGCAGGCACAGACGGGAGTTGTCATGAAAGAGCATCTGGAACTTGCCGTAACGAAACCGACCTCACCTGTCAGCTTCGCCTTGCGAAACGATGCGGAGGACAAGGAACGCATCTTACGCGCGTTGAAGCAGGCAAACGGAAACCGCAAGGTTGCCGCCGAATTGCTCGGAATCGGACGTACAACGCTGTATAGCAAGTTGGAAGAGTATGGATTAAAGTATAAATTTCAGCAATCATAGCCCGCAACTTGCCGAAAATAGAAGTAACGGTTAAACCGGATTATTCAGCGAAGATAAAAAACGTCCTGTGATAAAAATCATGGGACATTTTGATGTGTATCCGATTTTTATTGCTACTTTTGTACCAAGACGAGAGACATTGACAGCAACTCACAGCAGAACGTAGAAATAGACAGGGTTGCCAAATCATTACCTCATTTTTACCTTATCCTCAGAACTGCTTGCTAATAAAGTGGTTATAAAAATCTTCCAGAATTACCGAAAAATCCGGGAGGTTGTTCCCGGCGCGGGAGGCGGAGCGCGGATTCGGACCGAATGGTACAGAGGTAGGACAGAAATGCGAAGCGGGCGCGCCCGTTCAGGGCATGCGGCGAGGCCCGTTCAAAGCGTTCCGGCTGCTGCGGGCCGGACTACGCAGGGACACAAACCGTCCCGGACGCAGAATTTACCGCCCGGAGCGGACAAAAGTCCGAAACCCGGATACCTATTTTTTGTTGTTGCGGTACTCGGTGGGCGATTCCCCCGCGTGCTTCTTGAAAAAACGCCCGAGGTAGGACTGGTCGGGAAACCGGAGCCGGTAGGCGATCTCCTGCACCGAAAGGTCGGTCGACTGGAGCATCATCTTGATCTCCAGCATCACCGAACGGTCGATGAACTCCTTGGCCGAACTGTGCGCCACGCTGCGCACGATGGTCGACAGGTAACGGGTCGAAATGCAGAGTTTGTCGGCGTAAAACGACACTTCGCGCTCCTGGGCGCAATGCTCGTGCACGAGAGCGACGAAACGGTGGAACAGCTCCGACTGCCGCGTGGTCGTCTCCGGCACGCGGTGCTGCCGGGCTGCGAAACGCTGCATCTTGTCGTAACTCTCCAGCAGCAGATTCTGCAAACGGTTCTTGATGATCGTATTGCGGAACACGTTGCCGCGGTCGCGGTAGGTGTAGGCCGCCATCTGGAGCCAGATCGAAGCCCCCTCGACGATCCGCTGGGGCGGATGGGAGATCGGACGCTCGCGCAGGGCGTGGAAAAACGAAGGGTCCATCCGGAAGGCCGCCTCGGAAAAGAGATCCCGCGAAAACGAGCAGTAGGCCGCCCTGAAATCCTCCGTGCGGTCGGTGAGCATGAAGATCGATCCGGGCAGCAGCAGCACCATCGTATTGCGGCGCACCTGCCCCTGGTACTGGTTGACGGTGGCGTCGGCGCTGCCGCTGCGACAGAAGAGAATCGCACCTCCTTCCACACGGCAGGCGTAATTGCCGAAAAAGGCGAAATCGGATTCGCCCACAACAAATTGCTCCTCGGGGGTGGTGATTAGCGGATTGACCTGTGGCATACAATTCTTTTTTCGAACAAAAATAATGAAATTTTCGATAAATATTCCATTTTTATTCCGAAAAGTACCAATTCTGTTCGCAATAAAGGGTACATTGATACCGTTTTTAAAATACTTTTGCACCTGAAAAAGTTTTTTAGTCCAATCAGTTAAAGGAATTGTTATGAAGCAAACATTTGTGAAAGCTGCCGTTTTGGCATGCTGCATGGCGGCCGTCGGATGCAAACAGGCTCCGATGACAATGGGCCCCGGCGAATACGCTGTAATGACCATCGCCACCACCGACCGGGAAATCCCGAGCAACTACTCGGCGACGATCCGCGGCCGTCAGGACATCGCAATCTATCCGCAGGTTTCGGGAACGATCTCACAGCTCTGCGTCAACGAAGGTCAGAAAGTCGCCAAGGGACAGACCCTTTTCATCATCGACCAGGTTCCCTACAAAGCCGCCTTGCAGACCGCCGAAGCCAACGTCGAGGCCGCCAAAGCCGGCGTGGCCACCGCACAGCTCACCTACGACAGCAAGAAGGAGCTTTTCGCCCGCAACGTCGTTTCGCAGTTCGACCTCTCGACGGCCAACAACAACCTGCTGACAGCCAAGGCCCAGCTCGCACAGGCCGAGGCACAGCGCGTGAACGCCGCCAACAACCTCTCCTACACGGTCGTGAAGGCTCCGACCGACGGCGTGGTGGGAACGCTGCCGTACCGCGTCGGCGCGCTGGTGAGCGCTTCGATCCCGCAGCCGCTGACCACCGTATCGGACAACTCGGAGATGTACGTCTACTTCTCGATGACCGAAAACCAGCTCCTGGCCCTGACACGCCAGTACGGCTCGATCGCCGAAACGCTCAAGAGCATGCCGGGCGTACAGTTGCAGCTCAGCGACGGTTCGACCTACGACCAGACGGGCCGCGTGGAGTCGATCAGCGGCGTCATCGACACCTCGACGGGCAGCGTGTCGCTGCGCGCGGCGTTCCCCAACCCGAACGGACTGCTGCACAGCGGCGGTGCGGGCAACATCATCCTGCCGAGCATCTACAAGGATTGCATCGCCGTTCCGCAGGCCGCGACGTTCGAACTCCAGAACAAAGTATATGTATATAAAGTGGTGGACGGCAAGGCCTCTTCGGCGATGATCGACGTCGAGAAGATCTCGAACGGCCGCGAGTATATAGCACGCGCGGGACTCGTGCCGGGCGATGTGATCGTTGCCGAAGGCGTGGGTCTGCTGCGCGAAGGCACGCCCATCGTTCCGAAGGGCCAGGCCGCAGCAGCCGCTGCCGCAGGTCAGGCCGGTGGAATGTACTAAGCACTTCCCATAAAACGAATCAGTCCGGCGGCTCCAAAAGGAGCCGCCGGACTTTTCTGTTCAGGCGTGATTACGTAACGCAAAAAACACCCCACAGAATGGGCGGAGCGCATCAGACGGTTGACACCCCCCTTGCCTCTCCCCTTGGGAGAGGTGGCTGAGCGAAGCGAAGACGGAGAGGGGAAATTAGGGTGCAAGGCCCCCTCAGTCACCTTCGGTGACAGCTCTCCCAGAGGGAGAGCCAAGGGGATGTACCCAACTACATACGAAAAATGGAGCGTATCTGCACCGATACGCTCCATTCACTGTTTTACGACAACCCAGCGGACCGTTGGGTGATTTTTTACTGCTTTGGATTATTTCTTCAGGTATGCGTCGATGGCAGCCGCGCCCTTCTTGCCTGCGCCCATGGCGAGGATGACGGTGGCAGCGCCGGTGACGGCATCGCCGCCGGCGAAGACGCCGGTACGGGTGGTCATCTCGTTCTCGTCCACGATCAGGCCGCCCTTGCGGTTGGTGTCCAGACCGGGGGTGGTGGAGCGGATCAGGGGGTTGGGGCTGGTGCCGAGGGCCATAATAACGGTGTCCACGTCCAGCACAAATTCGCTGCCCTCAATGGCGATGGGACGACGGCGTCCGGAGGCGTCCGGCTCGCCCAGCTCCATGCGCACGCACTTGATGCCGTTCACGCGGCCATCTTCGCCGCCCAGAATCTCCACGGGGTTGCACAGGGTCTTGAACTCGATGCCCTCTTTCTTGGCGTGGTGCTGCTCTTCCAGACGGGCGGGCATTTCGGCCTCACCACGGCGGTAGACGATGTACACGTGCTCCGCGCCCAGACGCATGGCACAGCGGGCGGCGTCCATGGCCACGTTGCCGCCGCCGACCACCGCCACAGCCTTGGACTTGATGACGGGGGTATCGGCTTCCTCGGTGTAAGCCTTCATCAGGTTGGTACGGGTCAGATATTCGTTGGCGGACAGAACGCCCTTCAGGGACTCGCCGGGGATGTTCATGAACATGGGCAGACCCGCGCCGGAACCGACGAACACGGCCTTGTAGCCCATCTCGAACAGCTCGTCAATGGTCAGGACCCGGCCGATGACCATGTTGGTCATGACCTCGACGCCCTGCGCTTCCAGCTTCCTGACCTCGTTGGCCACGATGGCCTTGGGCAGACGGAACTCGGGGATGCCGTAAACCAGCACGCCGCCGGCGGTGTGCAGCGCTTCAAAAATGGAGACCTGATAGCCCTTCTTGGCAAGGTCGCTGGCGCAGGTCAGACCGGCAGGGCCGGAACCCACTACGGCCACCTTGATGCCGTTGGAGACGGCCTTCTCGGGCATGGCGTTGACGTTCTCCCGGTACCAGTCGGCAACGAACCGCTCCAGACGGCCGATGGCGACGCTCTCGCCCTTGATGCCCCGGACGCACTTGCTCTCGCACTGGCTCTCCTGCGGGCAGACACGGCCGGACAGGGCGGGCAGGGCGTTGGTGGATGTAATGATCTCGTAAGCGGCCTTGAAATCGCCCTCATGCACCTTGGCGATGAACTCGGGGATGCGGACGTTGACGGGGCAGCCCTCCACGCACTTGGGCTTCTTGCAGTTCAGGCAACGGCCTGCTTCTTCCATCGCCATTTCGGCGGTATAACCCAGCGCAACCTCCTTGAAGTTGTGGGCGCGAACCTGAGGTTCCTGCTCAGGCATAGGGGTCTTGGTAAGGGTCATGTTAGCCATTTTGCATTACCTCCTTATTTGATCAGGGCCTTGCCCATGGACTCAATGCGGCAGACGTGGTTCTCTTTGACCTCGGCCTCCCGGTCACGGTAGGTGCCGTTGCGGCTGGTCAGCTCGGCAAAGTCTACCTGATGACCGTCGAATTCGGGGCCGTCCACGCAGGCGAACTTGGTCTCGCCGCCGACAGTGACGCGGCAGCCGCCGCACATGCCGGTGCCGTCCACCATGATGGGGTTCAGGGAAACCATGGTATGGACGCCGAAGGGCTGGGTGGTTCTGCATACGAACTTCATCATGGGCACGGGGCCGATGGCCAGCACCTCGTCGAAGGTCTCACCGGCCTCCAGCAGCTCCTGCAGGGGCTGGGTGACCAGGCCGTGACGGCCGTAAGTACCGTCGTCGGTCATAAGAATCAGCCGGTCGGCTGCTGCCTTGAACTCGTCCTCCAGAATGACGATGTCCTTGCTGCGGAAACCGACGATAACGGTCACTTCTGCGCCCGCTTCCTTGAACGCCTTGGCAGAGGGCAGGGCGATGGCGCAGCCCACGCCGCCGCCGACCACGCAGACCTTCTTCTTGCCCTCCACGGGGGTGGGCTTGCCCAAGGGGCCTACAAAGTCGTGGATGTAGTCGCCTTCCTTCAGCGCACCCAGGGCGTTGGTGGAGAAGCCGACCTTCTGGAAGATAATGGTAACGGTACCTTTTTCCCGGTCATAACCGGCGATGGTCAGGGGAACGCGCTCTCCCATCTCGTCGATGCGGAAAATGATGAACTGACCGGCCTTTGCCTTACGGGCGACAAAGGGCGCTTCGATCTCCATCAGGGTGACGGAAGCGTTCAGCTCCTGCTTGCGAACGATTTTATACATGTTCTGATCCGTCCTTTTCAGAGTTTTTCAGGGGATAGAGTAACACACACCTATCGGTTTCATTATAAAGCGTTAGGGGTATTTTGTCAAATAAGAATGTTCCTTTTTTGTGGAAAATGCTTACAAAACCCGAAACATGTCCCTTAGCCCGCCAGCGCGAAGTAAACCAGCACCACCACGCCCAGGATGATGCGGTAAACGCCGAAGGCGGAGAAGGAGTGCCTGCGCACATATTCCATCAGCCCCCGGATGACGAGCAGGCTCACCACAAACGACACCACGCACCCCACGATCAGCACGCCGATCTCTGTGCCGGTGGCGGCGACGCCGCTGAGCAGGAACTTCAGTCCCTTGATGGCGGACGCCCCCAGCATGGTGGGGATGGCCATGAAGAAGGAGAATTCCGCGCCGGCGCTGCGTCCCACGCCGATGAGGATCGCGCCCAGAATGGTGGAGCCGGAACGGGAGGTACCGGGGATCAAGCTCAGGCACTGGAAGCAGCCGATGAGCAGGGCGGTCTTATAGTCGATGGCGTACACGTCCTCCACCGTCTTTCCCCCCACGCGGCGGGCGTTGCGCCGTTCCACCAGAATGAAGGCTACACCGTAGACAATCAGCGCGATGGAGACCACGGTGGCGTTATGGAAGTGGGCTTCCATCCAGTCGTCAAACAGCACGCCCACGATGCCCGAGGGGATGATGGCGGCGATGACCTTGAACCACAGCTGCCATGTCTGCTTTTTCTCCCTCTCCGTCTTCCGGGGAGAGAACGGGTTGAGCTTATGGAAGAACAGGACGATCACGGCCAGAATCGCGCCCAGCTGGATGACCACGTCGAACATGCTCCGGAATTCGTCGGAAACGTTCAGGGTAATGAATTCGTTCAGTAAAATCAAATGTCCCGTGGAGGAAATTGGCAGCCACTCCGTGACACCCTCCACAATGCCGAAAAGCAAGGCTTTTAACAGTTCCATCAAATCAGTCTCCTTCTTTCAGCTTGGGGGAAACGTCGGCAGTCCCCCGGTTTTCCGCCCCTATCATACCCGCAAAGCGCCGGATTTTCAAGTGCAACTTGTCCGTTCATAAATTGGGGTGGAAGTCTTTACAATTTGTTCACTAGAAAACGGAAATTCTCGCTATAATAAGGAGAAAGGGAAATTATAGAGAAATTGGATTGGGAGGAAAATAATCATGGCTGTTTCCGTTTTGATCGTAGAGGATGACCGCAATATTGCGGAGCTGCTGCAAATGTATCTGGAGAAGGAGGGCTACGCTGTCACCGTTGCGGCGGACGGCGGGCAGGGTCTTGCCAAATTCCGCGCCATCAAGCCCGATCTGGTGCTGCTGGACGTGATGATGCCCGTGATGGACGGCTGGTCGGTGTGCAAGGCCATCCGCGCCGAGGCGCAGACCCCCATCATCATGCTCACCGCCAAGGGCGACACCGATTCCAAGGTCATGGGCCTGAAAACCGGCGCTGACGACTATATCACCAAGCCTTTTGAAATGAAGGAAGTGCTTGCCCGCATCGAGGCAGTGCTGCGGCGCACCTCCGGCGTGGCCGCGGAGAAGAAGGCGCGTCGGCTTGTGTTCGATAAGCTTATCATCGACATGGACGCCTTCGAGCTGACCGTAGACGGCAAGAAGGTGGATACGCCCCCCAAGGAGATGGAGCTGCTTTATTACCTTGCTTCCTCTCCCAACCGGGTCTACACCCGCAACCAGCTGCTGGACGAGGTATGGGGCTTCGACTACTTCGGCGACTCCCGCACCGTGGACGTTCACGTAAAGCGGCTGCGTGAAAAGCTGGAGGGCGTCAGCGACCAGTGGAGCCTGAAAACCGTCTGGGGTGTCGGGTACAAATTCGAGGTGCTGTAAGCATGAAAAGTAGCTTCGGCCGCAGCTTTTTCACCGCCGCGGCGATCCTGCTGGTGGCCATGACCATTCTGGGTGCGTCCTTTCAGATAAAGGTCAACCAGTTCCTCACGGACACCACCGTCTCCGGGCTACAGCAGAACGCGGACACCATTGCGGAGCTGGCCGCCGCCTATTTTAACAATGGCGGAATGTACAACCGGTCGTTTCAGCTGAACCTGACCGTGGCCTCTCAGGTATCCGGCGCCGACGCCGTGGTCTGCGACAGCGAGGGGAACGTGGTGCTCTGCTCCGACGCACCCTCCGGCTGTGAGCATCAGGGCTTGCAGCTGAATCAGGCGTATCTGCAAAAGGTCATTCGCAGCGGCGGCGACACCGCCACCGGGGGCATCAACGGCCTGTACTCCGACCGCCGCTACATGGTCTCCCGCCCCATTCTCGTGGACGGGAACGTGGGGGGCATCGTGCTGGTCTCCACACCGGCCAATGACATCACCCAGATCATGAATAAGATCTCCAACATCTTCCTCACCGCGGCGCTGTTCGTGGTGCTGATCTCCGTGCTGGCCGTCACCGCCTTTGCCCGGCGGGAGAGCCGCCCGCTGAAAGAGCTGGCGAAAACCGCCAACGCCTTCGGCCACGGCGACTTGGAAGCCCGTGTGCGTCTGGACGACGATTACTCCGCGGAAATGGAGGAAGTGGCCGTCGCCTTCAACAACATGGCAGCCTCCCTGCAAAAGAGCGAGTACCGGCGTCAGGAATTCGTCGCCAACGTCTCCCACGAGCTGAAGACCCCCATGACCACCATTTCCGGCTACGTGGACGGCATTCTGGACGGCACCATCCCGGAAGACAAGCGGGAGCATTACCTGCACATCGTCTCCGACGAGACGAAGCGCTTAAGCCGTCTCGTGCGCAGTATGCTGGACATCTCCCAGCTGCAAAAAGAGGGCGGCATCCCCGAGGAAAAGAAAATGCACTTTGACCTGGAGGAATGCGCCGGGCAGGTGCTCATCACCTTCGAGAAGAAGATCAACGACAAGCATCTGAACGTCAACGTGGATATGCCGGAGCACCCGGTGTACACCATGGCGAACCCGGACTACATCACGCAGGTCATTTACAATCTCATCGACAACGCCGTGAAGTTCTGCCCCGACGGGGGCAATCTGGGGCTGCGCATCAAAGAGGGCGGCAGCAAGGCTTACGTCTCCGTCTCCAACGACGGCGAGACCATCCCGCCGGACGAGCTGCCGCTGGTATTCGACCGGTTCCACAAGCTGGACAAATCCCGCTCCCAGAACCGGGACGGCTGGGGATTGGGTCTGTACATTGTGAAGACGATCGTATGCAGCCACGGCGAGGATATTTCCGTCAGCTCCAAGGACGGGAAAACCGAATTTACCTTCACCATGCCGCTGGTGAATTGACCCTTTTCGAGGTAACGATATGGACGAACGTAAAAATAACAATCATCCCTGGGATGACAGCGTGTACGGCACAGGCCGTACAGAGCCGCCGAAAAGCCATGGCGGCACCGTGGCGCTGCTGCTGATTTTAATTATCTTTCTGTGCGGCATCATCACGGTTCTGGGCGTTCTGAACGTGCGGCTGTTCCAGAAACTGAACACCCGGCGGGAAAGCGAGCAGTCCATTTCCTTCGCCACCGGCGCGGAGCTGCCCGCGGAGACCACCGCCCTTCCCACGGAATCCATTGACGCCACCTTGGGCGAGGACACTCCCACCATCGACTTGCAGAAATGCCCTCAGGGCGTGGAGAACGTCCCCACCGAGGGTGCGCTGTCCCTTCAGAAAATTTACAGCCGGAATATCGACTCCGTGGTATCCATCACCAGCACCGGTCAGGGCACAACCGCCACCGGCACCGGCGTGATCCTGACGGAGGACGGGTACATCGTGACCAACTGCCATGTGGTAGAAAACGGTATCTCCATCACGGCGCAGCTGACGGACGGCCGGACGCTGCCCGCCATGCTGGTGGGCGCTGATTCCGTGTCCGACCTTGCGGTGCTGCACATAGACACGACGGGTCTGACCCCGGCGCAGTTCGGGGATTCCGATTCCCTCCGGGTGGGCGACACCGTGGTCGCCATCGGCGACCCGCTGGGCGTCAAATTCCGGGGCACTTACACCGACGGCATCATCTCCGGCATCGGGCGGGACATGGATATGGAAGGGCGCACCATGACCCTGATCCAGACCAATGCCGCCCTGAATTCCGGCAACTCCGGCGGCCCGCTCATCAACTGCTACGGTCAGGTCATCGGCATCAACACCATGAAGATCGGTGCGTTCACCGACTCCGCCGGTGTGGAGGGTCTGGGCTTCGCCATTCCCAGCTCCACCGTGAAGGAGGTGGCAGAGCAGCTGATCTCTCAGGGCTATGTCTCCGGCCGGCCCACGCTGGGGCTGGAGGGGGAGTCCCTGTCCTCTTTCGACCAGTATTACTACCGGCTCCCCGCCGGGCTGTATATCACCGACGTTGACCGCAGCAGCGACGCCGCCGCCAAGGGCATTGAAGAAGGCGACATTCTCCTCAGCGTCAACGGAACCAATGTGACCACCATGGACGCCCTGAACGGCGCGGTCTACAATCTGGACGTGGGCGACACGGTGGAGGTCGTGATCTACCGCAGCGGTAAGCAATACCGCGTCTCCCTCACCGTCACAGAGGACAAAGGATAGCAACTTTAGGGAAACTCTGGCGAGATCATCTGCGGCTGTGAGCGGATCTTTTCCGTCCACTCTTCGGTATCGAAAGCGGAAAATACACAAAGTATTTCTCCGTCTTCGATAGCTCGATTGGCCGAAAAATCCCTCGCTCACAGCTCTTGCCGATCTCGTCAGAGCTTCCCTACTGCCGGCTTCCTCATGGGAACGCCGGCAGACTTCATTTGGAGGAACAATTATGGAACCTATTTTTCAGCAGGATTTTTCCGTTCAGGAGCTGTGCGTTGACCGCTATGGCCGCCTGAAGCCATCCACCCTTTTATATTTCGCGCAGGAGATCGCGGGGCGGCACTGCGACGAGCTTGCGGACACGCTGGAAAGCCACCGGCTGTTCTGGGCGGTGACCCGGCACCGGGTGCAGATCAACCGTCTCCCGGAACTGGGCGAAACCGTCCACATTGAGACATGGCCCATGCCCAACACCCACGTCGGCTATCCCCGTTCCATTGTCATCTACGATCAGGCGGGCAATGAGTGCTCCCGTTCTATCAGCCTGTGGGTTCTGATGGATCAGGATACCCGAAGCAGCGTCTCTCCCGACAAGAGCGGCATCATCGTTCCCGGTACGCTTCGGGGAACGGAACTGGCGCTTCCCGGCGGTCTGGTTCCCAGAGCGATGGAACACAGCTGCCAGCGGGACGTATGCTTTACCGACCTCGACCGCAACGGACATATGAACAACACCCGCTACATGGACTGGATCGACGATCTTCTCCCCAGCGACTTCCACCGGGAGCATCCCGTGAAAGAATTTGCCGTGCGCTACCACAGCGAAGCGCGGGAGGGACAGCGCCTTGACCTGCACTGGGACTTTGTGGAGGACAACTGCCTCCGGGTAGACGCCCGCCGCCGAAACGAAACAAGGGACGAATTGGTGTTTTCCGCCAAAGTTCTGTTCGACTGAACCTCCCAGATACAGTGTTATGTAAATTAGAGATATCTCCACAGTTTTATGCAAAGCTGTGGAGATATTTTGATACGCCCCCTTTTCCCCCTTATTTTTCAACCGTTTTCCCGGCCAATCCTGTGGAGAAACCTGTGGAGAATGTGGATAACTCATTTTATGTAAACGTTACAGGTTGTTACAGAATATATTATGTTAACCTGTATCTCGACCAAAATCGCTCTCATACTGAACTCCAATTAAAATCTTTAAAAAAGATTTTAATTGCCTGAAGGACATGGAGTTCATATGAGACTTGTTTTGTGATTTCTTTCCTTATAAATCACAAAACAGGCAGCGCCGTCAGGCGATGCCTTCCTGATTAAAATTAAGATTTTAATCAGGAAATAGTATCAGAGTGGCCGCCGGACTTCCGTTTGCGCATGGTCCCACAAAAGCAGAAATTTCCCCGGGCGAGACCGCCCGGGGAAACTGTCATATTGAGGGATTTCTTTACTTGATTCTGGGCAGGGAGGCCGCAGCCACGGACTGACCCACGCGGCGGGTCTTTTCGTCGGGCAGGGAAACCTCGCACTTCTTCGCAAGCGCGGGGTATTCGTCGGCCAGAATCTCGTTGCACACCCGCAGGATGGTGTCGCCGCCCTTGCCGGACATGACGCGGCCAAGCATCATCATGTGCTCGATGTCGTAGAACTGGGAGTACAGCACCACAGCATATGCCAGATACGCGCCGATGCTCTCGAAAATGGCCTGCGCTCTGGGGTCGTCCTTCTCCATCAGCGCCTGAACGACCTTCAGCTTCTCCGCGGGAGACAGATTCTCGTCCAGCTCGATGCCTGCGGCGGGCGCCAGCTTGATGACCGCATCCTGAGAGAAATACTTGCAGCCTACGCCAATGTCCGTGGACCACTCGTCCTGCATAGCGTTCTCGCACAGGTCAACGGGGGCGAAGGCCAGCTCATTGATCCAGCCGAGGACATTCTTATCCTTGTCCACATAGCCCACAGCCTCGGAGGTGCCCATGGCGATGCCCATGATGTTGCCCACGCCCAGACCCATGGCGCCCGCCAGCGCGGACACGTCGCCGTCGTTGGCAACCACAATGGGAACGTCGCCGATCTCCTTGGCGGCGCGGTCGTAAATGGTCTTGACCTTGTCCCACTCGGAGCGGGGAACTTTGATGAACAGAGACGCGACCATGGGCGCGTTGCCAATGAATGTGCCTGCGGAGGACACGCCGATGGCGTCCACCCGGGGCATCTTGGAAGCGGCGCTCCTGAACGCGGCTACGATGCCGTCATAATGGTACTGGGGGTCTGTCTGGAGCTTGGGGAACCAGATGACTTCCTCGGAGTAGACGCACTCGCCGTCAATCACGGCAGAGACCTTCCGGTCGGAACCGCCGGCGTCGAAGCCGATGCGGCAGCCGTCCATGTGCCCGCCTATGGCCTTCGGCGAATCCTTGGCCGCGGGCAGCGTGTCAGTCTGCACGACCTCGAACGGACGTTCAAAGACGTTCGCCATGTAGTCCCAGTCGAACTCCCGCACCCCGCCCGCGCAGTAGACGGAGCGGAGATAGTCGTATATCCGCGCGTCGCCGCGGACATAGATCTTGTATCCGCCCTTCATCCACAGCATGGTTTTCACAAGGCGGTCGATGTAATAGCAGTTGGCGGCGTACATTTCCGGCGTGCCGTGTATGCGCGTCTCGACCGCGGCCATCTCGCCGCCCGCGCGCTCCAGCGCGATGCCGACGGGCTTCTCCGCGCCGCGGAGAAACGCCTCGTTGAACCTGTGCAGCGGGATGAACTCCGGATCCAGCTCCGGCAGATTCTTGATATCCAGATTGACTCCGAGAAATTCCATGGCAGAACCTCCGTAATTATTCTGACCGTATTATACCATAAATTCCGCGGACTGCATTGCTTTTTTATGGCGAATTTATCATGTGCTTGTCCAAAATGTTTGCCTTGCAAAAGCGGCGCGCACGATTTATAATATAAATAGATTAAAACGAACGGAGGCGCACGAGTGCACAATACTTCCTGCTGATTTATAAGGCGATAAAACAAAGTGACGGGGCATGAAATATGCTGCCCCATCTTTGCCGCGCCTTTTCGCAGGAAAGTGCATCAGCGCATCCGGTTCATATCATGGCACCTCCA
>ERZ860322.1268-NODE-1268-length-15115-cov-2.640239_pt1 | contig 15115 bp, 14 predicted proteins | sample MGYA00509979_ERZ860322 | MGnify/ENA primary metagenome ERZ860322 (study PRJEB30046, sample SAMN00715217) | human gut metagenome | study: EMG produced TPA metagenomics assembly of the A metagenome-wide association study of gut microbiota in type 2...
GATTATTATAAGACGCCCCGTGGCTATCACAGGCGTTCGCTCAATTCAAATGGCGGATGGAATGTCACTTCGGCGCTTTCCTTCATCAATATGCCCCTGCTGGCGTACAGCGGTGAAATCCGCAGCGCCGTGCTCATGATTCACGGGGAAAAAGCCCATTCGCGCTATTTCAGCGAAGACGCCTTCAGGAAGTTGAAGGGGGACAATAAGGAGCTGATGATTATTCCCGGTGCAAGCCATGTGGATCTTTATGACAATCAAGCCGGTGTCATTCCTTTCGACAGAATCGGACAGTTCTTTCTGGAGCATCTGAAATAAGGAGGCCCCGCATCTGAATTTGGGAAAGAAAGACGGAATGTAATGAAACGCAAGGATTTTTTGAAGATAACATCCGGTTTGGCCTTATCCCTGGTTTCCCGGGGATGGGCCGGGGTGGGGTCTTCTTTGCTGTCTGACGGTCCGGGGTCTTCTTCCGGGGTGCCGAAGAAGGGTTTTCTTGGGGAATCCCGGCGCCTTGGAGGCCTGGAAGTTTCCTCTATCGGGCTGGGATGCCTGCCGATGGTGGGTTATTACGGCGGCAAGTATGATAAACAGGAGATGATTGCCCTGATACGCCGGGCTTTTGACAAAGGAGTTACTTTTTTTGATACGGCGGAAGTGTACGGGCCTTATACCAGTGAGGAATGGGTGGGGGAGGCTCTCGCCCCTGTCCGCAACCAGGTCAGGATAGGAACCAAATTCGGTTTTGGCGTGGAGGAAGGCCGTCCTTCTTCCCTGAACAGCAGGCCCGACCATATCCGGCGTGCGGTAGAAGGTTCCCTCAGGCGTTTGCGTACCGACCACATTGACCTGCTTTACCAGCACCGGGTGGACCCGGATGTTCCGATGGAGGAGGTGGCAGGTACGGTGAAGGAACTGATGCAGGAGGGAAAAGTGCTGCATTTCGGCCTGTCCGAAGCCGGCGCCCGTTCCATCAGGAGGGCTTATGCCGAGTGTCCGGTGAGCGCCGTCCAGAGCGAATACGCTATCTGGTGGAGGGAACCGGAGACGAAGATTTTTCCCACGTTGGAAGAGTTGGGCATCGGTTTTGTTCCGTATTGTCCGCTGGGGCGCGCCTTTCTGGCAGGAGCCGTCCGGGAGGACAGCCGTTTTCAAAAGCGGGACCGCCGCGCCACTTTGCCCCGGTTTACTCCGGAAGCCCTCAGATTCAACATGCCGCTGGCTGTTCTTGTCCGGGAATGGGCGGAACGCAGGGGCATGACTCCGGCCCAGTTCGCCCTGTCCTGGATGCTTTCCCGGAAACCGTGGATTGCGCCTGTTCCCGGAACAACCAATCCAGCCCATCTGGATGATTTTCTGGGAGGGGCTTCCGTCCGCCTGTCCGAACCGGAACTCAAGGAATTCGACCTTGCCTGTTCCAGAATTCCCCTGATGGGGCACCGGGCGGATCCGTTTACGGAGAGCCAGATTGACAAGTAGTTTTGCCGGCGCGTTTCCTTCCGCTCCGGAAAAATGCCGCGGGACTGTTTGCGGCGGAAGGATGTTAAGCTATTTTTAAGAAAGAGACATATGATTCTGATTTTCGGAGCATTGCTAGCGGTTTACGTTTTTTGCCGCGCTATTTTGCCGCTGAAGCTGAAATGGGGCTGGAAGCTTCTGCTTGCCGCCCTGCTGGCGGCATTCAAATTCCACTTGCTGCATTTGTTTGGAGGCCCCATGTTTTTCTCCCCGGTTTTGCCGGAAAACGTTCTGCTGGCGGCCGCGTGGCTGTTCTCCGTTCTTTTCCTGTTCTTTTTCCTGCTGCTGGCGGCGGATGTGGTGCGGGCTCTGTATCTGCTGGTTTTGTTCTGCTTGCGGAGGAACAGGACGGAAAGGTTCCGCATCATTGGCAACCGGGTGAATGTTGCTTTGCTGGTTTTTTCCGCCGTGCTGGCAACTGTGGGCATGATTGGAGGCACCAGAGTGCCCCAGGTGAAGGAGGAAACGGTTGCCGTGAACCGCCTGCCGGAGGAGGCGGACGGATTGACGGTCGCCGTGCTGGCGGATCTGCATGTGGACGGCATTACAAGGGAGGAGCGCATTCGGAAGATTGTGGAGCGCACGAACGCCCTGAATCCGGACATCGTCGTGATTGCCGGAGATTTCGTGGACGGGACGGTGCCCGTGCATGGCGGCGATTTGAGGCCGTTTGCGGATTTGAAGGCCAGATACGGGGTGTTCGGCGTGCCGGGCAATCATGAGTATTACTCCGGTTATGAGGAGTGGATGGAGTTCCTGCCCACTCTGGGCATTCGTATGCTTCTTAATGAACACGCGCCGGTGGGAGGGGAGGCCGTGGTATTGGCCGGTGTGACGGATCCTGTGGCCGGCATCATGGGGAAGGAGGAGCCGGATATAAGCAAGGCGTTGAAGGATGCCCCGGAAAAGGGAGTGCGCATCCTTGTCTCCCACCAGCCGCGGCTGCGCCCGGCGTGGATCTTCAAGTGTCCGGCCATACGCACGGAGGCATGATTGCCGGCGTGGACCGGCTGGTGGCGCGTTTTAACGAGGGATTCGTCTCCGGGCTGTACACGGTGGGTAATATGAAGCTGTACGTTTCCAATGGGGCGGGGATTTGGAACGGCTTTCCCATCCGCATCGGCGTTCCATCGGAAATTGTTCTGATTCGGCTTCGGAAAGAATAACATATATTGATAAAGCAGTTTAGGAAGTGATGCGGTCAGGATTGCCGGAATTGTTGAAAAAATATTGACTTATAGTTACTCTAATGTTTAGACAGAAATAAGGAACAAGGTCAGGCAAGGGAAATGCCGGATGAAACCGTTTTTTCCGGACGCCTTTTGCCTCTCCTTTTAACCGGATAAAAATACATGAAAACAATATCAATGATATGCACGCTGGCCGCGGCCCTGATGACAGGAGCCGGATGTTTGGGACAGGAACAACCCAAGGTTTCCGCGGAACCTTCCAGGGTCCTCATTGCCTATTATTCATGGGGAGGCAATACGAAGTACGCCGCTGCGCAAATTCAGAGGGCGACGGGAGGAACGCTGTTTGAAATCAAGCCGGTCAAGCCTTATCCCTCCGAATACCGGGAATGCACCGTGCAGGCCAGGAAGGAGATTCAGGAAGGGGTTCGGCCGGAACTGGCCGCCAAAGTGGAGGATATGGGCAAGTATGATGTGATTTTCATCGGCAGCCCCAACTGGTGGAGCACCATTGCGCCTCCGGTCGCGTCTTTCCTGGCAAGTTACGACCTTTCCGGCAAGACGGTGATTCCATTTGTGACGCATGGGGGCGGCGGCATGGCGCGCTGTGCGGACGAGGTTCGGAAGCTGTGTCCCAAGTCCACCGTTCTCAAGGGAGGCGCTTTTGCCGGGGAAGGAATCCGGACGACGAGGGCCGCGCTTGTCAAGTGGGTCAATGAGACGATTTCCATCAATAAATAATGATTTTATGAAACGAACCATCGCGGGAATGGCTTTTTCCCTTGCCTGGCTGATGAACCTTTCAGAAGCCCAAACCATAAATCACGATAAAGTGGAAATGGAGAATGGCAAAAATACGGGCATGTGCGTCAAGTTACCGATGCAGCCTGATGGTATCGTCCGTCTCTCAAAAATAGAAGTGCATGCTGAATATTTGGAGGAATATGTGAAGTACGCCATCGAAGTGGGGGAAATCTCCCTGCGCACGGAACCGGGCGTGTTGACCATGTACGCTGTTGCTGAAAAGGACAATGCTTGCAGAATTACGATTCTTGAAACTTACGCCAGCCAAAAGGCATATAAGTCGCACATCGCATCGGCTCATTTTCAGAAATACAAGCAGGAAACGTTGCACATGGTTAAGGCATTGGTTTTATCCGACCAGACGCCGCTGAATCCTCTAAACAGTATTACTAATATTATTAAATAATACAATAATGAATAAGATTATTTTATTTCTTTCAATTAGTTTTTTCATAACAAATGCTATGGCGCAGGAAAAGATAGTACAGACGGCGGGACGCACTCAGTTAGGAGAGTTTGCTCCCAAATTTGCGGAACTTAACGATGATGTCCTTTTCGGTGAAGTATGGAGCCGGACTGACAAGCTCGGTCTGCGTGATCGCAGTTTGGTAACCATCACCTCCCTCATTAGTCAGGGCATCACCGACAATTCGCTCGTTTTCCATCTTCAGTCGGCAAAGAAGAATGGAGTTACCCGTACCGAGATTGCAGAAATCATCACCCACATCGGTTTTTATGCCGGTTGGCCGAAAGCATGGGCGGCATTTAATCTGGCCAAAGACGTATGGGCGGAAGATGCGGCTGGCGAAGATGCCAAAGCCGCTTTCCAACGCGAAATGATTTTCCCTTTAGGCGAGCCGAATACGTCATATGCCAAGTATTTCACAGGCAACAGCTATCTTGCACCCGTTTCACGCGAACAGGTGAATATCTCCAATGTAACTTTTGAACCCCGTTGCCGCAATAACTGGCATATTCACAAAGCGACGAAAGGCGGCGGGCAGATGCTTATCGGTGTGGCCGGACGCGGCTGGTATCAGGAAGAAGGAAAGCCTGCTGTGGAAATTCTTCCTGGCACAGTCATCCATATTCCCGCCAACGTGAAGCACTGGCACGGGGCTGCCTCCGACAGATGGTTCTCCCACTTGGCTATTGAGGTTCCCGGTGAGAATGCATCCAATGAATGGCTCGAGCCGGTGACGGATGAAGAGTATGCCAAGGCCGTGAAATAATGTGGATACTTCCATGTGAAACAATTACAGCGCAAGCTATCGTGCTGGCGCTGTAATTGTTTGATACAAAATTATTTTGAGTATTCCGCGGCACCGTTGCTTTCATTCGCAATATAATAGGATTTGCCGGAGGCGCCCATGTATTCAGGAATAGTCTCGGATAGCACAGGCTAAGACCCGTATTCGACGAAATAATATGAAAAATATATTGATTATCAGCGGCCATACAAACCTTGCCGCATCTGTAGCCAATAAGACAATCCTTGAAACCTTGAACGAACGGCTGCCGGAAGCTGAAATCGTAAAGCTTGACGAACTTTATCCCGATTTTAAGATCGACGTGGAAGCCGAACAACAGAAATTGCTGCGGGCAGACATCATTGTATTGCAATTCCCTCTCTTCTGGTACTCCGCACCCTCCATATTGGAACGCTGGATGGAAGAAACCTTCCGCCACGGCTTTTCACACGGCAGTACCGGAGACAAGCTCAAGGGCAAGAAACTCATTCTCTCTTTCACAACGGGAGCACCCGAAACGCTGTATAGCCGTGAAGGGGCCATGGGCTACGCGATCGATGAATTTCTGCCATGCTACAAAGCTGTCTGCCGACTGACTCAAATGGAATACTGCGGCAGTGTTTATACCTGCGGCATAAGTTACGGCAATCGTACGACACCGGAACTTATCGAGCAGCAAAAGGGAGCATCGGTGGAACACGCTGAACGTCTTATCCGGTTACTTGAAGCGCTCTGATGTTTGAATAATTTCGACGCAATGGCCTTCAATTGCCCTCTATCCGATGACTGCATGAATTTCATGTATGCGGAGGCGGCAGGAAGCAAATAAGAACGCAGAGCGGCCGGGATTCCTCATTGGAAATCCCGGCCGACGTCTGTTGAGGATTTAAGGGAGGGTTTATTCCTCAGGCGCGATGTTCGGCTCGCTGGCGCTGATGTAGTTCAGCGGATTGCAGCTGTCCGGCCTGCGGTTGTCTAAAAGATCCTGATAAAATTTTTTCTTGTATTTCAACACTTCCATTTGTTTTTTCAGGATTCGGAGCTGTTCCCGGAGACTTTTCTCTTGCTTGAAGATCAGTTCGGCGCGCTCCGGAATGGTGGAATCCCCTTCCTGGCACAGGTCGATGTAGTGCTTGACGCCTTCAATCGGGAGGCCCGTCATCCGGAGGCAGTGGACCAGGCGGAGCCACCCCAGGGTGTAGTCGGAAAACATACGGGCATTCCCTCCGCTGCGGTCCACGTCCGGGATTAATCCGGCGTTTTCGTAATACCGGATGGTGTAGGCTGACATTTCCATCATTTCCGCAACCTGCTTGACAGTGTATCTGGGGGTGCGGTCATAAGAAGGGCGGTAGGTGCCGGATGGATTTTTCTGTTTAATCATCGTGTGACTGATAGCTTACAGTTACTCCAATATACGAGGCGTTGCCGGATGACAAGTTTTTTACTGTGCTTCACGGGAATAACGTATTTAAAGGCCAGGGAAAACGGCGGTAACTCCATTCCGTGGAGGAAGGACCGGGCTGTGCGTCGGAATATCGGGGGAAGGGGGGCAAATGAGTTGACTGGCTTTTCCTCCCCGTTACAATGAAGCCCGCTCCGGGGACGGAGCCTGTAATGATGATTATTGCCTCCCTTTCCGATTCCGCCCGTTACGAAATGTTGAATCCCCTGTTCAGGAGAGCTTTCGATTTTATCAGGGAGATTGCTCCGGCAACCCTGGAAACCGGCCGCCATGTCCTGGAGGAAGACGCGCTGACCGTGATGGTGAATGAACCGGTGATGAAGAAGCGGGAGAACGCCCGCATGGAAGTGCATGACCGGTTTATTGACATTCACGTGCCCCTTTCCCGGGAAGAGGGATTCATGTGGAAAGAGCGCGCGGCGCTGGAAAAGCCTTCCGAACCGTTCAACAGGGAAAAGGACGCGCAGCATTATGATGATGCTCCGGACACCTCTTTTGTCGTGAAACCGGGGCAGTTCGCCATTTTTTTCCCGGAGGATGCGCATGCCGGCTGCATTGGGGAAGGAAAGCTTCTGAAACTGGTGATTAAAGTCAGAACGGCCTGAACCTCATTCCGGAAAAACAGTCCGGAATGGAGAACAGGCCGTTTCTTCAATTTGCGGGCGGGAGTTGCGTTATTTTCCGTCTTCCTTCCGGGCGTCCTGTAAAGCGTTTTCCGGAATCCATACGGCCACATTGCCGCCGTGGACAAGAAACCGGCCGTTGCCTTCCCCGTCAATGGAGACGGTTTCCTCCACGTTGCCGGTGGCTTCCTTCCAAGTTTCCCCTGCGTGCTGCTTGCCCACGTTCATCACTCTGGAGATACCGCTTCAGCGGACGTGCACCGTAGACCGGGTCGTAACCGTTGTCGATGATGAGATTCTTTGCCGCATCGGTGACTTCGAGGTTCAGACCGCCGCCGGCGCTTCTTTCTGCAAGACGCTTTCTGAGGCTTTCCAGCAGATTGTCGATGATGGCGCGGTGCATGGGCGGGTTGCCGCTCACACCGTAATAGTCCCCGTAGAAGATGCAGGGATAGCCTTCCTTCATGAGCAGGATGAGCGCATAGGCGGAGGGCTTGAACCAGTCTTCCACAGCTGATTCCAGGGAACTGCCCCACTGGGAATCATGGTTGTCCACAAAGGTAACGGCCAGCGTAGGGTGGTTCTGAACCAGGGTCCCGTCCAGAATTTTGGAAAGATCGTAATCGCGGCCCTGCTTGGAGGCCTGGTACATGTTGTAGTGCAGGGGGACGTCAAACAGGTCCACTTTGTAGCGTTCCTCCTTGAGGTAATCGTCCAGGGATTCCAGATCCTGTTTCCAGTATTCACCCACGGCGTAGAAGTCTGCTCCCCTTTCCTTGCGGACGGCTGCCAGGAATTTCCTGATGAATTCGTCATTGATATGCTTGATGGCGTCCAGCCTCATGCCGTCCAGATCCAGTTCCCGGGATACCCATATTCCCCATCTTTCCATTTCTTTCACCACTTCCGGGTGGTTGAAGTCCAGATTGGCGAACATAAGGTAGTCGTAGTTGCCGTTTTCTTCATCCACGCCTTCGCTCCAGCTTTTGCCGTCTCCCATAATCTTGAAAATGGAAGTTTTTTCCGTGCGTGCGTCATAGTCCGTTCCGGTGAAGTGGTACCAGTGCCATTTGAAGTCGGAATATTTGTTTCCGCGGCCGGGAAAGTTGAAGCCGGTCCAGCCTTCAATCTCGTAGGCATCCGTAATTTCCTTGTCGCGGTTCTGCTGGTCCACTTCCTTGGCCATGAATTTTTCCGTATAGTCCGCCCCTGCTTTGTGGTTCATGACGGCATCCAGATAAACGCCTACATGGTGTTCATGAAGAGCCTTGATGGCCTCCTGGAGTTCCTGCCTGGTGCCGTATTTGGTGCGGACGGTGTTTTTCTGGTCGAATTCCCCCAGGTCAAAAAGATCATAGGTGCCGTATCCTACGTCATTTTGTTCCTTCCCTTTGCAGGCTGGAGGAATCCAGACGGCCGTAACACCCATTTCCTCCAGGTGGGGGGCGTCTTCCTTCAACTTGTTCCAAAACTGTCCGTCGTTGGGCAGATTCCACTCAAAATACTGCATCATGATTCCGTTTTTCATTTGATCTGATTCCTTGTCATACCGTTCGGGTTGTCGTGCTTCCAGGGGCTGTCCGGTGGAAAAAGCGGTTTTCCCGGGCGAGGTTCCGGATGATGAATCCATACGAAGCCCCCAACAGAATAGAGTCCTGAAAGTACGGCGCGTTAGGCATACTGCCGGTCTTATGTCCTGCAAAAATGCCAGCGGCAACACGGTAGGCGGGAAGGGTTTTTCTCCGAAGGATGGGAAAAAGCGGTTTCACTCTCCCCTGCCGCACCCCGGAAAGAACGGGCCGGGAACGCGGGTTCGTGTAAGTAAGACAGGTGGGGAGAAAGGTTATGCCTTTCCCGTGCCGGGAACCAGGTAGTGCCTGTTTTTCAGACGGTAGTATTTCAGGAACCGGCGGATGAAGAGCAGGGTGACGATAAAGGAAAGCACGTCTGCCAGAGGAAGGGATGCCCAGACTCCGTCCTGTCCCCAGAAACGGGGCAGGACCAGCAGGAACGGCAGGAGGAAGAGCATCTGGCGCGTCAGGGACAGGAAGATTGCCAGACGGGCTTTTCCAATGGCTTGGAAGAAGTTTCCGATGATGATCTGGCTGCCGATGAGCGGAAAGGCCAGCACGCAGATGATCAGGCCGTTGGCCGCCAGGCTGATGAGCGAGGCGTCATCCGTGAAGAGCCCGGCAATGCCGCGGGGAAAGAAGACGCAGGCCAGGAATCCCAGCGTGGTGAAGAATGTCCCTGCCAGAACTCCGTATTTGAGGGTGAGCAGAACGCGGCCCGGCTTCATGGCTCCGTGGTTGTAGCCGATGATGGGCTGCATTCCCTGAGTGAGGCCGATGACGAGCATGGCGAACAGAATAAGAATGCGGTTGATGATGCCGTAGGCCCCGATGGCCAGGTCCCCCCCGTGATCCGCAAGCTGCCTGTTGATGGCGACGGTGACCGCGCTGCCGCAGACGTTTACCAGGCAGGGAGCCATCCCGATGGACAGGATGCCGGTGACGATGGTCTTGCGCAGCTGCCAGATGCCGTGGCGGAAGTGGACCGTGCTAGCCGCATCGGAAAAGTGTAACAGCACGCGCACCATGCCGACGACCTGGGCGAGAAGGGTGGCCACGGCTGCTCCGGTAATGCCCCATTTGAACCAGAAGATGAAGATGGGAGCCAGGATGATGTTGATTCCTACGGAAAGAAGGGTGGAGCCCATGGCTTTTTTAGGGTAGCCGGTAGCTCTCATCACATGATTGAGGTTGAAGAAGACGTACGTGACGGGCAGGCCCAGCAAGGTAATAAGCATGAAGTCGTACGCATAGGTGAGGGTTTGCCCGCTGGCGCCGAAGGCGGTCAGGATTTCCGTAAGGAAAAGAAGCGTGGGAATCACCAGCACCACAGCGGCAATCAGACTCATGATGAGGACGTTGCCAAGCGTACGCTCAGTTCCTTCCTGGTCTTTTCTTCCCAGCCGGATGGAGCTGATGGCCGCCCCGCCGATGCCTACCAGCGTGCCCAGGGCGAAAGTCAGGTTCATGATGGGGAAGGTGACGGCCAGGCCGGACAGGGCCAGAGGCCCCACGCCGTGACCGATGAACACGCTGTCAATGATGTTGTACAGGGAGTATACCACCATGCCGGCGATGGAGGGCAGGGAGTACTGGATCAGCAGACGCCATACGGATGCGTTTTCCAATTCTGCGATGTTGCGTGACTGGGCTGCCATGGACGTTCCTCCTTTCAAAACAGGTGGCAAACTATAAAAACGCACGGATGGGTTGTCAAGCTGTCCACCTGTCCGGAAAACGGCCTTTTTCCCCCAGTTTCAGAGAGAGGGCTGTTTTTGATTGACTGTGGAAGCTTTTGGGGGTTGAGTCCTTTCCGCCTTTTTCAGAAGCATGCCATGACCATGTCCGTTTTCCCTTTCCTGCGTCTTGTCTCCGTTTGCGGCGCCGCTCTTATGGGTTCTTCCTGTCTGCCCATGTTTGGCGCCGGGCAGGTGCTGGCGGGAAGCAGCCTCGCGGAAGGTCTGCTGCCCTCTTCCTCTCTGGATCTTGTGTGGAGGGGAGACATCCGTTCTTTTCCCTCTTCCGGTTTGAGGACGCCCCGCGGGTTCAAAGTTTCTCCCGCGGATTCTTATTCCCTGCTGATGGAAGCGCGCCCGGGGATTGCCGGAGAGTGGGCCTGCTATCATGACCGCAGCAATTACTACTGGGCTTTTGTAGCCGGAAAGAAGGAGGAAGAAGCGGGGCTTTACGCCGTGCGCCGCGGCGTGGCCGTAAGCGGCATTTCCGGAGAAATTGAAGATGCCCCCGCCGTGCAGGATGCTCAGCCATTCTCCGCCATGTAAGCACAGGTTCTGGTCTTTTTGCAAAAAATGCTGCCGGAACCCCGTTTTCCGGCAAGTTGGACACGATAGGTTTGACAGGCAGCTGTTATTGCGGGCGTATTATGAACCGCATGAAGTTCCTTTTATTATCGTTTGCATGGGTGTGCATGGCTTGCGCCGGAGCATGGGGGCAGGATACGGCCCCGTCTTTCCCGGCCAACGGGGCCAATTACAGGCTGTTTCCGGCGGACCGGCCTCCGCTGGTTCCCAAACCCCAGCAGCTGCGCTGGGACGGCAGGGCCATTCCCGTGCAGTCCGTACGCATTTTGGCTCCGTCTCCGTCCAGGACTTCCTATCCGGAACAGATGAAGTTCATTGTTTCCGAATTGAAATCTTTTCTGGCGGAGCACCGCGTGAAGGTGGCTCCGGACGGGACGTTTGCCGTTAAATTCGTCAAGGGGGATGTGAAAGCCGGCATGGAAAATTCCAAGCTGAAGGAGGAGGCTTATTCCCTCCGTGTAACTCCCGGCGGCGCACTCATTACGGCGATGGATACCAGAGGATTCTATTACGGCATGAAAACGCTGGAGCAGCTTCTTTTGCGCCGCGGCGGGACGACGACCATTGCCGCCTGCGATATCGTGGACTGGCCGGATTTTGAAATCCGCGGATTCATGAACGATGTGGGACGCAATTACATGCCGCTGCCTCTGATTGCACGGGAGCTGGATTCCATGGCGCAGCTCAAGCTGAATGTTTACCACTTCCATTTTACGGAGAACCCCGGCTGGCGGCTGGAATCCAAAATTTATCCGGAGCTGAACGCCCCCGAAAATTATACGCGCATGCCCGGCAAGTTTTACACGCAGAAGGAGTTTAAGCAGCTGGTGGAGTACTGCCGCCTGCGCAATATCCTGCTGATTCCGGAGATGGATATGCCGGGGCACAGCCAGATGTTCCGCAAGGCGCTCAACGTGAAGATGAGCGATGAAAAAGCCACCAAAGCCCTGGTGGCCCTGATCAAGGAGTTGTGTTCCCTGGTTCCCAAGGAGAAAATGCCCATCATCCACATTGGCACGGACGAGGTGCGCGGCAAGGATGAGCAGGTGAACAATGAGATTCTTAAGGAGTACATCCATGCAGTGGAGTCCTGCGGCCGCATTCCCATGAGATGGCAGCCCGGCCTGACGCCGAAGGGCTATAACGGCTCCATCCAGCAGTTATGGTCCGGCCGCCAGAACCGTGGCGCATGGCCTACCGACGGAGCGAAGTATGTTGATTCCCTGGAGACTTACCTGAACCACCTTGATCCGTTTGAAACGGCCATGACCATGTATTTCCGCCGGGCATGCCCGTTTCGGAATGCGGAAGGCCTGGGCATGATGCTGTGTTCTTTCCCGGACCTGGAAATTACGGATCCGCGCAACCAGGTTCTTCAGACGCCCGTTTACGCCGGCATGGCGTTCGTTTCCGAACCTTTGTGGAATAATCCCCATGAGAAGGTGCTGGGAGACCCCAACCAGGACGAATATATGAAGTATTTTTCCAATCTGCCCGTGCAGGGGGATCCTCTGCTGAAGGGGTTTGCGGATTACGAGAACCGCGTGCTCGCCATCCGGGACCGTTTTTTCGTGGATAAGGAGTTTAATTACGTACGGCAGGCGAATATTCCCTGGAAATTGCTGGGGCCTATTCCCAACGGCGGTAAGACGGAAAAGGAATTCGCTCCGGAGGAGGACAACAAGGCAGGGAAGATGAGGGATTCCTACGAGATTGACGGCGTCACCTATGAGTGGTCCGGAGACGATTACACGGGGGCCACCATCATTTTCAAGCATTACTGCGATTTTCCGACGCTGTTCAATGGCGCAAAGATGGGTGCTTATCCCCACAAAAACCACACTTATTACGCGCAGACCTGGATTTATTCCCCCAAGGCGCAGACGGTGCCTTTCTGGATTAGCGGACATACCTGGGCCACGTCCGATTGGCGCAATGGTCCGGCGAGCGTTCCCGGCAAGTGGTTTCATGCGGATCCCAAATTTTTTGTGAACGGCCGGGAGATTGCCCCCCCGCAATGGAAAAAGCCGCGTAACAGCGGCGTGATGGTGGATGAAAACTACCATTTCCGGGAGCCTTCCATGGTTCCTCTTAAGAAGGGTTGGAACCGCGTGCTGGTAAAGAGCCCCAGCAACAATTCCGCGCGTCGGTGGATGTTCACATTCGTTCCGGTGCTGGTGAACCCCAAGACGACCGGCTGCAATGTGAAGGAGTATCCCGGCCTCAAATTTTCCACACGTCCGGAATAGAAAATCCCGTGATGAGCAACCGGAGCTGGAATGATCCGGTTACAGTATCCGCCATCATCATAAAAAAGCCGCGCTTTTGCCAGAAGCGCGGCTTCTGCTTGCATGCAAAGGACACGGATACGAAGTTAAGCCCTCCGGCGGCGCGTTATCGGAGCGGCAAGTCCCGGCAGGCCAAGGGAAGCCGCGGCCGGTTCCGGCACGGGAAGAGCCCCTTCATTGTAGATTCAATGGAGCAGGGTAACCCTGTATTGTCACAGTATTTTCCAGGGAATATGTTCCAATAGTTCGTCAAAGCCGAGCCCCGTGCCTCCAGGAACAGCTGCCTGAGGGTCCATGCCTCCCATCCGGTCTATAAAGGGGTCCGGCTCAAACAGGAGGTGGGTGCAGAGGCCGCAGAGGGGAATTTCCGTGGGCAGGGAGTTGCGGTAATATTCCGCTGCCTGGTAAACGGCCCAGAGCTGCCCTACGGGGTGATCCATGACAGTGGTGAAGACGGGAGGTTCGTAAAGATATTCCGGCGTTGCTTCCCGTGCGGGTTTGACGATGCGGATGATGGGCAGGTCCGAGGAGATGGCCGGCTGGTGTTCCACATCCGAACCCATGTCCAGGGCCAGAGGCATGCCGGCATCTACCAGACGTTCCCAGCTCTGGATGGAGAAGGGGCACGGGTCTTCTATGAAGTCTATTCTGGTTTTCAGATGGTGGGGTAGGGATTTCCAGAATTTCAGGGCATCGTTTTCATTCAGGCATCCGTTGAAGTCCAGCCGCCAGCGCCAGGAGGGGACCATGGATGCCAGCATCGTCAGCCGTTCCAGGGCAGCGGCCAGATTGGCGCTGGCCTTGATTTTTCCTGCCTTGAATCCCTTGGATTCCATGATGCGAATGGTAGCGGGGCTGACGCAGGAGGGCAGCGTGGCGTGGCTTTCCGGAATGTGAAGACCGTCAAACAGGCTGACGCCCCTCGCGCGTGCTTCCCCGTCCGTTCGGGCGCACTCCGCGGCGCGGACGCCCAGAGGCAGAGGGCGGCCCTTCCTGAGCGCGTCCAATTCCTCTTGCAGGGTGGCGTCTCCCAGTTCCGGCCACGGCTGGGTACAGCCGGACCCGCCTTCATCCGTTTTAATGAGGGCTCCCTTCCTGCACACTTCCGCGGCTCTGGCGTTCAGAGGGCCGCAGGCTGTTAAAGAATATTCATGGTAAAACACAACTTTAATTCAAACAACCTTTCCTTCTTTTGTCACGATGAAAAAAGGTTTTCATTGGATTTTGGAGGGTGAAACGTCTAAGCTCTGCGTCATGTACAGAACATTGGTGTTCGGGGCGGACGGACGGGTGGGAAGCCGTCTGGCAGCGTATCTGGAAGAACATGGCCTGGAGGTGGTGAAGTGCGGACGGGGCTTTTGTGATTTGAAGGATTTAAGCGCTTTAAAACGTGTTCTGCTTTCTTCCGGAGCCACTCATGTGGTGAATTGCGCCGCTGTGAGCGGATTGGAAGCCTGCCTGGATGATCCGGAGACGGCCCACCGCGTCAACGCCATGGCTCCGGAGATGATGGCACGCATTTGCCGCCTGGAGGGCATGCGCTTTATCCATTTGAGCACGGATTATGTGCTGGACGGCAGGAGAAAAGGCTTGAAAACGGAGGAGGGGAAGTGCCGCCCCGTAAATGTGTACGGAGAGTCCAAGCTGGAGGCGGAATTCCGTGTGCGGGAGGAGATGCCGGACGCTCTGATAGCCCGCGTTTCCTGGGTATTCGGCAATCCGGAACGGCCCTCATTCCCGGAAATGGTGCTGCGGCGGGCAATGAAAAGGGAGCCTCTGGCCGCTGTGGCGGATAAATGGTCCATGCCTACATGGATGGAAGATTTATGTGCATGGCTCCGTTTTCTGGCTTATGAGAGCGGGGCGTCCGGCGTGCTGCATCTGTGCCAGTCCGGAAAGCCTGTTTCCTGGCACAGTTATGCCGTGGCCGTGCTGAAATGCGCCGTGAAGCACGGGTTACTGCCTTCTTTGCCGCCTGTGGCGGAACAAAAGCTCGACGAACTTTTCGTTAAGCCCGAGTTTTATCGCCGTTTCCTTTACTTTCGCAAAATCGATCGGATATTCATTTTTGACGGCAACGTCTAC
>ERZ860322.1273-NODE-1273-length-14981-cov-2.720890_pt1 | contig 14981 bp, 10 predicted proteins | sample MGYA00509979_ERZ860322 | MGnify/ENA primary metagenome ERZ860322 (study PRJEB30046, sample SAMN00715217) | human gut metagenome | study: EMG produced TPA metagenomics assembly of the A metagenome-wide association study of gut microbiota in type 2...
CATAGGAAACAAAATGGATAAAGTTCATTATATATAAGTGTTTCCGACGATTAGCCACCGACCAAAGGGAGGGGGCAATACATAGTGTGCAAGGAGAAAGTAATTATGGACTATGTACTTTTAGTATTAGAGTTACTTGGTGGCGTAGGACTGTTTTTGTATGGAATGAGTCTTATGGGTTCATCTCTTGAAAAGTTAGCAGGTGGAAGTCTTGAAAAGATTTTGGAAAAGCTGACAACAGGAAAGAGCAAAAGAACAGGACAGCTTAAAGGTTGGGGCCTTGGAACAGGGGTAACTGCCATTATTCAGAGCTCAGCGGCAACTACACTTATGCTTATCGGATTTGTAAATGCCGGAATTATGAAATTAGGACAGGCTATTCCGGTAGTATTTGGTGCCAATGTTGGTAGTACAGCGACAGCTATTATTTTAAGTTTAGGAGATGTTGGTGATAATCTTTTAATTTTAAAATTAGTTAAGCCTAAATATTTAGCATGCGTGTTATTGGTTGTAGGTGCTTTTATTATTCTTTTCTCTAAGAAAAAGAAATTAAAAGATACAGCGGGAATTTTAGTTGGTCTTGGCATACTTTTTACAGGTATGACAACAATGGAATCTGTGTTTAGCGGTAATGCACAGATTACGGCAGCTATTGAGCATATGTTTGGAACAATAAGTAATCCATTACTTGCATTTTTAATAGGTATGGTACTTACGGCAATTATTCAGAGCTCATCTGCTTCAGTAGGTATTTTACAGGCACTTTCCGCTACAGGAGTAGTAACATATGGAACTGCAATTCCTATTATTATCGGTCAGAACATTGGTAAATGTGTTGCTATTATTTTAGGTGGAATCGGTGCAAATAAAAAAGCAAAAAGAGTTTCTCTTAGCTATTTATTGTTTAATATTATAGGTGCATTTTCATTTATGGTTATATTCTGTGTATGTAAAGAAGCATTTGGTTTAGCAATATTTGGAGAAACTGTAAACAGAAGTAAGATTGCTATTATCCATGTAGGATTTAACCTTGTTACAAGTTTAGTTTTACTTCCATTTGCAGATAAAGTAGGTGATTTGACAGGAAAGATTGTTGGAAATGAAGAAGAGTCTCTTATGGATAAAGAACTTGGAACACTTGATCCAATGTTATTAAAAACACCTACAGTAGCTTTAAAGCAGAGTAAAGAAGTTATGTGGGCAATGACGGATGCAATATCAAATAACTATAAGATTGCATGCGAGCTCATTAAACATTTTGATATTAAGTTATTAGATGAAGCAAGAAAAAATGAAGACTTTATTGATAAATGTGAAAGCGTTTTAAGTTCATACATTTTAAAGATAGATGCAAAACAGCTTCCTGGAGATGGAAAAAGAGTCGTATCTGAATTATTAAATTCAGTTGGAGATTTGGAAAGAATAGGTGATCACTGTATAAATATTTCATTCCTTATGGAAGAAATGAATGAAAGAAAAGCTCATTTTTCTGATAAGGGGTTAAAAGAAGTTGAGGTCTTAGTAGATGCAATAGAATCTATTATTAATACAACATTCCAGGCATTTAAAGAAGATGATGAAATATCAGTTATCAGAGTAGAGCCAATGGTTAAGATAATTTCAAGATTAAAAAATATGATAAAAGACAATCATATTTCAAGATTGGAAAACGGACAATGTAGCATAGAAGCAGGTATTACTTTATTAGATTTACTTACTAATTTTGAGAGAATTGCCAGCCACTGTGAAAATATAGCTTTGCATATTACTAAGAGGGTAAATAAAGAATTGCATTTAGATGATATGCATGGACATATGATGGACAAACATAGTGAGGAATATAAGGGACTTTACTTATATTACAAGTCTCAGTATGTAGATAAAATTGAAAATGAATAATAATATTGACATATGGTATGGATGATGTTTAAATTAAACTATCTGTACTAAGGGGTGGTATTTATGTCAAAGAAAAAAAGTATAATTATAGTAGGAATTGTGGCAGTTATTTTAGCAGTAGTTTTGATTGTTGTGTTACATCCTTCAGGCACCGGAAAAGATGCTGAGAATAAGATGGAAGTGACAACAGCTAATTATCAGACAGATGAGGCAGATGACAACAATTCAATGGATAACGAATCAGCTGAAGGCGAAACGAATTATTGGGATTCAGTAGACATGATAGAAGATGGCAATGCAGCTGATAACGAAGGTAATAACGAAAATACAGCAGATGAACAGGTAAGTGGCGACTCAGAAGAATATCCGGGACAGGATGATGGATGGTCACCAATTGTACCGGCTGATGATGTAAATTAAATTATTTTAGTTAATTGTGGGGATATACGGGGTGAAAAATAAATTATGATTTGAAGGAAAAATTAATTAGGCCTCAGTGTATTTAAGAAAATTATATTTATGGTTTTATAAGTGAATTTTCTGATACCAACAGAGAAGATGATGAAGAACTGATTGCGATAAAAAGATAAAAAAGATGAACACAAATAAGTTACGTTTAGTGATAACGAATTTGTGTTCATTTTTTATGTTTATCAAAAATTTTTCATATATTACTTAGAAGTATCTTCTATAAGTCTTGTGATAATATCATGGACTGTGTTGTATACAAATACAGCCATTTCTTCAGGTGGTGTAACACAATCAGAAAAAATCCATGTTTTAAGCATTCCAATACAACCGCTTCTTAAAAACGAATAAACATATTCAGGGGCAATTGATTTGTTAAAACAATATATAAGATTAATCTGTTTTCTTACCTTACTTTCGATTACGTCTTCCATACGTTGTATAAAAAATGCATCGCCGTGATATCCCATTAAAGCTTTTAATGAATCTCTGTTTGCTTCAAAAACAGAAATCAGGTCAGTTACAAAACTGTAACTTTGAGCTCTCGATAATGAAGGATAGGAATCAAGTACCTTCTGAATCTGGGAAATAATGTCGTTTTCCATTTCTTGTAATAGGTCAAATATATCCGTATAATGCAGATAAAAAGTTGAACGGTTTATATTTGCAAGAACAACAAGATTTTTAATTGTAATATCATTAATATTCTGTTTTATCATCATTTGCGCAAGCGTTTTCTTTAAAGCTTCCCTTGTGCGCTGACTACGTTTATCTATTTTAATATTCATGTATAATATTAGTCATTACATATGGTATAATGGCCTTTCCTTTACTTGAAGTTATTTACAAAAATATTATAATAGAGGATAAGAAAAAAGACAACATGATGTCTATAAAAATAAGAAATATTTAAGAGGTCAAAAATGAAAAATAAAACAGTTGTAGTAGGGTTATCAGGGGGAGTTGACTCATCGGTTACGGCATATTTATTAAAGAAACAGGGTTACAATGTAATTGGCGTTACAATGCAGGTGTGGCAGAAAGATATTCCTGAAAGTGGAGAAACAGGAATAGCAGAAGTGGAAGACGCAAGGAAAGTGGCGGCGTATTTGGGTATTCCTCATTATGTGCTTAATTTTAATGAAGAATTTCATAAAAATGTTATAGAATATTTTGTTAAAACTTATAATGACGGAAAGACACCTAATCCTTGTGTGGTATGCAACAGATATGTAAAATGGCAGGCTTTAAGGGAAAAGGCAGGAAATTTAGGAGCGGATTATATTGCAACAGGTCATTATGCAAAGATAGAAAAATTAGAAAATGGAAGGTACGCGATTAAAAATTCAAAAACGGCAAAAAAAGACCAGACATATGCATTACATTTACTGACTCAGGAACAGTTAGAACATACAATTATGCCTCTTGGCAGCTATGAAAAAGATGAAGTGCGAAAGATTGCTGAAAGAGTAGGAATTCCTGTTGCACATAAAAAAGACAGTCAGGATATGTGCTTTATTCCCGATGGAAAATATGCAAATTTTATATACAAAGAAACAGGAAAAAGGGCAATACCGGGAGATATTGTGACAATGGATGGAGAAGTTGTTGGAAAACATAAAGGAATTATTTTTTATACAGTCGGACAGCGAAAAGGTTTGAAATTGCAAAATAAAAATATGTATGTTTGTGAAATCAATGCCAATAAGAATCAGATTGTGGTATGCGACAATGAATCCCTGTTTAAAAAGATAGTAGTTGCGCACAATGTTAATATGATGGCAAAGGAAAGTATTAGTGGAAAACAAAGAGCATTTGCGAAAATAAGATATAACCATGAAGGGGCAGACTGTACTGTGTGGATGGAAGATGAAAAATTGTATTGTGAATTTGACAAACCTCAAAGAGCAGTGACCCCGGGACAATCTTTAGTTGTATATCAGGATGGATATGTGCTTTGCGGAGGAGAAATTATTTCAGAATAAAATATGTTGGAATCAAAAGCACCAACTTTGATGTTTACGGATTGTTCCGTGCTACGCATTCCAATAATCCTACCAAATATTCATAATAAGTAGACAGTAATTATGCAATATCTACTCATTGATACAAATTTGCGTATTTTTTTACAAAATATTTAAAAATAATGTTGACGGATTTTAAACATATGCGTATAATTGTAAGTTGAATAACCAACACTTAATGTGGATAGGTCTATCTCGACGAAGAGAGTTTTTATATATTTATGAGTTCATGATTAGTCGGAGTTATTCAAATTCAAAGAAAGGGATTGCTGTAGTGAAGAAGAAAGACTTTACAGAAAAACTGACAGAATTAGTAGAACTTGGCAAGAAGAATGGTGGAGTGGTTACAACTGCTGATGTTGATAACATGTTTCAGGGGATGCCACTTACAGGCGAACGTAAAGATGCTATTGCCGAGTATATAATTGAAAATGGATTGACAATTAAAACAGGTGATTCAGACGGAAAGTCAGAAACAAAGAAATTAACAAAGAAGACAAGTGTGAAAACTGATGTGGAAGCGGTAGATGATACTGATAATGAAGAGGTGGATAATGCAGAAGAAACTGCATCTGATGCAGAACCAACAGAAGCAGATTTGACACTTGCAGCAGAAGGCCCTATTGATTTAGAACCTACAGATGACGATTTTGAAGATGAAGAAGAAATTGTTGAATTAGATAATGTTGGTTTACTTGAAGGTGTCGGAACAGAAGACCCTGTTAGAATGTACTTAAAAGAAATAGGTACAGTTCCATTGTTAACTGCAGAAGAAGAACTTGAACTTGCCAAACGTAAATCAGAAGGCGATCCTGTTGCTAAAGACAAATTAATAGAAGCTAATTTACGTCTTGTTGTTAGTATTGCTAAGAGATACACAGGAAGAGGTATGAGTTTCCTTGATTTAGTACAGGAGGGCAATTTAGGACTCATAAAAGGTGTTGAAAAATTTGATTACGAAAAAGGATATAAGCTGAGTACATATGCTACATGGTGGATTAGACAGTCTGTAACAAGAGCACTTGCAGACCACGCAAGAACAATCCGTGTACCTGTTCATATGGTTGAGACAATTAACAGAATGTCAAAGATGCAGCGTAAATTAACTTTAGAGTTAGGTTACGAGCCATCAACTCAGGAATTAGCCAATGCATTAGATATAACAGAAGAAAAAGTTTTAGAGATAATGCAGATAGCAAGAGAGCCTGCATCATTAGAAACACCTATCGGTGAAGAAGATGATTCTAACTTAGGAGATTTTGTTGCAGACAACAATACAGTTACTCCGGAAGCTAACATTGAATCAGTTATGCTTAGAGAACACATTGATGTATTACTTGAAGATTTGAAAGAACGTGAAAAGGAAGTTATTATCTTAAGATTTGGCTTAAGAGACGGACATCCAAGAACTCTTGAAGAAGTTGGAAAGGAATTCAATGTTACAAGAGAGCGTATCAGACAGATTGAAGCTAAGGCATTAAGAAAGTTAAGAAATCCTGTTAGAAGTAAGAAGATTAAGGATTTCCTTAATAGTTAATAAATAAAAATTCTTCCGTGCATAAAGAAAAGCATTTTTGCATGGAAGAATTTTTTTATAAAAGGCTTTCTAAAGTAAACCAAATGGTTAAATTAGTTAAGACAAACTAAGTTAAGGCACATACTTAAAATAGAGAAAGTAAAAAAAATAAAAAAATATGTATTTTTTACTTAATTTTACTTGATTTTGTCATAAAAATAGTTTATAAAATTAAGTAAATAAAAAAGTAAGCATAAAGGTACAAAGGCGTACTTCAGTGTTGCTATGCAACTGAGGCAGTCCTTTGTACCTTTTTTATATTCTAACTATCAGGAGGGATACGATGAATCAAAACGAATTATTTGAGAAAGCAAAAAAAGATGGCTTATACGATGAAAGATTTGAACATGATAACTGCGGTATTGGTGCAGTTGTAAACATTAAAGGTATCAAATCTCATGAAACAGTAGAAAATGCTTTAAAGATAGTAGAAAATCTTGAGCATAGAGCAGGTAAGGACGCAGAAGGAAAGACTGGTGACGGAGTTGGTATTTTGTTACAGATTTCACATAAGTTCTTTAAGAAAGCTACAAAGAATTTAGGATTTGACATTGGAAATGAAAGAGAATACGGAGTTGGAATGTTCTTTATGTCTCAGGACGAACTTGTCCGTAAGCGTGAAATGAAAATGCTTGAAATAATAGTTGAGAAAGAAGAACTTGAATTCTTAGGATGGAGAGAAGTACCAACACATCCTGAAATTTTAGGAACTAAGGCAGTTGAATGCATGCCATACATTATGCAGTGCTTCATAAAGAAACCTGAAGATGTAGAAAAAGGATTACCTTTTGATAGAAAATTATACATTGTAAGAAGAGTATTTTCACACAGCAGTGTTGGAACATATACAGTTTCAATGTCAAGTAGAACAATAGTATACAAAGGTATGTTCTTAGTTGGAGAACTTAGAATGTTTTTTGATGATTTACAGAGTAAAGATTTTGAATCAGCTATAGCAATGGTTCATTCAAGATTCTCAACTAACACAAATCCAAGTTGGAAGAGAGCTCATCCAAATAGATTTATTGTTCATAATGGAGAAATAAATACAATTCGTGGAAATGCAGATAACATGCTTGCAAGAGAAGAATCAATGGATAGTGAATATATGAAAAATTCTATTCAGAAAGTTATGCCTGTAGTAGATACAAATGGTTCTGACTCAGCAATGCTTGATAATACACTAGAATTCTTAGTAATGAATGGAGTAGATTTGCCTCTTGCAGTAATGATGTGTATTCCTGAACCATGGGAAAATAACAACACAATTTCACAGAGCAAAAAAGACTTCTATCAGTATTATGCAACAATGATGGAACCATGGGATGGACCGGCATCTATCCTTTTCTCAGATGGAGATTACATGGGAGCAATCCTTGATAGAAACGGACTAAGACCATCAAGATATTATATTACAGATGATGACCAGTTGATTCTTTCATCAGAAGTAGGTGTCCTTGAAATTGACCCTGCAAAAATAGTAGTAAAAGATAGACTTCGTCCGGGACGTATGCTTCTTGTAGATACTGTAAATGGAAAATTAATTGATGATGATGAATTAAAAGAAGAATATGCAACAAGAAAACCATATGGTGAATGGTTAAATAACAATCTTGTATATTTGAAAGATATAAAGATTCCAAATAAAAAAGTTGAATCATATACAAAGGAAGAAAGACAGAGATTACAGAAAAACTTTGGATACACTTATGAAGATTTAAAGAAGATAATTCCAATGGCAAATAACGGAGCAGAAGGAATTAGTGCAATGGGTAAAGATACACCAATAGCAGTACTTAGTGAAGCAAAGAATCCATTATACAATTACTTTAAGCAGTTATTTGCTCAGGTAACAAATCCACCTATTGATGCAATCAGAGAAGAAATAGTTACATCAACTTCTGTTTATATAGGTAAAGACGGAAATATCTTAGAAGAAAAACCTGAAAACTGTAAGGTATTAAAAATTCATAATCCAATTCTTACAAGTACAGATTTACTTAAGATTGAAAATATGAATGTAGATGGATTTAAGGCTGCAAAGGTTCCAATCGTATATTACAAAGGAATTGCATTAGAGAAAGCTATTGAACAGGTATTCGTAGATGTAGATAAAGCGCATAAGGATGGAGCAAATATCATAATACTTTCAGACAGAGGTGTAGATGAATATCATGTACAGATACCGGCACTTTTAGCTGTATCAGCAGTACATCAGCATCTTGTAAAAACAAAGAAAAGAACAACACTTTCACTTATTCTTGAAAGTGGTGAACCAAGAGATGTACATCATTTTGCAACATTACTTGGTTATGGTGCAAGTGCAATCAATCCTTATTTGGCACATGATACAATCAAACAGATGGTTGATGAAAATATGATTGATAAAGATCCATACGCAGCAATTGATGATTATAACGATGCGATACTTCATGGAATAGTTAAGATAGCATCTAAGATGGGTATTTCAACAATTCAGTCATATCAGGGATCACAGATTTTTGAAGCAATCGGAATTAGTAGTGAAGTAATTGATAAATATTTTACAGGAACTGTAAGCAGGGTAGAAGGTATCACAATGCATGACATTGAGGAAAATGTTGAAGAACTTCACTCAAACGCATTTGACCCATTAGGACTTGATGTTGACCTTACTCTTGAAAGTTCAGGCTCTCATAAATTAAGAAGTGGAAAAGAAGAACATAAATATAATCCACAGACAATTCATACTCTTCAAATGGCAACATGGACCGGAAATTATGACTTATTTAAACAATATACACATATGATTGATGAGGAAATGAGTCCGGTACATTTAAGAGGATTAATTGACTTTAAATATCCTGAAAATGGCGGTATTCCAATTGATGAAGTAGAAAGTGTTGATTCAATTGTTAAGAGATTTAAGACAGGAGCAATGTCATATGGTTCAATTTCTCAGGAAGCACATGAAACAATGGCAATTGCAATGAATATGATTGGTGGAAAATCAAATTCAGGTGAAGGTGGAGAAGCTCCTGAACGTTTAGTTGTTGGAAAAGACGGACTTAACAAATGCTCAAAGATTAAGCAGGTCGCTTCAGGACGTTTTGGTGTTACATCAAGATATCTTGTAAGTGCAGAAGAAATTCAGATTAAAATGGCACAGGGTGCTAAACCTGGTGAAGGTGGACACTTGCCTGGAAAGAAAGTTTATCCTTGGATTGCAAAAACAAGATATTCAACACCGGGTGTAAGCTTAATTTCACCACCACCTCATCATGATATTTATTCAATTGAGGATTTGGCACAGTTGATTTATGATTTGAAAAATGCAAACAGAGATTCAAGAATTTCAGTTAAATTAGTTTCAGAAGCAGGTGTTGGTACTGTAGCAGCAGGTGTTGCAAAAGCAGGAGCGCAGGTAATTCTTATTTCAGGATTTGATGGTGGTACAGGTGCAGCTCCGGGAAATTCAATTTACAATGCAGGTCTTCCTTGGGAACTTGGATTAGCAGAAGCACATCAGACATTGATTGCAAATGGTCTAAGAAATAAAGTTATTGTTGAAACAGATGGTAAGTTAATGAGTGGACGTGATGTAGCAATTGCTGCAATGCTTGGTGCAGAAGAATACGGATTTGCGACAGCCCCATTAGTAACAATGGGATGCGTAATGATGAGAGTATGCAACCTTGATACATGTCCTGTTGGTGTGGCAACACAGAATCCTGAACTTAGAAAGAGATTCAAAGGAAAACCTGAATATGTTGTAAACTTTATGAAGTTTATAGCTCAGGAATTAAGAGAATACATGGCAAAACTTGGCGTTAGAACAGTAGATGAATTAGTTGGTAGAGCTGATTTATTAAAGGTAAAAGAAAATGTTACAGCAGGTCATGCACCTGAAGTAAATCTTGATAAGATAATCAATGCTGATTTTGCAAATGAAAGAGTTCAGTACAACAAGAAAAATGTATATGACTTTAAGTTAGACCAGACAAAAGACGTAACTGTATTATTGAAAAAATTAGGCAAGGCTTTAGATGCTAAAAAGGCAGCAAGTGTTGAAGTTGATGTAAATAACTTAGACAGATCATTTGGTACAATATTTGGCTCAGAAATTACAAAGAAATATAACGATACATTAGATGACGATATGTATGTTGTAAAATGTAACGGTGCCGGCGGACAGAGTTTTGGTGCATTTATTCCTAAGGGATTAACCATAGAACTTACAGGTGATAGCAATGATTATCTTGGTAAAGGTTTATCAGGTGGAAAGATTGTTGTTAAACCACCTAAGGAATCTAAGTTTAAACAGGATGAAAATATCATTATCGGTAATGTTGCTTTATATGGTGCTACAAGTGGAAGTGCATATATAAACGGTGTAGCAGGAGAACGTTTCTGTGTAAGAAATTCAGGTGCTACAGCAGTTGTAGAAGGTGTTGGAGAACACGGATGTGAATACATGACAGGCGGACGTGTAGTAATTATCGGTAAAGTAGGTAAGAACTTCGCAGCAGGTATGAGCGGCGGTGTTGCTTATGTACTTGATGAAAACAACGATTTATATATGAAAACAAATAAAGAGTTAGTATCTACAGAAGAGTTGTCAAATAAATATGATGTTCAGGAATTAAAGAAAACGCTTGAAGAACATGTTAAATATACAAACTCAGTACGAGGAAAAGAAATACTTGAAAACTTTGAAGAATATCTTCCAAAATTCAAGAAAATCATTCCTTACGATTATAAGAAGATATTAAATGCCATTGCAAAAATGGAAGAAAAAGGATTAAATCCGGAACAGGCACAAATCGAAGCATTTTATGCGGCAACAAGATAGGACAAGCAATAAATAATTACTACGTCGGCAGGACGCTGGCGTACTGCCGAAGGAAGTAATTATTTATTATTTGCGTAGCAAAGCGAGTGAGATGAAGCAGCGGAGGCTGCGGAATCGAACTGCTTGTCCTATCGGTTAGAGGTAGGATAGCAAAGCGAGTGAGATGAAGCAGCGAAGGCTGCGGAATCGAACTGCATGTCCTATCTTATGAAATGATAGGAAAGCAAAGCGAGTGAGATGAAGCAGCAAAGGCTGTGAAATCGAACTGCTTGTCCTAATGGAAGAAATTTAAATGAAGAGGAGAAAGAAAAATGGGAAAACCAACAGGATTTTTAGAATATGAGCGTGAAGATGCACCGGCTTATTCACCAAAAGAAAGAATAAAAAACTTTAATGAATTTCACGAACCATTATCATTTGAAAAACAAAGATGCCAGGCTGCAAGATGTATGGATTGCGGAGTTCCATTTTGTCAGTCAGGTAAAATGTTAGCAGGTATGGCATCAGGTTGTCCTCTAAATAACCTTATACCTGAGTGGAATGACCTTTTATATCATGGAAATATGGAACAGGCTTATAATCGTTTGCACAAGACAAACAATTTCCCTGAATTTACATCAAGAGTATGTCCTGCTTTATGTGAAAAGGCATGTACCTGTGGATTGAATGGAAATCCGGTTTCATGTAGAGCAAATGAAAATACAATTATTGAAAATGCATATGCTAAGGGCTTTGCGGCAGCAAAAGCTCCATCAATGAGAACAGGAAAAAAGGTTGCGGTTATCGGTTCAGGCCCTTCGGGACTTGCAGCAGCCGACCAGCTTAATAAACGTGGACATAATGTTACAGTATTTGAACGTGCAGACAGAGTTGGTGGATTGCTTATGTACGGAATTCCAAATATGAAACTTGAAAAGCATATTATTGATAGAAAAATCAATATTATGAAAGAAGAAGGCGTTGAATTTGTAACAGGTAAAGATATTGGAAAAGATATAAAGGCAGATAAGATATTAAAAGAATATGACAGGGTAATTCTTGCATGTGGAGCTACAAATCCAAGAGATATTAAGGCTACAGGAAGAGATGCAAATGGAATTTATTTTGCAGTAGATTTCTTAAAATCAACAACAAAGAGTTTGCTTGATAACGGACTTAAAGAAGGAACTTTCGTTTCAGCAAAAGGTAAAGATGTAATTGTTATTGGTGGCGGCGATACAGGAAATGATTGTGTAGGAACATGTATCCGTCACGGAGCAAAAAGCGTATTACAGTTAGAGATGATGCCAAAAGCACCGGATGAAAGAGCAGCAAATAACCCATGGCCTGAATGGCCAAAAGTCTGCAAGACAGACTATGGTCAGGAAGAAGCAATTGCTGTATTTGGACATGACCCAAGAGTTTACCAGACAACAGTTAAAGAATTCAAGAAAGACAAAAATGGAAATCTTGAAAAAGTTGTTTTAGTTAAATTAGAGTCAAAGAAAGATGAAAAGACGGGAAGATTTAACATGGTAGAAATACCGGGAAGTGAATATGAAGTAAAGGCTCAGCTCGTGTTAATAGCAGCAGGATTTCTCGGTAGTCAGGATTACGTAACAAAGGCATTTGGTGTTGCTGTAAATGAAAGAACAAATGTTAAGACAGCACCTGAAAGTTATCAGACAAATGTTGAAAAAGTATTTACTGCAGGAGATATGCATAGAGGCCAGTCATTAGTTGTATGGGCAATTCATGAAGGTCGTGAAGCAGCAAAGGCTGTTGATGAAAGTCTTATGGGATATACGAATTTATAATAAAAAAAGTCTGAAATTTAGCATTAAATTGGTGCTTTATTTCAGACTTTTTAATTGTCATAAAACTAGAAAATCGAGTCAAAATGTCTGGAAACATACAAGTTACGCAAAAAAACATACAAGTTACGCAAAAAAAAGTTATCCGAAATTAAATATGATATTATAGTTTTAAGAATTTGCTTAAAAGGATAAAAAATGAAAATTAATGTATTAGTTTGTGATGATGAAAAAGGGTTTTTAGAAATAATAAATGTGCTAACTCTTTTTGAAAGGAAAAATTATGTTGATTAGTTCAATTAAAATTCAGATGTCTCATATATTTAGAAGTAAAAGTAGTGTTTTTGTAGCATTAGCATTATTGTTTGTAATTTCCGTGAACTTTTTACAGAATATGAATAGAAATATTGATGCGGTTTATGTAACAGAAATGTTTGATATTACTAAAACATTAACTTTATCAGATTGGAGTCCGGTTGGATATTTCTTTATGCAATATTATCCTTTGTTGATCGTTATACCTACTGCGGGTGCTTATATATGTGATTTAAATAATGGAATAGATTTGTATATGCGTTCAAGAATAGGAATAAGAAATTATTTGTATGGAAAAGTTATTTCAGTATTCCTTGTTACATTAATTCTGTTTACAATTCCTTTTCTTATTGAAATTATGCTAAGCGCAGTATGCTTTAGTACGCAATCACTAGGGGATCCTTCAGGATTTGAATATTTTCAGACAATAGAGCAGGATGGAAAGTATTTTTTGGCAAATATTTATTTAAATAATCGTATAATTTATGCTGTTATAATGAGTCTGCTATTTGGAATGGTATCTGCCATATTGGCAACATTCAATTTTACAATTACTATGCTGCCAATATTTAAATTTAAAATAATGACTTATTTCCCTATTTATTTGTTGTTTTATATCATCTCAATATTTGAAAAAGTAGTTCATCTTAAGTTCGCTACGTATTATGCATTCATATTAAGAATGTTTGAAGTTTCAACAAAAAAGAATTACCTTGTGTATATTATTTTTTTGTTAGTGTTGTTGGCAATATCAATTATGATTACTGAGATAAAAATAAGAAAGAATAGTATATAAAGATTGTGATTTGGGAAAGGAAAAATATGAAATTAAGAGTTGATAATATATCAAAGAATATAGGAAATAGAAAAATATTAGATAGCGTAAATCTTGAATTGGAAAATGGTAAAATATATGGTTTTGTAGGGAGAAATGGTTCTGGGAAAACAATGCTATTTAGAGCATTATCAGGATTGATGGGGGTTTCTTCGGGTAAAATATTTCTTGATGATAGGGAATTACATAAAGATATGAGAGTGTTGGAAAATATAGGTATTACGATAGAAAATGCAGGATTATATCCGGAATTAGCCGGATTTGATAATTTGAAGTTATTATCAGGATTAAAAAGAAAAATAGATGATAACAAAATAAGAGAAACTATAGTCAGAGTAGGACTAGACCCGGATGATAAAAGACCTTTTAGAAAATATTCATTAGGAATGAAACAAAGAATAGTAATTGCACAGGCAATTATGGAAGAGCCGGATATTCTAATGTTGGACGAACCGACAAATGCATTGGACGAGGAAGGCATTGAGAGAATTAGAAAAATAATTTCTGAGGAGAAGCAAAGGGGAGCTATGGTATTAATTGCAAGCCATAATAAAGAAGATATTAAATTATTGGCAGATAAAGTTTTTTTAATTCGTGATGGAAGAGTAAAGGAAAGTGAAGAAAAATAGAATGAAAAAAAGATATATTTTTGGAATCTATATGATAGTTACATGTGTACTACTTAATATTGGATTATGTTCGAAACATAAATACATAGATTTAAATGCAGAAAAAGAGCCGTTAAATAATTTTACAGTGGGCATTTTATCAAATAAATTAGTAGATATAGGTATAGAAGCATTTGATGAAAATTTAGAGCAGAATAATATAATTCTTGCAGTAAAATGTGAAGAAAAATCAAGATTTGTGTATAAGGGAGCTGTACAAAAAGTTAAAGTTGAAAAAGTGTTTAAAGGTGAAAATATACAAAAAGGTGATGAAATTGAGATACAGAGTGTTTCTTCAACATTTATGGATGACATAGAAGGCAAAGGAGATAAACCAGAGGCTAATATGAATTTCATAAATGAAATGAAGAAAGGAAATAGATATTTGGTTTTCTTAGATAAAAAATTAAAAAATTCTTCCATTTATATACCGAAAGAAGAAGGAATAATAAAACCAACATTTTGTTATGAACAAATAGAGAATAAACCGTGTCAGTCTACCAGTTCAGAAGCAAATGTAGCATTTTATAGTGATGTTTCGCAAAATGAATTTTTTATAATGAAGCAAAAAG
>ERZ860322.1274-NODE-1274-length-14972-cov-3.546289_pt1 | contig 14972 bp, 10 predicted proteins | sample MGYA00509979_ERZ860322 | MGnify/ENA primary metagenome ERZ860322 (study PRJEB30046, sample SAMN00715217) | human gut metagenome | study: EMG produced TPA metagenomics assembly of the A metagenome-wide association study of gut microbiota in type 2...
GGCATGGTCCACTTGTCGGTTTTTTCCATGATCTCATCTGCCGCAGAGCAAATATTGCAGAAGACTGTTCCCAACATCATGCTGGTGAGAAGCGAGGAAAAACGGATTTCCACATCGCCGATGCCGTTGTCGCCGTGGATGAACGCGGAGATTGGCAGTACTTCGAAGTGATCGGTGGTGCTGGAGTGCGGCAAACCCTGATACACCTTGACTTCCGGGTGGCCGAGCAGGTCGGTCACGGCCAGTGCGTTGCGCACACCCTGCTCGACGAGCACGTTGCCGTAGGTGCCGGTGATGCCGATCAGTTCAATCTCCGGGCTTCCCAGAGCATACGAAATGGCAAGCGCGTCATCAACGCCGGTATCAAGATCAAGAATCATCTTTTTCATGTGTGTGCCTTTCCTCTTTGACGGCCTGACGACGGTCCGCCACCATACGGGTGCATCGTCAGTTATACATCGAGCGCATTCTCGATTGTGTTGTGTTGACAAGATTTATGATAAAGCGTTTTATCAAGAACGCAAATTCTTCACCTATACACGGCGTGTTGCCTGTATTCCCAACGATTACAGCATATTGGAGATGCTTACGTCACCACATACCGAGATTGATCTGCACCACCCGTTTTGCACTAGTCTGCAGCATCTAAAAATGGCGGTTTACGCGCAGGCCGCCTGCACCAGTTTCGGCGTAAGCACTTCAACCTGCGGATCGGAAAGCCACGGACGGGCATCCCCTGATTCCGTACCGGACTTGGCACGAACCGCAACATCAATCCGCTTACGCAACATACCCCAACAAGCGGCGGCCAAATCAGTCACGCTCTGCTCAACGGTGGTCATACGCCAACCAAGACCGAATCGTTTGAGAATATTGTCGTAACCAATCACCTGCATATCCTCAGTAACATGCAACCCACGCTCCGCCATACGCTGACGGAAGCCAAGCGCCATCACATCGTTGCAGCAGAACACGGCCGTCGCCCCGCCATCGATGATCTGATTCGCGGCACGATAGCCGCTATCGAAACGGTAATCACCCTCAACACACAGCGAAGAATCAAAATGCTTCCCCGACTGCTCGATGGCATCCACAAAACCACGACGACGCTCCGCGGCACTCGACTCCGCAATATCGCCGGTGACAATGCCAATACGAGTATGACCACCTTCCAACAGATACTGGGCAGCCAAACGACCACCAAGATAGTTGTCAAAACCGACGGCATCGCACCAGCCGCACTGCGTCAAACGGTCGATCAGCACCACCGGGCACGACACGAGCGCCACATCCTCACACAGCTGCTCAACAGCACTCCCAACACACGACTCACGCGCCGGGATCAACATCACCCCATCCACCCCACGGGCAGGAAGACGCTGCAACAACTCATGCTCCGCAGCACGCGAATCATCGGAATTGGCCACAATCAGCGAATACCCCTGCGCGGCGCACTCATCCTCCACACACTTGGCAAGCGCCGCGAAAAACAAGTTCTCAATATCAGGCACGATCAGCGCAACCAGCTGGGACTGCTTGGTCACCAAGCTACGCGCGCTCTGATTCGGCACATAATTCAGCTTCTTCGCCGCGTCGGCAATGGCCTTACGCTTCTCCTCAGACACGCGAGCCGGCCGATTATTCAACACCAGCGAAACCGTCGTCACAGACACCCCCGCAGCAGCGGCCACATCCTTCAACGTCGCACGATACGCCATTCAAACCCCTTAAAACGTTTCTCCTTCCAGCATAAATGCCACGCACTCCTGACGCGCCCAGCACCCCCATCCACAAACAAATTCCTTTCATAGCAAAATAATCCACATTATTTCCAGTGGTAAATCGTTTCTCAGAAATGTTTTTGTATACTCGCAACGTTTTGCTTAATACGAAAGCCACAGAGAAGAGAGGAACCCCAATGCAACCAACCACGCAGAAAAACAATGCGAAACAGCGCAAAACCATCGCCATCGTCGCCGTGATAGCAGTGGTTGCCATCGCGCTCGCAGCCGTTGCCATCATCGCAGTCGCCAATAAGCGCGAAATGACGCAAGCCGCCAGCGACACCTGCACGTTGAACGCGAAGGCGCTCGCCACGCATCAGCAAAACTTCGAAGAGGCTCAGAAAGAAGCCGAAGATGCGGCAAAACTCACCGTGGACGACGTGGCCGACGGCACCACGCTGGAAACCCTGAAGGATGCGATCACGCTGGCCGAAGCCGTGGAAAACGCGCCAACATGCCCCGCGAACGGCAATGCCAGCGACTTCACCAAGGCGACAGACGATATTCGCACGTACGCCGACAACCTGCGCAACATCACCAACGAACTCGACGCGGCCGCCAAGTCGGTGATCGCCAGCCAGGAACTCAAACTCGAGTCCGCCAAGTAAGCCGTCCGAGCCAGACGAGCCGACAGGGCGCCGCCCCCAGCTCCGCCGCCCCTGCGTTCAACGGGGCCAAGTTGCGTTTTCAAACAACTTTGACCTCGTTAAAGATGACTTTCGCAACGTTTTCACAACCCGATAACCGCCCATACCGCAAATCGATACCCCCTCCACAAAAACCCGAAAGAGCTTATTAACGGGGTCAAAGTTACGTTTTGGACGACTTCACCCCCGCACAAGCACTTTCGCACCGTATCTGGCTTATATATGGCAGATTCGACAGTCCGACCGGAGGCATTTCCTGACGAAATCGGCTACTTGCAGCACGTTATTTCCCAATCGCCACTTGCCGAACCCAGTTGCCAGGCTGCGCCGTATCCACCATGACGCACCGTCACAAACGCTCCAGTCCGACGCGCTTTACTGGCCTTGGGCGCGGTAGCGGGCTTCGGTGGCGGCTTTGGCGGGCTCCCACCAGGCGCGGTTGGCAGCATACCAAGCGATGGTCGCTTGCAAACCGGCTTCGAAATCGGTGCGCACAGGCTTCCATCCAAGTTCGGTACGCAGCTTGCTGGAGTCAATCGCGTAACGCCGATCATGCCCGGGGCGGTCACGCACCCAGTCGAACGCATCTTCGGCACATCCCATAAGCCGCAGGATCATACGCATCACGGCAATATTGCTCATTTCACCATCCGCGCCGATCAGGTATGTTTCGCCGATCCGCCCGCGTGTAAGAATCTTCCACACCGCAGAAGAGTGGTCTTCCGTATGGATCCAGTCGCGCACGTTCTCGCCTGTGCCATATAGTTTCGGACGCACGCCCTCCATGATGGAAGTGATCTGGCGTGGAATGAATTTTTCCACATGCTGGTACGGCCCGTAATTGTTGGAACAGTTGGAGATCGTGGCGCGAAGCCCGTACGTGCGAACCCACGCGCGCACCAGCTGGTCGGACGCCGCTTTCGACGCACTGTACGGGCTTGACGGCTTGTACGGCGTGCTTTCGGTGAATTTACATGGATCGTCGAGCGCAAGGTCGCCGTACACTTCGTCGGTGCTGATGTGATGGAATCGCACGTCATGCTTGCGTGCCGCTTCAAGCAGGTGGAACGTACCCTCCACATTCGTTGTGATGAAGGGTTCAGGATTGGCGATGGAGTTGTCGTTGTGCGATTCGGCCGCGAAATGCACGATCGCGTCATGCCCGGGCACGATACGTTCCAGTAGTGCAGCATCGCAGATATCGCCTTGCACGAGTTCGACTTGCGATTGCGGAAGACCGGCGATATTCTGCGGATTTCCGGCATACGTCAGCTTGTCGAGCACGGTTATGCGCACGTCAGGATGGTTGTGTGCCACGTAGCGCACGAAATTGGCTCCGATAAACCCACATCCGCCGGTCACGATGATGTTGCGCGGCTTGAAAATCTCACTACTCACCATTTCAGGGTACCGGCAGGGTTGCATCATGGAGCGCTCGTGGGCGATGTCTCGAATCACTAATTCACGTAACCCGCGCAAGCCGAAAAGTTCAATGGTTGCACGGCTTCCCCCGTGGCGGATGCGATATCTATGACAGATTCAGCAGGTTTTTCGCACTCCAAACCTTGATTTGGTGTATGAACGGCACCTCAGTTACCCTTGATTTGGTGTATGAGAGCGCCTTTCGCAACCCTTGATTTGGTGTAAAGACCGCATAATCATTGGCTTTTCAAGCAGAGACCCATTGAACTCAAACGAGCACCCTAAATTTAGGTCCTGGCAGAAGAGAACTTCTGGATTACATGGCAAGATTCGGGCTCTAGGCCAAGTATGAGTCAGGTCCCGCTTCCGCCTCCAGTGAAGCCGACTCGCTTGCAGCGTGACATCTTCAAAAGCGACGCTTACCGAATCTCAGTTGTCAGACTGCGTCACATCGCCATGGCGAACTGTCATAAGCGTTCCCGTCCGACGCACTTCACAAATTCGTCTTCCTGAGGCTTGGAACCCTTATAGTCAGCAAACAACACTTCAAAATCCGGAACAGCAATGGTCTTCATACGAGCACAAGTTGGAACGGCATGTTCAGCAGCAATATGTCCAGAAGTCGGAATAGTGCGTTCATGGTCTGTCATGGCAACCACGTTACATCTCACGTCAACGGTCTAACTGCGCCAAGCCACGCACCGAATCCGCCGCCCGCCTTCTCGTCGCCCCATACAAGCCACGCTTTCGGCGCATTATCAGCTGGTGGCATCCAACACTTGCGCGCGCATATAGTCGTCCACCTTGAACACCAAATCCGTCTGTCGACTGTCGCTCGCAGCAAATTGAGTAAAAAGATCCACATATCGAGCCTCTCCCCCAGTCTGCAAATCAACCAATTCCTGCGCTACGACCCTTCAGATTTCGCATACATTTTGTTGCCCTTTCCCACTTACGTTGTAGGCAGATACCCCACGTAGCACAGTTAACCTTCCAGCTACCTTTCAGACATCTACGAGATACCCGTTCGTCCACAGCTGAACACTAAAATGTATCCGGTTTAATTGTACAGAGCCCCTAATTATAAGGGGCTATCTTGTTGAAGGATGCGACGATGCCTATTTTTTCGCCTGACCGTCACGCTTGTGCACCTTCATACGTAAAACTTACTAAGCAGCCGATTGCGGGTGGAACATATCGCCCTCTTGCGAATGACGAAGACAGCAACGCTTGCGCCCCATCCGCCCTTTCAGGCCACCACGGTTCAAAACTGTATACGCAGAAATCAGCAATTCACGCCACCTCCGACAACACAAGCATCTTTATTTCAGGCGCTGGCACCCTGCCCTGTTTACCGGAGATGGTTTCCAGTGGATCCGTCAGTAAAGCCGAAATAGACAATAACGAACAAATCGCTTCTTCTGAGCTCCAGCCCCATCAACCCGCTGAGCAGCCTTTGAATCAGGTCGTCTCGGTTTGCAAACGAGCCGCACATACCACGGCAAAAACGCTTTCCACCGCAGGGCACACGGCTGTAAAAGCAACCAAAGTTACCGGTCACGCCATCCACACCGCTGCCACAGCAGTAAAAAACGCATGGCATACTTTTATTAATTTCAAAGCCGTTCAACTCATCATCAAATTCTTCAAAAAGGCGTATGGCCTCTGGAAGAAACGTCATCGCTTCTCATTCTCGTTCTACGCCATTGTTCTCGTATTAGTCACCGCTTTTGAGGTCGTTTTTCTTCAGTGGGGCATGTACAGCGAGCCGGAATATCCTGAAGGCTCGGAAATTGACGATACGACCAGAGTTTTGCAAAGTGTTATTGGGCGCACGACAAAATTCGTTAGCCAGATCTGGATTGACCATCAATACCAAGCATTACTGAATTTCATAGTTTTGGGTGTTATTTACCTTACTCTGGTGCTGATTCTCAATCGTTTCTGGGTTGCTTCAGCCATCTTTGGCACAGTTATGACAGTATTTGCTGTCGCCAATCACATCAAGATCGAGTCCCGCAACGAACCTGTTATTCCCGCCGATTTGAACTTCATCACAGGAGGCAATGCGGGAGAACTCACTTCTTTTATTCCAAATTCCAGTCAGGCTCTAGTTGACGGTGCGGTAGCTGGCGTTATTTGCTTTGTGGCCATCTGCATCGTCATGCAATTCCTTGATGGCAGAAATGCGGTCATCCCCTGCCACTGGCTACACCCGTTTGCCAGCGTTAAAAATTTTGCCGGCACGATTACGCGCATTTTGGCAGCCGCTCTCAGTACTGCACTCGTATTTTCCTTCGTGTGGGGACTCGGAGCAGATTCCTGGGCTACAAAATTTGCCCACAATCTTTCCGACCGCCCCCAGCCTTGGAATCCAATTGCTGACGCTACCAGCAATGGTCCCGCCATCAATTTCCTCCAGCTTGCACATACCAAGATCATGGATAAGCCCGAAGATTATTCCGAAGAAACCATGACCAAGATTGCAAAGAAATACTCCAAGGAGGCTGATTCCATCAATCAGTCCAGAACAACCAATCTGACTGATAACACCGTAATCATGGTGCTTTCGGAAACCTTCTCGGACCCCACACGAGTACCGGGCGTAAGTTTCGCCGAAGATCCGATGCCAAATATTCGACAGATCAAGAGCGAAACAACATCCGGTCTTATGCTTTCCCCCGGCTATGGTGGCGGTACTGCCAACATCGAGTATCAAGCTCTCACGGGTCTTTCCATGGCGAATTACAGCGATACCCTATCTATCGCCTATCAGCAATTAGTTCCGGGACAAAAGTGGGATCAGTCCCTCAATCAGCTATGGAATGAAAAGAATGGCGAGGACTCTTCTGTAGCCTTTCACGCATACAACCGTGGAATGTATTTCCGCGATATCAACTATAAGAAGTTCGGATTCTCTAAATTCTACGCCACGGACGGAACACCCAAGCTCACAGATCTTCATCCTATAGATTCGGCTTGGTATTCTTCCGATGAATCGTTCTATAGCCAGGTGTTGAAACAGGTGCAGTCCTCTGACTCCAACAAGTTCTATCAGGTTGTGACTATACAGAATCACATGCCTTATGAGGAGGATTTATACACAGATAATCAGTTCAAAGAACTTGATACTTCCGAAAATCTTCAGGAGAATGAACGACTCAATATTGAGACTTACACTAAGGGTCTTAATTACACAGATCAATCAACGTTAGATTTCCTTAATCAGCTCAATGACATCAATCGTCCTATCACTGTTATTTTCTACGGGGACCACTTACCCGGCATCTATAGCACTGCCTACTCCGATTCAGACAATATTCTTGGTCTTCACGAAACCGATTACTTCATTTGGTCCAATAATGCGTCTTCTGCTGCTGGAACCAAACTTGATGACGCGTCCTCCGCATACACCTCATCCAACTATTTCTCCACTCAACTTGCTTCACATCTCAACGCAAAGGTGAGCCCTTATCTGGCATTCCTGACGGAAATGCATCAAGCCATATCTGCTATGTCTGTTCCTTCAGCAGCGGGAGGCAGCTCTGAAGAACCGGTATATCTCAACGCTGCTGGAGCTCGTATGAGTGAGAAGGATCTTTCCGAAGAGGCTAAAACACTACTCCATGATTACAAACTCATTCAATACGATATGAGTGCCGGTAAGAATTACCTTAAAGACACTAATTTCGTAGAGCTTCAGTAGATTCGTGTTACTCATCACCGCCAGTTTCTACAATAGTGCTAGTTTGTCGAGAATAACGAAAGCCGGTAACTATGAAAATTGCAGTTGCAGGAACTGGATATGTAGGTCTTTCTGTCGCTTTGCTGCTTGCTCAGCATAATGAGGTTCATGCTTTGGACATTGTTCCGGAGAAAGTTGAGCTTCTAAACAACGGCAAGAGTCCGATTGTGGATGCTGTGATTACTGATTTTCTGGAGAAGAACACCTCCGGCGAGCGTCCTCTGGACTTCCATGCAACCGTTGACCCAGAAGAAGCATATTCCGATGCTGATTTCGCAGTGATTGCAACGCCTACGAACTATGACGAGAAGAAGAATTATTTCGATACTTCCAGCGTCGAAGCTGCGATTTCCGCAGTACGAAAGTATGCGCCGGAAGCGTGGATCATTATTAAATCTACGATTCCTGTCGGATACACGCAGCAGCTACGCGACCGTTTGAACGATGATCATATTCTGTTTTCTCCGGAATTCCTTCGTGAAGGTCACGCTCTGTTTGACAACTTGCACCCCAGCCGTATTGTTGTCGGTGCTCCGCAGGATGACGCACGTTCCGTAGAGGCCGCACGTACTTTTGTGGATCTTCTGGCTCATGGAGCAGCCCCCGAAGAACGCTCTCGAGTCAATCATGATGGCAGTACAGGCATTCCAGAACTGGTGGTGGGCACTACCGAGGCCGAAGCCATCAAACTGTTTGCCAACACGTATCTTGCGTTGCGTGTGGCTTATTTCAATGAGCTTGACACTTATGCTGAAAGCCGCGGACTGAGCACTCGCGAAATCATTGACGGCGTTTGCCTTGATCCGCGCATCGGCGACGGTTACAACAATCCAAGCTTCGGATATGGCGGCTACTGCCTGCCAAAGGACACCAAGCAGCTACTCGCCAATTACGATCAGGTTCCACAGAATCTAATCGAGGCGATTGTGGATGCTAACCGCACCCGCAAGGAATTCGTTGCTTCTGAAGTGATGGATCGCATCAAAGATGTGAAAGATCCGATTGTCGGTATCTACCGCCTGACCATGAAATCCGGTTCTGACAACTTCCGCCAGTCCGCGATTCAGGATGTTATGAAGCAGTTCAAGGCAAACGGCATCCCCGTACTGATTTACGAGCCGACGCTAGATGCCGCTGACTTCTTCGGCAGCGAAATAACGCACGATTTTGATTCGTTCGCGGAACGATCTACCGTCATCGTTGCCAATCGCTGGAATGATGCCCTTGATAGAGTATCCGACAAGGTGTTTACTCGCGATTTGTTCAAACGAGATTAATTAATGAATGTCTCTGCCTCCTCACAAATCAGTTAAGAGGCAGAGACATGAAAAAATGATTGTTCTTTATCGCGCCTGAATATCCAGAAATACCGTTTTTCCAATGCTCAGGTTCTCCTCAAAATACAATTCCTTCTTTCATTCCTTCGCAACAGACGGAATTGCATTAAGAATTTGCATCGAACCCAAAGTCTTCAGAATCCCCCTTTATCAGAAGGAAGCCAGTTTGGACTGCCTCCCTTTTAGACAATAGAAAGTGGGAGGCAGTTCACCATGTCAACTTCACACTTACCTATTTCTTGCCTTGCACCTTGCGTGCTATGACTTTCATGAGTTCGCGCTGCTTGGATCCGGTGGGGGCTAAAACATCCACATATTTACGGATCGGACTGTCTTCAGCAATGGCCCGATCATGATGTTCCGGAGGTTCCGGCTTCTGTACTCCCGACATGGCGGCGTACATTTGCGCAACGAACGGAGTTTCCTGCGCGTACTGCCAATACAGTGGAGCGAAATCGCACCAAGGATTCTTCCAAGGCTTGTCGAAACCGGCATAATGCACGACCTTTGGTGCCTTGCGCGATTCCATGTATGCCTTATACACGTCTGCAGGTGCGAAATCGAACACTCCCGTCACGCGTCCAGCACAGTTATGCATCACATTCCACGAATAGTCGAGGTAGGTAACAAGACCTTCGCACTCGGTATTAAGAATGTCCTGATCGTTGTAGATATATCCCGGCTTCGAGGCAATCTGCAGCCATTCATGAACCGTATGAATCTTACGCATGCGATCCAAATTCATAACCAGCACACCAGCCTGGAAATATCCATAGGTGTCACGCATATGCAACTGCTTGCGCACATACTCGGCACGAATACCATCCTTCATATTGAGATTGCCGATGAAGTCGATATCCGGCACTGCGGCGATAGCATTATCGCCCATTTCCGTATCGAACAGTTCGGCAACATCACCATTCACTACAAGATCGCAATCCAAGTACAGCAGCTTTGAGTAGAAAGGTAACGCTTCCTGAATGATGAAACGATAATACGTTTCCACACTGATATGCGCATTGCTGGTGGTGAGATTGAATCCTGCAAGATATCGGCTCACATCATAGAAACGTACGGCGGCATTCGAGAATTGCGCAAGGAATTTCGTAATAATCTGCTTGTTCTCGTCAGAAATGTTCCGTTCCAGCACGATCACATCGTAAAAACGATCTTCGGAAGCGTTCTTCAACATCGAATATATCGTGGTAGTGAGCATTGGAACGTAATTATCGTCCGCTGCAAAAACCACAGGCACAATGGTTTCAGGATTCTCCTGCAACGGTTCAAGCTTGGCGAACGGTTCCGGATGCAGAAAATGCACGCACTGCAGTCGCTTGATTTTCCAATTGGCTCCAGTGCGCTGCTTGTGCGCAAGGAAAATGTTAAGCAAACGTTCGGAAAGATGCCCGACAGTGCGAGTGGTCTGCACATCCATCTTGCTGAAATCAGTATGCTCGGCAAACTCATCCAGCAGGGGGAACAGCCATTCGTTGTACTCGAAGAAAATATCCTTCCTCATGATAAACATGTTGCAGAAAGCTGCAGTATGGCCATTCAGCACCGCATCAGCATCCGCTTTGTAATCAGGATGACGCGCGCACAGAATGTCGTACATGTGACGCAAATCCTTGAGGCGAAGATGCCTATCCGCATCCCAATGCTGCTTGAGATTCGTAAACCCACCAATACGACGGGTGTCATTAAGCGGCGTGGTGATAACGTCCCATCCATCTACCACTTTGGAGATATCGCCATCGTTGATACCGTATTCCTTAATGGTTTGACTGTCGATATAGGAATCGATGATTTCGCCATAGTCGTTTTCCTGATGCGGGGTATCGGTGAAATCGAAGTAGCGTCGGTAGTGGCAGAAACCGTAGTAGTCGGCATCCTCGTTTTTCCAAGCCCAGTATTGCGCGGTCAGCTCGCAGTAACGGGGATTTTTGCAGGAAATATTCTCACCCTCATCATCATGCAGAGTATTGTCGAATCGCTTTGCAGCCTTGGCTGCTCCAACCTGCACAGGGAGGATGCTGTTCCCTTCAGGGAAAACAGCAGTCTTGTGTGCCGACACGAAGATTTTGATATCCGGATGCTGATGTTCTCCTGTGAGAGCCATGTGAGATATTCCGCCTTACTGAAACAAACGTCCTTTCCACAATAGAATATATGAGAGTACTGCTGAAGAAGGGCACGCTACACGTTTTTGTGCTCAAATACTTCGCACTAGTAGGATAGGACGCTTGTGAAGAACTTTTTTGACAGCCTCAAAAAGAGGTACCACTACGCGATAGTGGTATTCAAGGAACTGGTGAAAACCGATTTCCAGTTGCGTTACCAAGGATCGTTCCTCGGCATGGTGTGGTCCGTGTTGAAGCCGCTTATGTTGTTCGCTGTGATGTATGTGGTGTTCGTGAAGTTCTTGAAGTTCTCCGACGGCACCCCGACGTTCCCGATTTCATTGCTGTGTGGTACCTGCTTGTGGAGCTTCTTCTCCGAATCCACCAGTATGGGTATGCAGTCTATTGTTGGCCGCGGTGATTTGCTGCGTAAGGTTCACTTCCCGAATTACATTATTGTGGCTTCCACCACTATGGGTTCTATGATTTCTCTCGGCATCAACCTGCTCGTGGTGATCTGCTTCGGTTTCTTCGCCCACGCCCATTACACTTGGCGCGTGCTGTTGGTTCCCTTCAGTATTCTGCAGTTGTACTGCCTCGGCTTGGGCGTAGCATTGCTGCTCGCTTCCCTGTTCGTCTATTTTCGTGACGTGGCGCATATCTGGGAAGTCGTGCTGCAGGCAATGTTCTATGCGACACCTATCATCTATCCCATTTCCATGGTCGCCGATAACCCGGAGTTCTCCTGGGCTGCCAAACTCCTGATGCTGAACCCCTCCACTCAGGCGATTATGGATATCCGCCACAATCTGCTTTCCCCTGAATATGTGCCGACAGTGTGGTCCATGGTCGACAACAAACTGCTCTGCCTACTGCCGTATGTGCTGTCCGCTTTCATTCTGTGGCTGGGTATTCACGTGTTCCGCAAGTACAGTTCCAAGTTCGCGGAGGTGCTCTGATTCATGACTGAGATTGCAATGACTGAAGAGAAGAACGTCGACGAGCGCCCCGTAGTGCTCAAGGTCGATCATGTAGCCAAGATGTTCCGCCTGCCTACCGAACAGGCCACCGGTCTGAAGATGGCCTTCCTGAACTGGACGAAGGGTATTAAGGGCTATACCGAGCAGCATGTGCTGCGGGACATCAATTTCGAGGTTCGTCAGGGTGACTTTTTCGGCATTGTTGGGCGTAATGGTTCCGGCAAGTCCACACTGTTGAAGATCATCTCGCAAATCTATACCCCGGAGCAGGGGTCTGTGACGGTTAAAGGCAAACTGGTGCCGTTCATTGAGCTCGGCGTCGGTTTCAATCCGGAACTGACCGGCCGCGAGAACGTGTATCTGAATGGTGCTCTGTTGGGCTTCACCCGTGCCGAAATCGACGCAATGTACGACGATATCGTCGAATTCGCCGAGCTGGAAGATTTCATGGATCAGAAGCTCAAGAACTACTCCTCCGGCATGCAGGTCCGTCTCGCTTTCTCCGTAGCTATTAAAGCACAAGGTGACATTCTGGTGCTGGACGAGGTGCTCGCAGTCGGCGATGAGGCGTTCCAGCGCAAGTGCGATGATTTCTTCACTAAAATCAAGAGGGATCCGACCAAAACTGTCATTTTGGTCACGCATTCCATGGACGCAGTGAAACGTTATTGTAATAAAGCTATCTTAATCAAAGACGGCAATATCATTGCTTCGGGAGATAAAGACTCAGTTGCTGATCAATACACTCTCGAAAATATCAGAAGTGACCAAAAGCACAGTCATCCGAAAAAGAATGAACATCCAGAAGGACTCAACGACCGTGTCCCCACATTCCGATTCATTCCAGTTTCACCAACTGTTGCTAATTGTTCTGATACTTTCAAATTCGACATTGAATACGAATACAATGACGATGACGGTTACATCGCAATTGCAATGAACGATATTAAACGTGGCGGAATCCCTTATGATTCAGGTCAGAAGAACCTCAAAGTTCAGAAGGGTCATCATATTTTACACATGGAGATGCCCCTCGCTTTGTTTAATAACGGCGAATTTCGTCTTGTAGGCTCTTTCCGTACTGAAAACTTAAAAGATGATAAGCGAACGGATATGATTGCTTATACTAATGACGATAATTCTTTGCTTTTCGCGGTCAGAGATAAAGCTAATACGAGAGATTATGCCTTGTTGAATGACCGTGCCATGCAAATGCATCTCATTTCCTATGACGATTGAATATATAAACGTCATCTAGCATCAATACTGCAAATCAATGCTCCCTGAAGGAAGAATCAATGCCTAAGATTTCAATTGTCATCCCTGCCTACAACGTAGGTTCGTACTTGCAGGAATGTCTTGATTCCGTACGAAATCAGACGTTCTCCGACATCGAGGCAATTGTAGTCAATGACGCGAGCACCGACGACGTGGCCCAGATCGCAGAGGCTGCCGCCACGCAGGATCCCCGCATTCGCGTGATTACCAACAATCCCAACATGGGCACGCATCGCACTCGTATGTCCGGAGCAGAGGCTGCTACTGGCGAATACACGTTCTTCCTTGACGGTGATGATGCGCTGAAACCTGACATGTGCGAACAGCTTGTGCAGGAATTGTCTCAACATCCCGTGGATATTCTTCATTATGGTCTGACGGTAATCGGTGCCAATGAACTCCTTCAATCCGAACAGGAAGCTTTTGAAAGCTTTAACAACACCGAGATACCGGATTTATCAGGGGAGGATATCGTTCGCGACATCTTCGATGAGTCCCGAGGCTACAAGGTGGATTGGCGCATAACCCAGCGCCTATACAAGACATCCGTTCTCAAGCAAGCATTTGCCGCAATGACCAAAGACAGGCTTGGACGTTCCCAGGACGGCTATGAGTGCTTCGTCGTTTCTGCTTTCGCGAAGACCTACCATTCCTGCAAGCACTGCCGCGGATACGTGTACTACTATGGGCGAGGCATCAGCGGAACCAACACTATCAGTGCAAAGAAATACGCAAAGTACTGCGAACATTTCAAGGCGGATTTCGATGCATCATATGAGTTCGCCTACACACAGCATTCCGACATGTTGCGTTCATGCGCACAGGGATTCCAGCGTAAAGCCACCGAAATTCTCGCGAATGACTGGGCTGTTCGTATCCCCGAAGATGAGAAAGCCGAAGCGTTGGAATCCATGCAGGAGGTCTTCGGCCCGGCAATCACTGGTCGAGAGATTTACCGCTTCGTACGTGATAAAGCCTACGCTCTGCTTTCCGCAGATCAATTGATTGCTCCGGACGATACTTTACCGAACTGGTTCGCAATGGCCAATGCCATCAGCGTCTCCACTGATCAAGTATCCGAAGATACTATCCGATTCCATGAAATGAAACAAATCGCCACCCGCCATATGACTGAGCTCACTGAAAAAACCCGCAATACGAAAACGTTCCAGAAGTACAACGAGCAACGCATTCGTCTGTTCTTCACCACGCATAAGAACGTTGACACCTTCGATAGCGCCATCATGCAGCCTGTGCAGGTTGGCCTGCACGATTGTGGATTGCCATTGCTTTGTCCTTTGTCTGCAACGTTTTAGATAGTTCCGCAAACCTTCTCAATCAATTCCGCCGGGAATTGCATCGACTGCATGATGTGTTCGATCATGCTGCATTTACGGCCGGTGTTGGTGTTGGTGATCACCCAATACGGCGTGCCTGGCACATGTTTCGGCTTGGTCTGATTACCATTTTTCAGCAGCGTTTGTTCATCTGCCGCAAAGTAAACGCGTGTACGACCGTGCAACGATTCCGTTGCTTCGGCAAACGCCTGGGCGTCAAGAGAATATAGTGTAGACAACAGCAGCATAAAGCGATTGACCGCTCGCTTTTGCTCTGCGTATTCATCCGAAAGCAGAAGTTCACGCATTGCGCGAACCTTGT
>ERZ860322.1275-NODE-1275-length-14971-cov-3.979619_pt1 | contig 14971 bp, 15 predicted proteins | sample MGYA00509979_ERZ860322 | MGnify/ENA primary metagenome ERZ860322 (study PRJEB30046, sample SAMN00715217) | human gut metagenome | study: EMG produced TPA metagenomics assembly of the A metagenome-wide association study of gut microbiota in type 2...
CAGTTCTACGCGACCGACGTCGGCCTATCCGCCGCGGTCATCTGGAACTTCGGCGACCTCGGCCGCGCGACCTACAGGACGGATGCGATAATGCTCGCCGCCGTCGCGGCGGGGCTTATCATCTTCTCGCTGCTCTCATGGCGCTACAACGTTCTCCTCAGCGGCGACGCCAGCGCGAAGAGCATGGGCGTCAACGTTGACGCGCTGCGCTTCGTATCGATGCTGGCCGCCTCCGTCATCACGGCGGTGTGCGTGTCCTTCCTCGGCGTCATCGGCTTTGTCGGCGTGATCTGTCCCCATGTCACGAAAAAGCTGCTCGGGCAGGATCACCGTTACTCCATCCCCGTCTCCGCGCTCTGCGGAAGCCTGCTGCTTCTGCTTGCGGATACGCTCTCGCGCAGTATGGGCAGCGGCTCGGCACTGCCGGTCGGCGCGATAACCTCCCTGCTCGGCGCGCCCTTCTTTGTGGCGGTCATCTTCTCGAAAAAGGAGGACGGCGTATGCTGAAAATAGAAGATCTGCGCTTCAGCTATTCCAGGCGCTCTGCGCCCGTTCTCAACGGGGTCGACCTCGAACTGCGCGACGGCGAGATCGGTATACTGCTCGGCAAGAACGGCTCCGGCAAGACCACGCTTTTCAAAAACATCCTCGGCATAGGCACCCCGTCCGGCGGCACCATCCGCTTTGACGGCGAGGATCTGCTGAAGCTGCCGAAGCGCGACCGCGCGCGGCGCATCGCCTACGTCCCGCAGCACATCCACTTCGGCGCGCTCACCGTGTACGACTCGATCCTGATGGGCAGGGTATCGTACTTCGGTCTCCGCGCGGGCAAGGAGGATTACGACGTGGTGGACAGGATCATGGCCGAGATGAAGCTTGAGAGCTTTGCCGACAGGAACGCCGAAAACCTCTCCGGCGGCGAGAAGCAGAAGATCGCCATTGCCCGCGCGCTGGCGCAGGAGCCGAAGATGCTCGTGTTCGACGAGCCGACCGGCAACCTCGACATCGCAAACGAGGAGCTTATCATCGAGGAGGCCAAGAAAGTCGCCCGCAGTCGGAACATCGCCATTCTGAGCTCCCTTCACGACCTGAATCAGGCGCTCTATTTCGGCGACCGGTTCTTCTTCCTGAAGGACGGCCGAGTCAAATACTCCGGCGGTCAGGACATGATATGCCCCGAAATAATAAAAGATATATTCGACATCAACTCAAAGATCATCGAACACAATGGGAAGAAAATAATACTCGGAGGAAAACAGTATGAAAATTAAGAATTTTGCCGCACTGCTGCTGGCGCTTGCCATGATGTTCTCGCTCTGCGCCTGCGGCAGCCAGTCCGCCCCCGCGCAGGATACACCCCAGCCGTCCGAAGCGCAGGAGAGCGCCGCCCCGTCCGAGGCGCCCTCGGAGATCACCGTCACCGACATGATAGGCCGCGAGCTGACCGTCACCCCCGGCAGCTACACGCGCGTCGTCTGCATCGGCGCGGGCGCGCTCAGAATGTACAGCTACATCGGCGACGTCTCGTTGCTCTGCGGCGTTGAGGATATCGACAACCTCACGCTTGAGGAGCGCCCCAAGATGTTTGATTCCGTGGCGCGCCCCTATGTGCTTGCCTACGGCGACGTGTTCAGCACGCTCCCGTCCTGCGGCGTCGGCGGCCCCAACGCTCAAGCGGCGGAGGCCGAGAAGATCCTCTCCTGCAATCCCGACATCGTCATCTCCGAGTACGAGGACGTTGAGAAAGAGGCCGCTCTTCAGGAGCAGCTCGGCGTGCCCGTCGTGACGCTCAAGTCCGGCCCGAACGGCGTTTTCGACGACGCATTCAGCCAGAGCATGACCCTGCTCGGTCAGATCTTCGGCGAGGAAGAGAAAGCCGAAGCGCTCGTATCCTTCATTGCGGCGGAGACCGCCGAGATCGCCGAGCGCACCGCCAGCATTGCCGACGAGGACAAGCCCGCCGTTTACGTCTGCGGTCTCGGCAACTGGGGCACCACGAACCACCTCATGACCTCCCAGACCTACGCCTCCTTTGAGGTCGCAAACATCCGCAACGTTGTCACCGACCTCGGCGCGAACGGCGTGCAGCCCATTGAGGAGGAGAAGTTCGTCGCCCTCGGCGCGGATATGGACATCATCGTCATGGACGCCGCGGCGGTCAAGAACATAAAGCCGCTGTATCAGGAGGACCCGACCATGTTCGACTCCTGCAAGGCATGGCAGACAGGCGAGGTGTATCTGGAGATGGCCTACAACGCCTACTACACCAACTATGAGATAGCGCTGATAAACACCTGGTTCATCGCAAAGTCCGTCTACCCCGACCTCTTTGCCGACGTTGACATCACCGCAAAGACCAACGAGATCACCTCCGCGTTCCTCGGCAAGGAGCTTGCCGACGAGATATTCGCCTGCCCCTCCAGCTTCGGCGGCTACCAGAAGATCGACACCGCGTCCTTCTTCGCGTGATACGGAGAGCGCCATGATAGATAAAGCCGACGTAATAGAATTCTTTGACCGCTGCGCCCCAAGCTGGGACGCGGGACTGATACGCAGCGACCGGAAGATAAACATCATCCTCGACAACGCCGGAGTCAGAGAGGGCAGCCGCGTTCTCGACGTGGCCTGCGGCACCGGAGTTCTGATACCGGATTACATCAGGCGCGGCGCGGATGTCACGGGCATCGACATCTCGCCGGAGATGATAAAGCTTGCGGAGCGGAAATATGCCGGAACCGGCGTCCGCTTCATCTGCGGCGACATCGAGACTGCCGATGTCGGGCAGGGCTTTGACGCGATCGTGGTCTACAACGCCTTCCCCCACTTCCCCGACCCCGAGCGGCTGATAACGCATCTGTCGGGGCTGCTCGCCGAGGGCGGCGTGCTCACCGTGGCGCACGGCATGAGCCGCGAGAAGATCGACGCGCACCATCACGGCTCCGCCAGCAAGGTGTCGATGGGTCTGATGCCCGCCGAACAGCTTGCGGGGATATTCGGCAGGCACCTGGATGTGACCGCCGTCATCTCCGACGAGGATATGTATCAGGTCGCGGGCAAGCGCAGATAAAGTTTATATCATTCCAACCAAGCCAGGGCCGTCCGGTCCTGGCTTGGTTCATATTTTTACCCAAGTTATACAATACATGCATTTTGTCTATCGCCTTTCTTGCTTATATCTCCGGCTTTTCCTTGACGTTTGGGCGGGATTGTGTTAATATTTTCCCAGATATGCCATGCCCGGAATCAAAATTTTTCGTGTGGTAAATTTGAAAAAGAGGTGTATTGCTTGAAAGACCTTAAGCATCTTATCTACTTTGAAAACCTCCTTCAGGACGCTCAGAACGAGCTTGTCACGAAGGCGGTCGAAGAAGGAATGTACGCACTGGGATACAACTGCTATTACGTCCCTGAGGTTCTGCTGAATCTGCCCGGCTGCTTCTCAAGCCGCCTGCGCGCGCCACGCTGCACGTCTACCGACCTCGCAAGCTACTACATGACCACCCGTACATGTCCCTACGCCCGCTCCATTCTCGAGCGCGCCATCGAGGGCGGCTACAACTACCTCGACGCGCTGCTCGGCGCCGAATCCTGCGCCACCATGGAGCGTATGGAAGAGCACTTCTTCCTCATCAACCCCGTAAAGAACCCCCGCTTCTTCGTCACTCAGATCGACCCTCCCATGAAGGGCGACAAGACCAACCTCGACTACTACAAGGCTCAGCTCAAGCTCAAGGTCGTCGATGAGCTCAAGAACCGCTTTGGCGTGGACGTGTCCGACGCCGCAATGCGCAAGGCCATTGAGGATCACAACGAGATCAGCCGCATCATCACCGAGATCGGCGATTTCCGCAAGAGCGAGAACCCGAACATCACCGGCTACGAGTTCCACGTCATCAACCTCGTCAGCCAGGTATGCCCGCACTACCTCATCAAGCCCTACCTCGAGGAGACTCTGGAAGAGCTGAAGACCCGCGAACCGGAAGAGAAGTTCCCGTTCCGCGCCCGCGTAGTCCTCGTCGGCTCCGAGGTGGACGATCCGGAGTTCACCAAGCTCATCGAGACCTGCGGCGCCATGGTCGTTGCCGACCGCTACTGCTTCGGCAGCTTCCCCAGCCGCGAACAGATCGAGATTCTGCCCGGCGAGACCGCGTTCGACGCCATCTGCCGCCACTACCTGCACTGGAACCAGTGCGCCCGCTTCATGGACGGCGAGAAGATTGACCAGCGCCACGCCGAAGTCACCAAGCTCGTGCACGACTTCAAGGCAAACGGCGTCATCTATGAGAACATGAAGTTCTGCGAGTTCTGGAGCTACGAAAAGGTTCTTGCGAACCATATCTTTACCGAGGAGCTGCACATCCCCTGCTGCACCATCGAGAAGGAATATGCCCTCGGCGCTGTCGGTCAGCTCCGTACCCGCTTCCAGGCCTTCATAGAGTCTCTGGAAATCAAGTCCATTCAGGGAGGCAAATAAGATGAAGATTACTGACAAAATAATTGCTTCTATTGATAAAAAGCTTGAGCGCTTCGACCCCATCTGGCAGGCCGAGCACGGCGTAGGCGGCCAGCGCAGCCGTTACTACGACAAGACCGGCGTTGCGAAATGGCGTGAGTGGCGCGGCGTGAAGGACACCATGGTCGACTACGTCGCATGGCTGAATAACCTCCTCGCCATGGCAAAGATGGTCGCCTCCGCTCCCATCCCCTGCCTCAAGGGCTTCTGGGAATACCGCTGGATGGGTTCCTACCTCGGCACCTTCATGTTCATCGACCGTCTGTTCGAGGGCTACCGCGGCTACGAGCTGAAGATAGCTCACATGAACATGCACGCCATCGTCCAGAGCCTGACCGGCAAGATCGCGCTCGTCCTCGCAAACGACAAGCGTCTCGGCGGCGGCCCGCTGAGCGACATTATGGTTCCGATGGACGAAGTCCTGCCCCCGCTGTTCATGAAGGGCTTCAAGGATCTTATCCCCATTCCGCTCCAGACCCTGCCTGAGTTCATCATCTGCGATGTCGACCAGCACATCGAGCCTTACTACATAGACGTTGCCGAATCCTACGGCCTGCCCGCGGACGTCTGCTCCCGCTGCGCGGCCGAGACCGGCGTTGCCATAGACGACGCCTTCCCCATCATCGGCAAGGCTTTCGTCACCACCAACATGCCCTGCAACGCATCCGAATGCACCTCCATGTTCCAGCGCCGCCGCGTGAATCTGCCTGACTTCCCCGTAACTCTCGCCATGATCCACAACGAGCCGGGCGCGCACCCCTACTCCACCCAGATGCTCAAGGACGCCATCGCCTTCATCGAGAAGGAATACGGCGTGAAGTACGACTGGAACGAGCTGTTCAAGTACGCCGAGCTCATGAACGAGCAGAACACCATCGAGCTTGAGAAGTGGGACTACTTCAAGACCCCGTACTCCCCGCTCGTCGGCATCGCCGAGACTCTGTACCGTCTGTACTCCTGGGCGTCCGTCAACGGTCAGGATCCGTACTTCAACAAGGTCGACCGCAAGGTCATCAAGATCATGCGTAAGGCCTACGAAGAGAAGTACGAGCCGTTCAACGGCAAGACCCGTCACCGCGCCTTCCTGTGGGGTCCCTCCGCCGTTTACTACACCGACTTCCCGACTTGGACCCAGAACTGCTGGGGCATCAACATCGTCCTGAACATGGACTCCACCATGGGTCACAACATGATCAGCACGACCGATCCGGAGCAGGCCATCAAGGATCTGGCTCTGTTCTCCGAGAAGGCCACCATGCGTCACCACGCAGTCGGCGGCTGGGAGAACGTCAACGCCATCTGGGAGTGGGCAAAGAACTTCAACTGCGACATGGTTCTCTTCAACGACAACATCGCCTGCAAGGGCATGCTCGGCGTCCACGCCGTCATGGAAGAGCAGGCGCGCGACCTCGGCTTCCACTTCGTCTTCATCGAGCATGACCTTGAGGACTGCCGTACCGTATCCCGTCAGGATATGAGAAACTGCATCAATAACTACATGTCCGTTGTTCTCAACGAGAAGCCTCTCGACCCGACCATCGTCGAGTTCGACGACTCCATGGCATACTGAGAAAGGCAGGATAGCACATGAAAAAGTTCTGGAAATTCATATTCAAGCTCATAAAGAAGCTCGTTGTCATCGGTTTCGTCGGCTTCGTGGCGACCTTCGCGCTGTACATGTTCAACGGCGAGAACAAGCTCATCTACTACGTCGTCCGCCCGCTGCTTAACAAGCATTACGATTCTCAGGTCAGAGACAGAAGGATCGTGTGACAAAACGATATATATATAGCTTCCCCCCCCCTGCCAATCGGCAGGAGGGGGATTGTTTCTTTATCAGATTGCATTTTTCAGCATGTCGAGTAGATCCGCCTTGGAGCGGTAGCCGACAGCCTTGGAGACGGGCTTGCCGTCCTTAAGAACCACGAGCATCGGGATGCTTGAGACCTGAGCGCATGGCAAGCTCCATCTGCTCGTCCACGTTGACCTTGCCTACCTTGCAGACTCCGTCGTATTCCTCTGCAAGCTCATGCAGCAGAGGAGCAAGCATCTTGCCGGGGCCACACCAGTCGGCGTAGAAGTCGAGCAGGACGGGCTTGTCGGAGCGATGCATCTCATTTTCATAATTTTCAGTTCAGCCATAGTATAGGCTCCTTTCTATCTTTTAATTATTATTTTACACGTCTTTACCTCTTTCTTATAGCTACATAATAATGCATTGCGCCGCCGTTTACCGTGACGAAGTCACATTATAAAAAAATTCTACGCCCTTGCGCCGCATTCAAGCTGTTAACCATGCGGCGCCTTGACGGGACTCCCCTCCCCGCTTTGCACTTCCCCCGTGCGATTTTATACATTGCCGACGGCTTACGCCGCAGTCAAAAATCCCGTAGCCTTTGGCTTAGCAGTGATAAGGAAGTAATTTAAACATGACTGGTTAGCTGACGGATTCGGGTGCTAAAAAGGACACCTATTCTTTTGAATAGATGTCCTTTTTTGTTGTGCCGGGGGCTGTTTTGAATTGGGTCAGATGGCCCAGCTCTGGCTTTCGGTCTGCAGATCCACCATGTGGGTGTACTGGCCGTTCCGGGCATAAAGTGCATCGGGTGCGCCCTGTTCGGCCACCACGCCGTCGGACAGCACCACGATTTTGTCCGCCCCGGCTACGGTGCGCATTCGGTGGGCAATGATAAGGACAGTTTTGTGTTTTATGAGCCGGGAAAGTGCCTCCTGAATGGCAGTTTCGTTCTCCACATCCAGACTGGCGGTGGCTTCGTCCAGCAGAATGATGGGCGCATCCTTCAGGAAGGCGCGGGCGATGGAAATGCGCTGACGCTCACCGCCGGAAAGAGCGCAGCCATTCTCGCCGATGTTGGTGTTCCACTTGTCCGGCAGCTTTTCGGCAAATTCCTCGCAGTTTGCCAGCTTTGCCGCCGCAAGGACCTCCTCGTCGGTGGCCCCCTTGCGTCCCAGACGGATGTTTTCCAGAATTGTGTTGTCAAATAGTGTCACATCCTGAAAGACGATGGAATACAGGCTCATCAGTTTTTCCGGGTCGATTTGGGAAACATCCATGCCACCCACGGTGATACGACCCTTCTGGTAATCCCAGAACCGTGCCGCCAGCCGGGAAACGGTAGTCTTGCCGCCGCCGGAGGGACCCACCAGTGCCGTGACCTCCCCCTGCTTTGCGGTAAAGGAGACATCCCGCAGCACCGTTTCGCCGGAGTTGTAGGCAAAGCCCACATGGTCGAACACGATATCGCAGCCCTGATTGGTCAGCTGCTCGCTGCCGGTCTGCAGGGGAGCGTCCAGAATCTCATTCATCCGCCCCACATTGGTACGCATGGCGATGACTGCCGCCAGATTCTGCAAAGCCCCCTGCATGGGGTCGTACATCCGGGATGCCGCCATCAGGAACAGAAACAGGGTCAGTACGTCGATGCTGCCCTGCACCAGCAGCACCGAACCGGTGAGCGCCACCGACGCAATACCCAGCTTGAGCACCATGCCGGCGGAGGACACAAACAGCGCTGTTTCCAGCTCTGCCACAATAGACTGCTTTTCCACTGCCCGAATTTTGTCGGAAAGGCCAGACAGATACCGCTGCTCCGCATTGCTGGCTTTCAGGTCCCGGAGAGTCTCGATGTACTCCTGAATGCCGTCCGCACAGGCCATTTTCGCCGCCATGGTCTTGGCCTGCACCTTGTCCTGCACCCGGTAGCTGCCCACCACGATGGCAGCGGATACCGGGATGACCCACAGGGCCGCCAGCGCCATCCGCCCGTCAAAGGCGAACAGGCTCAGGGCAATGAGTACGGTGGAGATGAGGGAACCGAACAGACCGGGGATGAAGTGGGAGCAGTCCTTTTCCAGTACCTCGCAGTCTGCCATGATGGTGCTGGTCAGGTCGGCAAGGTCGCGCTTGCCGAAAAAGGACAGGGGCAGCTTGCGCAGTCGTTCCGCAAGGGTCAGGCGGCGGGTGCCGCTCTCTTTATAGGTCGTAAAATAGGTGCCATTGTACTGGAACCATGTGGTCAGCAGGATCAGCGCAAAGCAGGCCGCACACCCCAGCAGATAAAAACCTTTTCTCCCGCTCGTGGAGCCTGCAAGCATGTCTTTTACCAAGAGATACAGCAGCCCGGTGGGCAACATGAATGCCATGTTTTGGAACGCACAGGCCAGAACGCCCTTTACAAGCCCTTTTGCGCCCTCCGGGGAGCTGGCTGTGGCGTGTTGAATTTTTCCGATCATCTTTTACCCCTCCTTTGCGACCTTCCACTGCACCGAGGCCTGATACTCCTGCCACATCCGGGCAAACAGGTCGTTCTGCGCGCACAGTTCGTCCTTTGTTCCGGATTCTGCAATTTGCCCATCCTGCACCACATAGATGCAGTCGGCGTTGGCTACGGTGGACAGGCGGTGTGCAATCATCAGCACCGTTTTGCCCTTGGCAAGCTGGGCAAAGGCCGCCTGTACTTTAGCTTCATTGTCCGGGTCGGCAAAAGCGGTGGCCTCGTCCAAAATCAGGACGGGCGCATTTTTCAGCATGGCGCGTGCAATGGCAATGCGCTGCTGCTCGCCGCCGGACAGATACACGCCCTTGGTGCCGATGACCGTATGGATGCCCGCCGGGAACTTCTCCACGATATCCATGCACTGTGCAGCTTTCAGCGCCGCCAGCACCTCGGCTTCGGTGGCCTGCGCTCTGCCCAGCCGGACGTTGTCCAGAATGCTGCCCTTGAGCAGGCGGCTGTTCTGGAACACAAAGGAAATGGTATCCATCAGCTCTTCCTTGGGGATATCCCGCACATCCGCTCCGCCCACCCGGACGCTGCCGCTCTGCACATCAAAGAACCGGCAAATCAGGTTTGCCAGTGTGGATTTGCCGCCGCCGGAGGGGCCAACGAAAGCCACCATCTGACCCGGCTGAATTTTCAGCGAAACGCCCTTGATAACATCCGTTTTGCCATCATAGCTGAAATGCACATCCTTCAGGGACACAGAGGCATCTTTCGGATGCCGCGGATGATCGTTTTCTGGCACAGGTTCCGCATCCAGAACCGAATCCACACGAGCCAACGCATCTGCCACAACGAGTTCATTTTCGCTCATGTACATGATGCGGGTCAGGGTCAGGGAGATTACCGGGGTAATGATGATGTAGAACAGCAGGTTCAGCAGAAATTCCGAAGTCACACCGTTCCGGGTGAACAGAAGCCCACCTACAATCAAGAAAGCAAACACACCGTTGATTGCGGCAGTATAGAGCATCATCGGCATCCGCAGCTCTTTGGTGTAGGCAATGACCCACTTTTCGTACTCATCAATGGTCGCTTTGAATTTTTTGAACGAAAAGACGGATTGCCCGAAGGTCTTGACTACCGGGATGCCGCGGACGTACTCCACGGCCTCATTGGACATAGCCTCCAAGGCGTTGCCGTACTGCCGCATTTTTTCAGCCATCCGCTTGCCGGTCATGGTCGCCATGATGAGAAAAGCCAGCACCACCGGCGCAAGGCTCAGCAGACCCAACCGCCAGTCGAACGCCAGCAGCAAAACCAGCAGCCCCACCGGGGTGGCGATGGCGTTGTACTGGTCGGGCAGCTGGTGGGCAAGATAGGTCTCGGCGGCTCCGGTGCTCTCATGGATGATCTTGCGCAGCTTACCGCTGCCGAAGGTCTCGGCAAAGCCCAGCGGCAGCACCGCCAAATGCTCCGACACCGCCAGCCGCAGATTGGTCGCCACCCGGAACGCCGACAGATGGGAGCACATCAGTGCCGCAATGTAAATGAGGTAAGACAGCACCGCGAATAACACTGCCATCCAGCCGTAATGGGGGATGTTCACCGCCTGCGCATAGTCCGGCGCGGCGTTCAGCACATCCCGCAGGATCTTCCAGATGTACACAAAAGGCACCAGCGCCACCAGCGCACTGGCCGCAGACAGCACCCACGAAGCGTAGGTGAAATATCGATAGTTCCCGGCGTAATCCATCAGCCGGGAAAGATCAGACTGTTTTTTCAATTAAATCACATCCTTACCGTAATGCTGCTATGCGCACCCGTTTGGTATGACCGGGTGCGCATGTGCTTTATTCTGCCTCAGACAAATTTTCCGTTGCAAAAAGTTCAATGACATTTTCCATAGTTGCCTGATCATAGTCCTCTGCGATGGCGGCAGCATTCCAATAAGCATAATTTCCTTCATACCAGCTCTGCAGGTCGTCGAGATCCTCTGCATAGCGGAATTCCAGATGATACGTCGTTTCCATCGTATCGGGCGCAAAGGCAAAGTAGGTAAACTCCCCGGAATCCGCATCCTCGCTCTGGTAGAAGAGGAAGCTGTTTTCATTGTCCACATCCAGTTTCTGGTAGGTGTGTGCAAACACTTCCTGTCCTTGCGCATCCAGACCGGTGATGGTGTGGCCGTCCATCACAAACTTCGCAACGCCGCCGAGGAAGTAGCAGTTAAATGCCATGCTGTCCGGGTCCGCCGCGTATGTTTCCGCAGCTTCCGGGCCGTAAGGCTCTGCCGTGCACATCGCGAGCAGCTTGTCGGTGGCCGCCTCCGCGTTTTCTTCGCCCACCAGCGGGGTTGTGGCGTTGATCCAGATGTCCCGGTATTCCGGCTTTGACAGCTCCGGGAACAGCTCTACATAGGTTCCGCTGATGGTTGTCAGATAGTCGTCCGCTGCTGTGCTCTGATTCCCTGCAGGCTGCGTTTGCGTGTCCGTTTTTGTCTGGCCGCAGCCGACAACGGACAGCAGGCATAGGATGCACAGTAGAATGGCAGTTATTTTCTTTCTCATAAAATACCTCCTGCTATATAGTTAATGTCCTCTAACAGATGGATACTTTAACACGTTCCTGCCGCGCAAACTACTCCGTTTTGGTTTCTCTGCTCTGTTTTGCTGCATGCTTTGCATCCATACGGTATCGGGAGGGCGTTTTGCCATACCGCTTTTTAAAGCATTCCGAAAATTTGCTGGCGTTGTCATATCCGGCGTGCTGTGCGATCTGCGTCACGGATTTTGTGCTCCGAACCAGCTCCACCGCCGCCTGCTCCAGACGGTATTCCTTGATGTAATGGTAGACAGGCATACCATAGGTCTGCTTGAACAGCTTTTGCAGGTGCGACACGGAAATCGCGTGCTCTGCCGCCAGCTGGGCAAGGGACACATATCCCTCCCGGTTCGTCAGCAGATGATCCCGGAGATGGTGTGCCAGTGCCGTCTGCTCGGCAGAGCAATACGGATCCGCAGCACGTTCCTGCGGAATGCGGCCCAGCAGCAGCATCAGCTCCAGAACCTTCAGCTGCAAAAAGCCGCGCTCTGCGTAGGAGGTGCTTTCATAAAGCTCACGGAATGCATGCTCGCAGCGCGGACCGGCGGGGCCGACCATATACCACTTGCTGCCCAGAAGATTCTGCTTGAGCGCGGTAAAGTCTATGGGAAATGCCGGAGCATTCAGACGTATCCAGTGTCCTGCGGCTGCGGGGTCGATTTCGAGACAAAGGCCCTCGTAATAGCCAAGCGGAAAGTGTGCCTCCGACTTTGTCCCGTGCAGCCCATCGTAGCAGCTGATCGCCATGTCTCCCGGTTTCAGCAGAACATGACTGCGCATGGAAAAGCTGGTTTCGAAGCGTCCGTTGATGCAGAAGTTGACTTCCAGCACGCCGACCTGTGTGCGGATCTCCGTATACGATCCCATTTCCAGCTGCATCAGCATCACGCTCACGCCGTCAAAGATCCGAAAACAGTGAATTTCTCCGTTTCCGTCGGCGTTTTCAAAGCCGCCTGTCTGACCGATCGGGCAGGAACCGATATTGGTTTCGTCATGGTAAGTAATGTGAACGATGGTCAACACCGCCTTTCTCCAATGGAATGCCATGCGCCTGTGCCGATGCCGGCGTTTACTCCGTGCTCGTCCATGTGTGGATGGCTGCGCTCACGCGGCGGTCAATATCCTGGCGTGTCTGTCTGCACGCTTCCGGAAACTGCTTTGCTGCCTGAAATGCCAGACGGACGAAGAGGCCTGCTCCCACAGGCAGCATGATCTTCAGCATTCCCTCCGGGAAAACAAAGTGGGTGCCGTGGGCGTAGACCGCCGTCTCAACTTCGCATGCATGGGGCTTTTCCGCAAAGCGCTTTTCCATCCGGCGGATGTATTTAGCCGTGTCCCACAGCACATCGTCCTCCGCACCGATCAGCAGCAGCTTTCCCCGGATGTTTTCGATGGGAATAAACTCCTCCGGCCAGATGGGGTGCGCCGCCTCGGAATCGTCAAACAACTTGCGGGAGTTGACCATGTCACCGGTGCGTTTGCTCTCGGCGGCGATACAGTGCCAATAGTCCGGGTGCTGATAGCAAAACGGCATATAGGGCAGCGGCTTGCCCCGGTAGGAGAACAGCGACTCGTCCTCGACCGGCCACTCCTTGCAGCCGTCCCTTTTGCCCTGCAGAAAGCCCTGCCACACAAAGTCGCTGGGTGTCATGGCAATGGTCAGGGTGATATCCGGGAACATGGCAGCCGCTGTCAGCGCAAGCGTTCCGGTGGTCGATGCACCGGCAATGCCGATCTTTCTGTTACCGTTAGCTTTCAGCCATGAAATTGCCGTCTCCACACGCTCAAGCGGGTAATTATGATGTCCGTAATCCTTTTTCGCAGGCGACATGGTGAGCACATTTACGCACCGCCCGCAGAGCCATTTCACGGCTGAACGCGCAAGCCGATCCTCCGGATCGTCTCCGATCATAGCGATCACCGCGCAGTCCGATCCGCCGGTGCACGGCCAATACGCGCCGTAGAAGTCGGCGGTCTCCACATCAAAGTGCAGGTGCTTCATTGTTTCCCTCCAAATCCGATCTTTATGATCTGCATGTTCATCATCCCGTCGCCGACCCGGGCAAGAAAGCGGAAAAAGCCGCTGACTGACGGGTCTTTCAGATCGTTGTAGCCCAGCATATAGCCCCGGCTGGAGACCCGCAAACTGCTGTCCCACGCACCGATCTCGCGCTTGGCGTCCGAAACAGCAAAGTATGCGCCCACATCCTTGATCTCGGCATCCTTCAGCCATGTTTTCAGCATCAGTTTCACCGCCTTTTCGTTGGCGGCGTCAAACACAAGTACGCCGCCTTGAAAGGCGTCTGCCATGGCCCGTACCAGTATCCTCACCTGTTCTTTCAGGAAATAGTAGAACACGCCGGACGCAAAGAACACCGCGCCGCCGGAGGCGTCGATTTTTGAAAACCATTCGGTATTATTCAAATCGCATGGGATATTTTCTTCACGATCTCCGGCGGGCAAAAGCTCGTTACGCACGGCTATGACATCGGGAAAGTCCAGATTGTAAATTTTGCATCTGCCGTTGTCGCAGGCTCTGCCGGTGTTATCCAGCCCGCAGCCCAGATTGACCACTGCCGCGCAGGGGTGGTTTTTCAGGTACGCCCGCACCTCAAAGGCAAGGTCATTCTGCCGCATGGCAACCTCAAGCGATCCGAAACGCTGCATCAGGCTGCGGGAGTTTTTCTCCGCCTCTGAAAAATCGTAGTCAATCTTTTCAATCAGCCGAACTGCTGTCTCGTCCCGATAGAGGTTCGGATACAGCTCCGAACACACCTTCCGGGCAAACAACGGAATAATCAACGTCTCCTGCACCGTGTTTTTCTCGATTTTGTATTTCATGGGTATCTCCTTTCAGCGAACAAATATCATCATAATTGCCGCCAGCACTGCCGAAATGACCGCCATGCCCACCGTGCCGAACAGCCACTTTTTCGCCTTGTCCTTAGCGGTAATGTACGGTTTCAGATCCTCTGTTCCGGGGATCGTCCATGCGTTCGTATGCCCCACCCAGTAACCATCGATCAAAAAGCGGTCAATGAGATTCATAACGGACAAGATGACGAGCAGCTGCCAGAAGCCCGCCGCAAAGCCTTTCGCACCGTTTATCCCATAGACACAGACCAGCACATAGCCGATATAGCCTGGAACGCAGACGGCTTTGAAAACTAGAGAATTTCGTTTGATTTTCTCGTGTGTTGTAAGTCCCAGCTTCACGCACCGCTGCTGCACCGCCGGGCTGTAAAGATGCACCATCCCAACAGCCCCCTTACGGATGCCCACAGCACAGACAAGAACCAGCAAAGCCCCCAGCCCAAGACCTTCCAGAATCACCTGTAAAAGCATTACTTATTCCTCCTGTATCCGTTTTCATCCCGGTATTCGGGATGTTCCTTTACGTATGGATCCTTATCGCCGCAGATGGTATAGTCGCATCGGCAGCCGTCCACGCAGGTGGTCGTCCGCACCAGCCTTGCGTGGAGCAGCTCCATGGAAGCAAAGTCCACATTGCACAGGGCGGGCATAATATCCGTAAGGCCGTGCCGGATAGCGAACTCCGCCGCCGGACACGATGTAAATTCATAATAAATAGGCTTGTCGGTTTCATAAGGCG
>ERZ860322.1283-NODE-1283-length-14918-cov-3.762565_pt1 | contig 14918 bp, 13 predicted proteins | sample MGYA00509979_ERZ860322 | MGnify/ENA primary metagenome ERZ860322 (study PRJEB30046, sample SAMN00715217) | human gut metagenome | study: EMG produced TPA metagenomics assembly of the A metagenome-wide association study of gut microbiota in type 2...
GGGAGCGCTGCCGCCGTAGGTATCGACGATGATCTTGCGGCCGGTCAGGCCGCTGTCGCCCTGCGGGCCGCCGATGACAAAGCGGCCGGTTGGGTTGACATAAATCTTAGTCTCCTCGTCCATCAGCTCCGCGGGAACGGTCGGCTTGATGACCAACTCGATCATATCCTTGCGGATCTGCTCGAGCGTCGCCTCGGGCGCGTGCTGGGTGGAGAGGACGACCGTGTCAACGCGCACGGGCTTGCCGTTTTCGTCGTACTCGACCGTCACCTGCGTCTTGCCGTCGGGACGGAGATAATCAACAAGACCCTGCTTGCGCACATCGGTGAGCTTCTTCGCCATCTTGTGGGAAAGAGAGATCGCCAGCGGCATCAGCTCGGGCGTCTCGGTGCAGGCGTAGCCGAACATCATGCCCTGGTCGCCCGCGCCGTTGTCGAGCTCGCTCGCGCCGCTCTCCTTATTTTCAAAGGAGTTGTCCACGCCCATCGCAATGTCGCTCGACTGCTCGTCGATGTTCGTGACGACGCCGCAGGTGTCGCAGTCGAAACCGTACTTCGCGCGGTCATAGCCGATGTCGCGGATCACGCCGCGCGCGATCTTTGGAATGTCAACGTAGCAGTTCGTGGTGATCTCGCCCATGATGTGGACAAGGCCGGTGGAGACCGCCGTCTCGCAGGCCACGCGGCCGCTGGGGTCTTTTTCAAGGATCGCGTCGAGCACCGCGTCGGAGATCTGGTCGCAGATCTTGTCGGGATGCCCCTCGGTGACGGATTCAGAGGTAAATAAACGTTTTGCCATGATTCTTTCTTCCTTTCTTTCGGGAAAAACAAAAAATACTCTGTCGAACCGACAGAGTATCGCACTTTCTGCTCTTCCTCATCTTTCGATTCGTTCGTCGGATTTGGCACCTTGCCTCTTCGGGCAGGTTGTCGTGGTGTCATAGGGCCGATCCCTCAACCACTCTTGATGAAGTATTCACTTGTGGCTTTCGCCGAATCGTATTGTAGCACATTTGTGCGTTTTGTCAATCAATATTTTGTAATTTTGCGCAAAACCTTGACTTTGACTGGATTTATGCTACAATATTGCCCACGAATTGAATGTCATCGGAGGACTTGCGGCCGCAGCCGCAGCAGTCGAAAAGATGTCGGATGCGTCCGGTCAGGCAAATGACCGGGCTTTTTTTATGTACGCTCAACGAACCGGAGGCTTTGGAGGCTTTTTATGAAGATTTCCCTTTCCGATCATTTCACCTATCAAAAGCTGCTGCGCTTTGTCGCGCCCAGCATTTTCATGATGATCATCACCTCGATCTACAGCATCGTCGACGGTTTTTTCGTTTCGAACTTCGTCGGCAAGAACCCCTTCGCCGCGCTGAACCTCATCTTCCCCGTCATCATGGCGCTCGCCGCCTTCGGCTTCATGATCGGCACGGGCGGCAGCGCGCTCATCGCCAAAACGCTCGGCGAGGGCAAGCAAAAAGAGGCAAACGAGATCTTCTCCATGCTCGTCGTAGCGCTCGCGGTGGGCGGCGCGGCGCTGAGCGGCGTGTGCCTTCTTTTTCTTCGTCCCATCTCCTACGCCGTCGGCGCGACCGACCTCACGATCGACGACTGCGTGCTCTACGGGCGCGTGCTGCTCGCGTCTCTCCCCTTTTTCATGCTGCAAAACAGCTTTCAGAGCTTTCTTGCCACGGCGGAAAAGCCGCACTTCGGCCTGCGGGTAACGGTTTTCGCGGGTCTTACGAACATGGCGCTCGACTTTCTGCTCGTCTATGTCTTCCCCTTGGGTCTTCTCGGCGCGGCGCTCGCAACGGCCTTTTCCCAGCTTGTCGGCGCGCTGATCCCGCTTGTCTACTTTCTGCGCCCGAACGACTCCCCCCTCCGTCTGACGCGCCCGTGCTTTGATCTCCGCGCGCTCGCGTGCGCCTGCGGCAACGGCTCAAGCGAAATGGTCAGCAACCTTTCCACCTCACTCGTCGGCGTACTCTACAACATCCGTCTCATGGCCATCGCGCAGGAAAACGGCGTCAGCGCCTACGGCGTTCTGATGTATGTCAGCTTCATCTTCATGGCCTTTTTCTTCGGCTATTCCATCGCGGTCACGCCTGTCGTCGGCTATCACTACGGCGCGCAGAACCACTCGGAGCTCAAGAGCCTCCTCAAAAAGAGCCTGACCGTCACGCTCCTCTCGAGCCTTGCCATGACAGCCTCCGCCATTCTGCTTGCCCGGCCCATCGCCCACGTTTTCGTCGGCTACGACGCAGAGCTGTGCGACATGACGGTCAACGCGCTGCGCATCTACGCGCTCTCATTCCTCGTCTGCGGTTTCAATATCTTCGGTTCGGCGTTTTTCACGGGGCTCAACAATGGCACGGCCAGCGCGCTCATTTCGTTCCTACGCACGCTCGTCATTCAGGTCGCCGCCGTGCTGCTCCTGCCAAGGCTGCTCGGGATCGACGGTATCTGGCTTGCCATCACCGTTGCCGAAACGCTCACGCTGCTCGTTACGGGAGCGCTGTTCCTTGCGGGCCGTGAAAAATATCACTACGCCTGAATTTCCATCAACAGCCAATGAACGGCCGCAGCGGTCCCCCGCCGCGGCCGTCCTTGCGCATTTCGGCAGGCTGTGGTAAGATCATTTCAACAAATCGGAATTTGAAGAGGTGATTAAGATGCTTATTTTATGTTCGAACGGATTATCAAGTGATATGTTACTGTCACAACTAAGTAGCAAAGTGGTTGATTGCAAGACTGCCGCATTAGTTGTAACAGCAGATAATGAATACAAGGAAAACAATTATCACGTTCCAAGATGTGTTGCAGAATTACAATCTCTAAACTTGAATGTTGATATATTTGATTTGGATAAACAACCTGCTGATTTGTTGCTGAATTATGATGTGGTTGAATTTATTGGAGGAAATCCATATTATTTGCTACACGCCATTCAAAGTAGCAATTCAATTGACATTTTAAGAACGATTGCTGAAACTAAAATTCTAATTGGTTGGAGTGCCGCCGCCTTTGTTTTTGGACCAACACTTGAATTAGTAAATTGCTATTCACCCGAAATGAATTTTTTAGAATTAACAGATTTAAGCGGTCTCTCATTGACAGATGTTCAAGTGTTACCACACTATAGTAGGTTTCTTTCGAGATTTGAGAAATTTGAAGAGAAGTGCTGTATTTATGAAGAAGGACACGGTGTAAAGGTTATCCGTATAAATGATGGTGATGGAGTGTTTATTGATAAAGAAATCATTATATGTAAAAGGTAAATTCCAGTCTATCAAACTGCCGCGCACGCGCTTTCTTCACCGGCCGGTGCAATCGCCGGTCGGTTTTTCTGCGTTTTCCTCTTGACATCTCATATTGTTGTGATATTATTTTGATATCAAGTTTGGAGGTGCTTTTTATGGAAGAAAAGATCATCACCGGTCACAAAAACGGCATGCTCGTGCTGCTGCTCGAGCTTGTTCTCTACATCGCCGCGGTCGTTTTTCTGATCGTCGGCATCAATGCGGGCTTTCTGCCCCTTGTCGTCCTTTGCGTCATCGTGCTCTCGCTCGGCTGGATCCCGCTGTGCGGCCTGCGCGTCCTAAAGCCGCAGGAGGCGCTCGTGCTCACGCTCTTCGGCAAGTACATCGGCACGCTCAAGGGCGAGGGTTTCTACTGCGTCAACCCCTTCTCCACGTCCTTCAACCCCGCCGCCAAGACGAAGCTCAACCAGTCCGGCGACGTGGACGGCGGCCACAAGGGCGCCAATCTCCTTGTCGCCATGCAGGGCTCGTCCGCCGCGGTCGAGGTGGGCGGCAGCAAGAAGATCTCGCTCAAGATCATGACGCTCAACAACGCCCGCCAAAAGATCAACGACTGCCTGGGTAACCCCGTGGAGATCGGAATCGCCGTGATGTGGCGCGTGACCGACACGGCCAAGGCCGTTTTCAACGTGGACAACTACAAGGAGTATCTCTCCCTCCAGTGCGACGCGGCGCTGCGCAACATCGTGCGCATCTACCCCTATGACGTTGCCCCCGGCATCGACACCACCGGCGACGGTCACGCCGACGAGGGGAGCCTGCGTGGGTCGAGCGAGGTCGTTGCCGCGCGCATCCGCGACGAGATCCAGTCCAAGGTCGCCGACGCGGGCCTTGAGATCATCGAAGCGCGCATCACCTATCTCGCCTATGCGCCCGAGATTGCGGCGGTCATGCTCCAGCGCCAGCAGGCCAGCGCCATCATCGACGCACGCAAGATGATCGTCGACGGCGCGGTCGGCATGGTCGAAATGGCGCTTGAGCGTCTTGCGAAAAATGGCACGGTGGAGCTTGACGAGGAGCGCAAGGCGGCGATGGTCTCGAATCTGCTCGTCGTGCTCTGCGGCAACCGCGACGCGCAGCCCGTCGTCAACTCCGGAAGCCTCTATTAACCCGACATGAACGACAACGCGAAAAAGCAGGTTCCTCTGCGCCTTTCGCCCAAGCTCTACGCCGCCATCGCCGCCTGGGCGGAGGACGATTTCCGTTCCGTCAATGGCCAGATCGAATATCTGCTGACCGAGTGCGTGCGCCAGAGGAAAAAGAACGGTAAGTACGTCGGCGAAGAGATCGACGTGCCGCCCGAGCTCGATCTCAAGTGAACAAGCGTTAAGAATGCGGAAAGAATTCGTTTCTTTCCGCATTTCTGCTCTTCATTCCCTTTTGGAATGTGCATTTGTTCAAAGTTTATTGATGACTTTTTCCCGGCGCTGTGTCATAATAGATGCAAATGTTATTTACGACAAGTGAGGTATCCCGCATTGAAAAAGCTCAACCAGGCGATCGACCGCTTCTGTATCCTGCACCCGAATTTCGGCATTCCGAACCTGATGCTTTATGTGGTCATCGGCAACGTGGTGCTCGGACTGCTGTCCGGTTTTTCCACCGGCAATTTCCTGAGTTTCTTCTCCTTTACACTTGATGGACTCCTCCATGGGCAGATCTGGCGTCTTATCACCTTCGTTCTGATCCCCGAGAGCACAAGTCCCTTCTATCTTCTCATCACCTGCTACTTCTACTACTGGATCGGCTCGGCGCTTGAGCGGCAGTGGGGTACGGCCAAGTTCACCACCTATTACCTCAGCGGCATGCTGCTTACCGTCATCGGTGCAAGCATCGTCAGCCTCATCACAGGGTACAGCATTCCTGTCTACGGTGCAAATTATGTCAACTTTGCCATGTTCATGGCCTTTGCCCTGCTCTATCCCGATACGCAGGTGCTTTTCATGTTCATCATTCCTATTCGCATGAAGTGGCTCGCCTATCTCGATATATTCTACTTCTTCTTCGACATTTTCCGCTACATTTCCGCAGGCGTCGGCTATTATGCCATTCTGCCGGTCGTGGCGCTTCTCAACTTCGTCATCTTCTTCTGGCCTGAGCTTACGCGCTTTTTCCAGCTTGAGCGCCACCAGAGCAAGCAGGCCTCGCACTTCCACAACACCGTGCGCGCCCAGCAGCGTCAGGAGCAGTATCAGCAGCAGACGCAGGGCTTTCGTCATAAATGTGCCGTATGCGGCCGCACCGATGTGACGAATCCCGAGCTTCAGTTCCGCTATTGCAGCAAGTGCGCAGGCTACCATTGCTTCTGCTCCGACCACATTTTCAATCACGTTCACTTTACGGACGAGCAGCCATAAGCAAAGGGAGGCATTTTTATGGCGTATACCAGGCAGCAGGCGTGGGATTTGCTCACGCAGTACAACAAGGGCGAATTCCACTTAAAGCACGCGTGCATCGTCGCCGACGTCATGCGCTGGTATGCAGAACAGCTCGGCTACGGCGAGGAAGCGGATTTCTGGGAGATCGTCGGGCTTTTGCACGATCTCGACTTTGAACTTTACCCCGACGAGCACTGCATCAAGTCGCAGCAGATCATGCGCGAGCACGGTCTTGACGAGCGCTTGATCCGCGCCACCGCGAGCCACGGCTACGGCCTGCACTTCGACGGGCTGCCCGAGCCGCAGCACGAGATGGAAAAGGTGCTCTTCGCCACCGACGAGCTCACAGGCCTCATCGGCGCGGCTGCGCTCATGCGTCCGAGCAAAAGCGTCAGCGATCTTGAGGTCAAATCCGTCAAGAAAAAATACAAAGACAAGAAGTTTGCCGCCGGCTGCTCGCGCGAGGTCATCGAGCGCGGCGCTGCAATGCTCGGCTGGGATCTCGATACGCTCATCGAGCGGACGATCCTTGCCATGCGCGCAAGCAGTCATGTCGACTGATCCCTCCACATCATTTTTTACCGGTCATCGGTTACCTGCGGAAAGGAAGGTGCTTCTATGAGCGATTTTACCCCCACGCCCACGCCAAGTTACAGCGGTAAGCTCCGCAACCACATGCTGATGGTGCCTGAATGCATCGAGGAGTGCAGCGGCATCCGCATCTTCGGCCGAACGATCAAGTCCTTTGTTTTTTCCACCGACGTTGCCACCATCGCAAGCTGCAATGCCGACGCGGTGATCGCCGTTTACCCCTTTACGCCCCAGCCGCGTATTGCGCGCGCCATCATCAGCGTGGCGGATATGCCGGTGTTCTGCGGCGTTGGCGGCGGCTTCACCTCCGGTGCGCGTTCCGTCGCGCAGGCGATGGAGGCTGAGCACTGCGGCGCTTACGGCGTTGTGCTCAACGCTCCCGTTTCGGCCGACATCATGCGCGATATCCGCGCGCATATCGACATTCCCGTTGTTGCGACCATCGTTTCCGCCACGCAGGATACTGAGGCACGTATCGCCGCAGGCGCCGACATTCTGAACGTCTCCGCCGCCGCGGAAACACCGCAGCTTGTCGCTGCGCTCCGCGCGCGTCACCCCGAGATCCCCATCATCGCCACCGGCGGCCCGAGAGATGAGACGATCCGCAAGACCATCGCCGCAGGCGCGAATGCCATCACCTACACCCCGCCCGACAATGGCGTGCTGCTCGCCGACATCATGACCGCGCATCGCGAGCGCTACCGCTAAACTACATATCCGCATAAAAAGGCTGACCCGTACAGGTCAGCCTTTTTCTGTTTCTTTTTCAGTACGGGCACGGGAATGCGGAGAACACCGCATGTCCGTCCGTGAGGGTGAAGGGATATTCGTAAACGTCCTGCTCGCCGGTGAGCACAAATGTGTTCTTTTCATCGTTCCAGTCCTGGCGGTCGATCGTCTGAACGACCTTGCCTGCCGTATCGCCGCTCCACTCGACCCGGAGGCTTTCGCCGCCGATACTGGTGTCGCTGCCGCGGTCAGCGGAAAGCACATAAAGCTTGCCGTCGATCTCCTTGAAGCGATCCGGCGAATACGCAAACCATTCGTTCATCAGTTCTTCCGTCACATGCGCTCTGAGCAGTGTGCGCAGCTGTTCCATCGTGTTGATGTTCATAAGGCCGAAGCGGCAGTAATCTCTCCCGTCGTTATCTTCGACCATCGGCACGCTGTTGTCCATGGGCGGCGTTGTCATGTGGAACCACGCCCAGAGATCCTCGGTCACACGGTAATCTGCAAGCACGACCGTTTCCTTCGGCATATCGAGCAGCGACTGCATGTGGCGGCTGAGCGTATAGAAAAAGCTGTCATACGGGATCTGGAACTCCTGCGGTCCCACCGCGTAAGGTGCAATAATATATTGGTCGAACGTCACCGTCAGGCCGTCTTCCGTAAAGTTCAGTGTGGCAAATGTCGGAAAATCATGCAAATAGGAATCGTAATCGGAAAAGTATACATCAGCCATGTGCTTTTCTTCGACCTCATTGAGCATCTGCCAATAGATGGCCTTCTGGAAGGTCGAAGCATCGCCGTAGCGGCTGCTTTCGTCCGCCAGATCATCTGCCGTCAGGAATTTTCCCGTCGTCAGGTCGAAGTTCCACGCGCGGCTGTAGCTGTTGGGATGCACGCCGCCATAGTAGGTGTAGCCCTCGGCCGCGATGCTCAGGAGCTTCCCCTCGGTCATATAGGTCTGCGCCATGGTCAGCTCGCTCGTCCAAAAGCTTCCCTCTGTAAACGCGCTCGAACCGCCCTCGGCATAGAGCTCCTTTGCCTCCGAAGCGACCTGCGCCGCATCGGACTGAAGCCCTGCAAGCACGTTGTTCATCTCCGTATTGAAGGCATTATGCGCCGTGAGCTGCGACGTATCGACCGCGCCGCCGTTGGCCGTCACATTCTCCGCAGGCGTGTAAAGCTCGCCGCTTTCCGTGCGCAGCTCAAGCATCGGCAGCTCGTAGCGCTCCGCCATCAGCACCGTGCCGTCGTCGGCCTTGTATTCGTTTTCATAGACCTGCGTTGCAACTTCAAAATGCAGCGCGCCCTGCGCGCCGACCCTGTCCGCCGCGCCCTCCTCCTTTGCGCCGCATGCAGCAAGATTCAGTGCCAGCACGCAGCAAAGCAGCATCATCCATTTTTTCATCGTAGTCTCCTTTCAGGGTTTGAGGAAATCCTCCTCAAACGATCACAGGCCCCTGCGTCCACGCGCCGCCGCCTTTGGTAGCGCGCAGCTCAGGGTAAGCAAGCACATATTGATCGCATGCCCGCGCAGAGAGCGCAAAGAGCCTCTGTGCCTCCTCACTCAGCGAGCGCACATCGGCGCTTTTGGTCAGCACCGGCGCGCTCCCCTCATTTTTGATCGCTCTGAGCAGCATTCTTCCCCGCTCATTGCACGCCAAAACGCGCAGATATGGGATCTCCTGCGGCAATTCTGCCGCCGCTATGTCAAGATACGCCGCAAGCAGCATCCGCCGCACCCGCGCATAGGCATAGCGCTTCGTTTTCACCGTGCCGAGCAGCTCGTCAACAGAGGCGGCCGTTCGTACCGCGGCATAAAAGCGGCGGTAGAGTCCCTCTCCACCGCTGTCGTAGCGGGCAAAGTCCGCTTCCTCCAGCATACGCAGGCGCGAAAGCATCGCGCGCTCTGCATTTTTCATCATCACCGGCGCGCGCCCCGCCGCGCATTCGCGGGCGAAGATCGCAGCGCTTTCCGCCGTTAAAAAGGCAGATGCGTCCTCGCCGCCAGCAAGCAGCGCGCGGATATAGCTCGCCGAGGCGAAGCCCTCTGCCGCGCCCTCGTTGTGACCCACGGCTCTGCGCTCCATCGCAAGCAGCGTGATCGTACTGCCGCTTTGCAGCAGTGCCTTGCAGTACTCCACGCCCAGAATATCGTTTGGCTCGGCAAGTACACCAGCATCTTCGCCGATCAGCGTCCGCGCGGCGCTTTCCCGTGCCGCGGCAAATGACAGCCCTTTTGAAAGCTCATCGCGCAGCCGCTCGGAAAAGTCTTCCCGCAGCAGCGCTTCCGCTGCGCGGCGCAGCTTCTCCGTTTCGCCGCACTCGCTGCCGAATGCCAGCGTATCAACGATACCCGTCGCGCTCAGAACGCCGACGCCGCCGCGGGCAAAGCCCTCCGCCGAGGCGATCGACCACGGCAGCGGCAATTCAAGCACGAGGTCTGCCCCGCCGCGCACAGCGGCCTCGGCGCGCGCATGCGCGCGTTCGATGGCAAAATCGCCCCGCTGGACAAACTCGCCGCTCATCGCGCACACAATGCCGCATTCCTCCGTCCCATTCCTGCGCCGCAGCTCGTCGAGCTGCCACTTGTGGCCGCAGTGGAAGGGATTATATTCGCATATTATACCAAATACTCTCATGAAAGTCCTCTCAAAGCGGTTACAAAAAAGTAACGTTTTGTTAAATTTACTTGTCTTTGCCAAAAAAGTTGTTATAATATAAGTTGTATTGAATTGTACATTCAATCTATTGTATGTATTCTATCGGAAATCTGGGCGCAATGCAAGCCGCCCTCGGAAAAAGGAGTATACTTATGAATGTTCTGGTCATCAACGCAGGTTCTTCTTCCCTGAAGTATCAGCTGCTCAACCCCACTTCGGGCGAGCTGCTTGCCAAGGGTCTGTGCGAGCGTATCGGCATCGACGGTCTGTTCACCTACAAGCCCCAGCTGCCCGGCAAGGAAGCTGTCAAGGCCGTTTCCGTCTCCATGCCCACTCACAGCGAGGCCATTCAGGCTGTGCTGAACGCGCTTGTCGATGAGAAGAACGGCGTGATCTCCTCCATGAAGGAGATCGACGCGGTCGGCCACCGCGTTGTTCACGGCGGCGAAAAGTTCGCCAAGTCCGTCGTCATCACCGATGAGGTCATGCGCGCCATCGAGGAGTGCAACCCCCTCGCCCCGCTCCACAACCCCGCCAACATCATCGGCATCAAGGCCTGCCAGGAGCTGATGCCCGGCGTTCCCATGGTCGCCGTGTTCGACACCGCCTTCCACCAGACCATGCCCCCCGTGGCCTATACCTATGCCATTCCCTACGAGTACTATGAGAAAGACAAGGTTCGCCGCTACGGCTTCCACGGCACCTCTCACAAGTATGTTTCCCAGCGCGCGGCCGATATGCTCGGCAAGCCCATCGAGCAGCTCAAGCTGATCTCCTGCCACCTCGGCAACGGCTCCTCCGTCACCGCGATCGACGGCGGCAAGAGCGTCGACACCTCCATGGGCTTCACCCCGCTCGCCGGTCTTCCCATGGGTACCCGCTCCGGCGACATTGACGCCGGTATCCTCGAGTACCTGATGAACAAGTACGGCATGGACATCACCGAGATGCTCAACATTCTCAACAAGAAGTCCGGCGTCATGGGCGTCAGCGGCGTCAGCTCCGACTTCCGCGATCTCGAAGAGGCCTTCGAGCAGGGCAATGAGCGCGCCGGCCTTGCTGTCGATATGTTCAACTACGGCGTGAAGAAGCTCATCGGTGCGTATGCCGCCGCGATGGGCGGCGTGGACGCCATCATCTTCACCGCAGGTGTCGGCGAGAACAGCGCTTCCCAGCGCATGGCCATCGCCTCCGGCCTCGAGTTCATGGGTGTTAAGATGGACGAGGACGCCAACAAGGTCCGCGGCGAAGAGCGCGTCATCTCCGCGCCCGATTCCAAGGTCACCGTCCTTCTCATTCCCACGAATGAGGAACTGATGATCGCCATGGATACCGAGATGCTTGTCGGCTGATCTCACCTAAAAACGATCACAAAAAGCCCGCTTACAGCACTGCTGTAAGCGGGCCTTCTCATTTCTTACCGGCGGGACGAGGCAGCGTGCCGCACAAGCTCGCACAGGGGCAGAATGTACAAAAAACATGCCAGCGCCATGCCCATCGTCGGCGCGCCGACCGTTGAAAGCGGCGTCGCTCCCGCGATCGACCACGGAATGAGCGGCGCAACGACCACGGCGCTGTTTTCAAGGTTGATGGCAAACTGTTCCTTGCTTTGCTGTGACGACGCACAGAGCTGATGCGTCAGAATGATCGTCAGCGTCTGGTTGCAGGCAAGAAGTCCCGCCAGGAGCGCCGTCAGCAGCATGGCGGCGTAGGGCGAGGTCTTTTCGCTCAAAGCCGTGATGCGCGCGCAGAGCCGGTCAAGTAGTCCCGTCTTGCGGAAAATGCCGGAATAGGCTGACGAGATCGTCACGATCATTGCCACGCGCAGCATCGAGAGGATGCCGCCGCCGTTGAGCATTGCGCCGACCTCGGCGTCCGCCGCCGTGTAACCCAAAGCCGCGGTCTTGAGGATCGTCACCGCGTCCAGACGGCGAAGAAAAGCGCACAGCACGACCGATGCCAAAATGCTCGCCGCCATTGCCCGCTTGACCTTCACGCGCAGGAGCGACAGCGCCAGAATGAGCACCGCCGGCAGGCACATGACCCAGTGCAGCGCCATCTCGCGTCCGTAGAGCGACCACAGCTCGCCCGCCGCACCGCCGCCGCTTTTCAGCATTCCAAGCGCGGTGTAAATGCCGCAGCTGAGGAGGAACGGCACAAGCGCCGTTTTCAGCATGCGTTTGATGTTATCATAGATATTCGTCTCCGTCAGCTCGCTCACAAGCAGCGCGCTCGTTGAGACCGGCGAGCAGCGGTCGCCGAAATATACGCCGGAGAGCATCGCTCCGCCGAGCAGCACTGGGTCCATGCCCATCGACATGCCCACGCTCACGCAGATGGTGCCCATTGTCGCCGCCGTGCCGAACGCCGTCCCCGTCAGCATCGAAACGCCGCAATTCAGCAGAAATGTCATCAGCAGCAGGATCTGCGGCCGGATGAGGTCGACAGCACAGCAGATGATGAACGGCAGCGTGCCGCACGCGCGCCAGAGGGCAGTCAGCATGCCGATGAGGGGAAAGACGAGCAGCACGCTCGCCGACGTTTTCACGCCCGCACCAATCATTTTTCCCAGTTCCTTCCAGGAAAAGCCCTGCTGCCTGCCGTGCAGCGTAAAGATCACCAATCCTGCCAAAAGCGCATAGAGGATATTGGCCCGCAGCACAAGGCAGGCCATCAGCGCCAGACAAAAAAGAACGATTGCAGCCATCAGCATATCCCCTTTCGTTTCGGCCGGTTTGCGTCTGCTCCGCGTTCTGTATGCCTTGCTATCATAGCACGAAGCAGGCAAAAAGTGAAGCCGCGCGCAGATATTCTGCGTGCGGCTTCTTCTTATTTCTTCACCGCGGGCTGCTGCTGCGTAATGCAGTGGATGTTGCCGCCGCCGAAGGCGACCTCGCGCGTCTGCACGCCCACGACCTCGCGGTCGGGGAACATTTTCTGCACCTGTTCGATGGCGAGCGCGTCGTTTTCGTCGCCGTACTGCGGCAGGATCACCGCACCGTTGACAATGAGGAAGTTCATATACGACGCGATGCTCACCTCGCCGTTTTCCCGCGGGATCGTCCCCTCCACCGCGTCGATGGTGTCCGCCCCTTCAAGGAGGCACGGTTTTTTCGTCAGGCACAACTTGTGGACTTTGAGTTTTCTCCCCTTTGCGTCCGTCGCAGCGCTCAGAAAGCGGTACGCTGCCTGCGCCTGCTCGTAGAACGGGTGGTTCTTATCCTCCGTCCAGATGCAGGCGACCTCACCGGGCGCAACAAAACAGGCCACGTCGTCGATGTGTCCGTTCGTTTCGTCGGGGTCGATGCCGTCCTTGATCCACAGTACCTTTTCGCAGCCGAGATAGTCGAGCAGCATTTTTTCAATCTCTTCTTTCGATTTGTCCGGGTTGCGCCCCGCGGAGAGCAGGCACATTTCCGTCGTCAGCACTGTTCCTTCGCCGTCAACATGGATAGAGCCGCCCTCGAGCACGAAATTTTCCGTGCGGTAGCTGTCCACGCCCGCGATCTCGCAGATCTTGCGCGCGACCTGGTCGTCCTTATCCCAGGGAAAATAAAGCCCGTCCACAAGCCCGCCCCAGGCGTTGAACGCCCAGTCCACCGCGCGAAGGCCGCCCCGGTCGTTCACAAGGAAGGTCGGCCCACAGTCGCGCACCCACGCATCGTCGCTCTCAAGCTCCACCACGCGGATATTTTCCGGCAGGCGGGCGCGCGCGTTCTGATACTGGCGCACCGACGCGCCGACGGTGACCTGCTCAAAGCGGGCAATGGCCTTTGCGACCTCGGCAAAGGCGCGCTGCGCAGGCTTTCCGCCGTTGCGCCAGTTGTCGCTGCGCTCGGGCCAGAGCATCCAAACGCCCTGCTGCGGTTCAAATTCAGCGGGCATGCGATACCCGTCCTGCTTCGGCGTTGTGCCGATAATTCTTCTTGCCATACATTTATCTCCTTATGATGAAACCATACTTATCTGCGCGCGGTTTTCCCGCGCAGCGCGATCAGCACCTCGCCGATCGCCGCGCTGAGGATCGTCCCGATCGTGATGGGCAGGAAACTTTTAAGCGTTTCCGCATCAAACGAGAGCGGCACGGCGGTAAAGATGATAGAAATGATGATAAGTGCCATCGGCACATAGGCGATGCAGCGCAGCGCCGCAGCTGACCCCGGCACGCGGAAGGGGCGCGGCGTCTTTGCATCTACGCGCCGCAGCTTCAAAAAAGCGGGGAACACGGGAAGATAGCTCAACAGCAGCATCACAAGATTCAGCGCAAAAAAGCTCCAAAAGAGCGAGGAATCCGGCGTGACCATCTCGATGAGCACGCCCAAAATGCACACGCCCGAGGCAACGACGCCCGAGGCGACCGCCGAACCGACAGGCATGTTGTTTTTTGCCCATCGCTTTGCAAAAACGCGCGGCATATCGTTGTGATCTGCAGCGAGCGCCGCCGTCGAGTTGACGCCCATTGACCACGAGATCATGTTGCCGAACAGCGTCACAAGGAACAAAAGCGCCACCACGGCAACAAGCACGCCGCCGTCAGCGCGTCGATGAGGCCCGAGTCCACGCTGATCTCGCGCACGTCTACCGCCGCGCCGATGCCGAAGGCCGAAAAAAGATAGATGGCCGCAATGACGATGCCGCCGGTCACGATGGACTGCGGGATCTGCTTTTTCGGCTCGCTCATGCTGCCGGCAAACGTACACACGACCTCGAAGCCAAGGAAGTTAAAAATGATGACCGAGATATATGAGAGGCTCGTGAGGTCGAACGACGGCAGAAACGTCCGCGCCGACATATCGTTGACAAAACCGTAGCGGCTGATATACCACACGCCGAGTCCGCCGACGAGCAGCGCCAGCAGGATCTTGATGACAGCGCTCACGTTCAGGATCACAATGCTGTCGCACACGGGATAGCAGGCAATGAGCGTGACGATCCAGATAAAAAGAAGCTGCACGGCGAGCGAGGCAATGGTTCCCATCTGCCGCCCCGTGATGTCGCGCAGCAGTTCCGGACACATCACCGCGAGCGACGCCATCCACAGTGGAAAGTTGATCCAGTAGTACCACGAGGCGCGCGCCGCCCACTTGCCCTCCGGATACGCCGCGTGGATCCAGTCATAAAGCCCGCCGTCGCCCGCGTAGGCCGTGCCGAGCTCGGCGGCGATCAAACCGTAAGGCAGCAGAAACGCGAGGATCATAAATCCCCACCAGAAATACTGGCTGTTGCCGATGGACGCGA
>ERZ860322.1287-NODE-1287-length-14893-cov-2.333468_pt1 | contig 14893 bp, 14 predicted proteins | sample MGYA00509979_ERZ860322 | MGnify/ENA primary metagenome ERZ860322 (study PRJEB30046, sample SAMN00715217) | human gut metagenome | study: EMG produced TPA metagenomics assembly of the A metagenome-wide association study of gut microbiota in type 2...
CCGGGCAGCATCACGTCCAGCAGCGCGATATCCGGCGGCTCCTTCTGCGCATCATAGGTGGTGATGGCTTCTTCGCCGGACGCGGCTCCTCATACGAAAAGCGCCGGCTCTCGCGCAGAAGCTGGATATACTCCAGCGCGCGGCCGCGCCCCTCACGGTTCAGCCCCGCCAGCAGCTCGCCGCCGGTGCCGGAAAACGTCCCGCGGATATCCTCTATCCCCAGCACGTCGCATATTGCGAGAAACTGCCGCGCGTTCGGCAGCGTGGCGCCCTTCTCCCATTTGGACACGGCCTGATTCGTCACGCCGAAGCCCAGCTCATCCAGCGCGGCGGCAAGCTCCGCCTGGTTCATTCCTTTTTCGCGGCGGCGCTCCGCAATGAGCGCGCCTATATCCGTATACATGCTGTCCTCTTTCCGCCGCCCGTCCGGCCTTTTTTGAAGCTATTATATCCTACTGTTTTATAAATTTCAAGCCTTTTATCCAAATCGGATAAAAGGCTTGATACGATTTAGTCACTCTATGCCCGCCTGAAGCTTTTTGAACCAGCCGCCGCGGTAATAGTATATGAGCAGGAGTATGCTGCAGAGCACCCAGCCCGCCGGATAACCCAGCACGATCGCGTCGATGCCGCCGCCGAGCTTATACACCGCAAAGAGGTACACCTGGCGGAACACGACGAAGGAGCCGAGCATGATGAACATCGTGGAGCGCGTATCGCCCGCGCCGCGAAGCGCGCCGGAATAGACCTGGTTTATCGCAAACATCAGGTAAAACGGCGCAACGATACGGATAAACAGCCCGCCGAACTCCACGACCTCCGCCTCTTTGTTGAACAGCGTCACGATCTGCGGGGCGAAGATGTACAGCGGCACCAGCACGACGGCCATGATGATAAGCCCGATCACGAGGCCGGACTTTGCTCCGGATCTCGCGCGCTCATAGTTGCCCGCGCCGAGATTCTGCCCGGCAAAGGTCGTTATCGCGACGGACAGGCTCATCATCGGCAGCAGCGCGAAGGAGTCCACCTTGCTGCAGGCCGTCCATCCGGCCATGCAGGAGCTTTCGAAGCGGTTTATGTACGACTGAACAAACATGTTCGAGAACGCGGTTATAGCAAGCTGCAGCGCGGACGGGATGCCAATGGCGCATATCTTGCTCAGGATGCTGCGCGTTATGCGCAGGTCGCGGCAGTCTATGCGGTAATCGGCCCTGCAGCGGATGAGCAGCAGCATCACCAGCACCGCCGACAGCACCTGCGCTATCACCGTTGCTATCGCCGCTCCGGCAATACCCATGCTGAAATACTTGACAAAGACGACATCGAGTACGGTGTTGGTCAGCGCCGAGAATATGAGGAAGTACAGCGGCCTTGTGGAGTCGCCCACGGCGCGGAGGATGCCCGCCCCGATATAATACATAATTACGCCGGAGATGCCCCAGAAGTATATGCGCAGGTACTCCGTTGCATCCGCCATGACGTCCTCGGGCGTGCTCATCAGCTCGAGCATCATCGGCGTGAGCCACACGCCGAGCGCCGTCAGCACCACGCACATCACGAGCGACATCGCTATCGTCGTCTGCACGGCCTTATGCAGCTTCTCCTTGTCATGTGCGCCGTAAAACTGCGAGATAACAACGCCCGCACCCGCCGCCAGACCACCGAACAGGCCGAACAGCGCATTGATGACCGGCCCCGTGCAGCCTACCGCGGCAAGCGCCTGCTTGCTTACATAGTTGCCGACGACGATGGAGTCCACCGTATTGTACAGCTGCTGAAAGACGTTGCCTATCATCAGCGGCAGGGCAAAATAAATAAGCAGCCGGGGGATGCTGCCTTCAGTCATATCCGTGTCCCTGCGTTTCAAAACCGAAGCCACGCTTGAACCTCCAATATTTCATAAATCCAATATAGTATAGATTTGCGCAAATCATATGTCAAGCCGCAAAAGGGCGTATTTCGTGATAATCTACAAATTATCAAGGTGTGATTCGTGCATATAGACGAAAAAGGCATGGTCCAAACACCATGCCTTTTGGTCAGCTCTCAGCCTTGGCCTGAGCGATGCAGTTGATTATGTACGGCTCGACCTCTTTGACATCCATGTCCAGCGCAACGGCAAGCTCTCCGTGCAGGATATCCTTCGCGCGCTTCATCGTTGCCTCCGCGCGGCTGCTCTTGGTCTTCTTGTCCGTCATGCGGCAGCGCAGGCCCTTCACGATGGACACCAGCGCCTCGCAGCTGTGCAGCTTGAAGAGCTGCTTGTAGAACGCATCGACATGGTTGAAGCGCGTATCGTTACAGATGGCAGGCTCTATGCCCGGAATGGCGGCGATAAGAGCCTCCGCCTCGTCGCGCGACATCACGGGGCGCATATATGCCCCGGAATCCACCGGCGCAAAATAAGTTCCGCTGCCGATAAACGGGCGAAGGTGATAATAAAGCTTGCTGTCAGCCGCGGCTCCGGCCAGCGGTGCGATACATTCAACCGTACAGACTCCGTTCTCTCCGTAAATTATTTTTTCTCCGACCGAAAACATCCAAATCATCTCCCATCCTATTACTTATATTTATATATTACAACATTTCACGCGAAATTTCCAATAGAAAATTAAGAAAAATTAAAATTTTTCGGCCGCTTTTTAACATACGCTTTACGAGAATGTGCAGCGCCGCAAATTTGCGCATTGAGTTCTTGCGTCGGCTTTGCTATAATAAGCTAAAATCATCCCGGCTCTGCCGGAGAGGGAGAGACAGCATGAACTACACATGGTATGAGATGGGCTGGATAGTGCTTATTTATTCATTTCTCGGCTGGTGCGCCGAGGTCGCGTTCGCCGCGGTGCGCCACGGGCGCTTTGTGAACCGCGGATTTCTGAACGGCCCCGTCTGCCCGATATACGGCTACGGCGTGCTGTGCGTTCTGCTGATCCTAGAGCCTGTGAAAAGCAACCTCGTGCTGCTGTTCTTCGGCAGTATGTTTTTCACCTCCGCGATCGAATTTCTGGTCGGTTTCATCATGGAGCAGCTTTTCCACGACAAATGGTGGGATTACAGCAACAACCCCTTCAACATCAAGGGCTATGTCTGCCTTGAATTCTCGATAATCTGGGGCATCGCCTGCGTTCTGGTCGTGGACGTCATCCATCCGATGATATACGCGCTCATCAAAAAGCTCTCCACGCCGGTCGGCATATGGGTGATGGCCGCACTGCTCGCGCTGCTGGTGTTCGACGCGATACTCACACTCGCCGAGATGCTCAAGCTCAACAAGCGCTTCAAGGCTATCACCGAGCTTGAGTGCGCGATCCACTCCGTCTCCGACGCGATGGGCGAGAAGCTGATATATGAGCCGATGGAGCGCGGCAAGGAGCGCCGCGTGGCCTTCGACGAGAAGCACCCCGAATTTGCGGAGAAGAAGCGCGAGGCCGTCGAGGACGTCATGGCCAAGCGCAGCGAGATAAACGTGGCTGTGAAGGAGCGCGAAGATGCACGCCGCGAGGAACTGGCCGCGAAGAAGGCCGAGCTGGAGGCAAAGCTCGCCGACCTCAGGAAGACGAACTTCATCCACGCGCGTATCGCGGCGGCGTACCCGCACCTGTCCGAGGGCGAGCACAACGGCGAGAACTTCCGCAAGCTGCGCGACTATATTGAGCAGAAGCGTGCTGAGAAAAAGGGCAAGAAATGAGATTATATTTTACCGGTCACGACTATAAATACGCCGCCGAGCAGATGCTGCTGACGCTCTTTCCGGAGCAGCGGCCGGAATATCCGGAGGGTAAGCCCGACAGCGCCCGGATCGAGCTGAAGCTCAGCCACGGAGATAAATTCACTACCGCGAGCTGCCGCATGGTGCTCGGCGGCAAGGTCTATCACGGCCGCGCCGCAGTACGCCGCGAGCTGCTCACGAGCGAGCTGCTGACCGATCGCTACTGCCAGCGGCTCATAAAAAACGCGATGTACCGCGCCGCGCTCGCCTCCGGCGTGCACCGCCCCGCATGGGGCGCGCTGACCGGCGTGAGGCCGGGGAAGATATTCTGTTCCCTGCTCGCCGCCGGGCTGAGCGAGGACGAGGCGACGCGCCGCTTCATCGACGAATACGACGTGACGCCCAAGCGCGCGGCGCTCTGCCGCGACACAAGCCGCGAGACGGTGAAGGCGGTGTCGGAGCTGGGCGAAAAGGACGTCTGTCTCTACGTCGGCATCCCCTTCTGCCCGACGCGCTGCGCGTATTGCAGCTTCGTCAGCCAGTCGGTCGAGAAAAGCATGAAGCTCATCCCGCCGTTCATGAATGCGCTCATAAAAGAAGTCTCCGCGGTCGGCGCGGAGCTGCGCGCGCTGGGGCTGCGCGTCGTGTCGATATACATGGGCGGAGGTACGCCCACCACGCTGAACGCCGCCCAGCTCGACAGACTGTGCACCGCGCTGGAGCGCGAATTCGACCTCGGCGCGCTGCGGGAATACACCGTCGAGGCCGGACGCCCCGACACGATAACCGCTGACAAGCTGAAGGTTGCGTATGAGCACGGAGTCGACAGAATGAGCGTGAACACACAGACAATGAACGACGAGGTGCTGAAAAAAATCGGACGTGCGCACGACTCTAAAATGTTCCTCCATGCATACGAAATCGCGAAAAACAGCGGAATCAAGAATATCAACGTAGACCTAATCGCGGGACTGCCGTATGATACGACCGAATCGTTCAAAAATTCCATAGACCGCGTGATAGAGCTTGACCCTGAGAACATCACCGTTCACACGTTCAGCGTAAAGAAGTCGTCAGAATTCAAGGCTGAGGGAATGTTTGACCCCGCCTCCGTCACAGCTGCCGAGAGCGTAGATTATTCTCAGACTGCACTGGCAAAGGGCGGATATCTCCCGTATTATATGTACAGGCAGAAGAACACCGTCGGCAATCTCGAGAACGTAGGTTACTCCAAGCCCGGTCACGAGGGACTGTACAACGTTTATATGATGGAAGAGGTGCATTCTATCTTTGCCTCCGGCGCGTCATCGGTAACAAAACTCGTGTCTCTGCCGGATGAAAACGGAAACGTAAGGATAGAGAGATTTTTCAGACCGAAATATCCCTATGAATACCTCAAAGACTGCGCCGAGGAGGACTACAAGCTCGGAGAACTGAAGAAAGCCGCACAAGAGTTTTTTGAAAGGTAAATAATATGAAAAGCATTGATCTTGATGTGAAAACGAAGGATGAAGCAAGAAGCTTTATCGGCGAATGTGAAGACGTTTTCGGGCAGGAAATAGACGATGCAATAAAATCACTTGTAAGCTCGAAAGACACAAAAATCGTAACTTTGTCGGGACCGACCTGTTCCGGAAAGACAACAACGGCAAAAAAGCTAACAGAACATATTGAAACAAAAGGCAGACGCGCTGTCGTGATGTCGATAGACGACTTTTTCATCGACAGGAACAACCGCAATGTGGTAAACGATGAAGCTCCCGACTACGATACCGTAAAAGCCATTGACATCGACTATTTCGCGCACTTTACCGAAAGACTGATGAAAGGCGAGAGCGTGCTTGTGCCGACCTACGACTTTATTAAGACTGCGCGAACAGGATATAATGAATATATTCCAAACGAAAACGATATATATGTTTTTGAAGGGATACAGGCAGTCTATCCTGAAATATCATCGCTTCTCGGACGGCACGAGAGCATTTTCATATGCGTCAACTGCGGAATAAGATACCACGAGAGCTTTATAGACAAAAACGATATAAGACTTCTCAGGCGTATTATCCGCGACCACAGATTCCGTGGAGCTACGGCGGAGTTCACACTGCATCTTTGGGACGGAGTTAGAGCGAACGAGGAGGAAAACATCTTCCCGAATGCCAAGAATTGCAGCGTGTACATCGACTCCTGCCTTGCGTATGAGCCGTTTATTCTGAATAAGCACGCTATCCCGCTTCTTGATACCATTCCGAAGGACAGCAGATACTACGCGGCGGCAGAAGAGCTGAAAGAGAAGATATCGGCTTTCAAAAACGATAATTTTGAGGACTGCATGATCCCGAATAACTCTGTTTTCCGTGAATTTATAGGAAGCATCTGATTTAATGTTATTATTCAGAGTATCCTCAGGAAAATAAGCTTCGGGAGGACGCCGATTGAGAAAGACGGCAGAACATCGGGATAAGACGTATAAAAGAACAAACGGAATAATAAAAAACGGGTTTGTCGGAGGAATAATCATACTCACCGTGTCAAATCTGCTCGTAAAGGTGACGGGGCTTCTGTTTAAGATACCTATGAACTATATCATGGGCGACACGGGAATGGGGTACTATAACTCCGCTTATTCGATTTATACCTTGTTTTATATGCTCTCAACCTCGGGTCTGCCGGTCGCGATATCGGTCACGGTGTCCGAAAAACGCGCGCAGGGTAAGATAGGCAGTGCAAAAAAGGTATTTCATCTGGCTTTGGCGGTGTTTGCGGCGATAGGACTTCTTGCGTTCGCACTGATGTTCTTCGCCTCGGATAAGCTCGCACTTCTCATAAGCTCGGAGCTTTCCGCAATGTCAGTAGCCGCCGCCGCACCGACTATACTTTTTGTCTGTGTCTCCGGCGCGTACAGAGGATATTTCCAAGGCTGCGGCAATATGATGCCAACGGCGGTGTCACAGCTTATCGAGGCAATAGGCAAGCTGCTTATCGGAATTGCCTGTGCTCTCTATGCAATACGTATGGGAGCGGAGATTCACGTTGTGGCGGCATACGCGGTGTTCGGACTTACGGCAGGCTCGTTTGTCGGTATGCTGTATCTTGTCATAACGGGATTTGTGCGCGGCGACCGTGACCTTGTTACAGAGCATGAGATAGACTACACAAGCGACAAAACCGGCAGCATTTTCAGGCGATTCCTCGCGATATCAATTCCCGTGACGCTCTCCGCCTCGGTGATGAGCCTTACAAACACGCTTGACACTGCCATGATACAGCGGATTTTGATACTCTCCGGCATGACAGCGGAAGAAGCTACGGCGGCATACGGGAATTATACCTCGCTTGCAGTCCCGCTTTTCAATCTTCCGCCGGTTCTTATCTACCCGATAGCGTATTCTCTCGTTCCGGTTGTGGCTGCGGCTGCGGGAGATGGAAAATTTGAGGCGGCAAGGGATAAGATAAGGGTGTCGCTGAAATACGCGTTGATAATAGGGCTTCCGTGCGCTATGGGACTGTCCGCGTTGTCCGACCCCATCCTGTGCCTGCTTTATAACGACACATCAGCTCACGCGGCGGCTATGCTTCTCACTCTGCTTGCACCGTCGTCACTTCTTGTCTGCATACTCGCGATAACAAATTCCGTCCTCCAAGGCTGCGGAAAAGAAAAAATGCCGGTCATATCAATGCTTGCAGGCGGCGGAGTAAAGCTGCTGTCGGGAATGCTCCTCATAAAGCTGTGCGGAATAAGCGGCGCGCCCATGTCAACCTTCCTCTGCTACCTCACGGTGACGGTCATGAACCTCGCGTTTACCGTTCGCTATACAAAGGTTCGCCTGACACCCGGAATGCTATACAAGCCGCTTTTGTCCGCAGTAGTGTGCTCGCTCTCCGCAGTGCTGGTTAATAGCATACTTAAGCCTGCGCTCGGTTCAAGTCCGGCGTGCGTGTCCTCTGTTTTAGTCGCGGCTGTAGTGTACCTCACAATGCTGATACTGCTCGGAGAGGTAAGCCTGACGGATATAAAAAACATAATAAAGTCAAAATCAAAAATAAAGGTAAAATGATTATGACCACAGAAGAAAAAAAGAAACAGTTAATAAACGAAAAGAATCATGACTTTAACTCTCTCAGAATGCTCACGGAGGTTCTTCGCGGCAAAGGCGGCTGTCCGTGGGATATGGAACAGACACATGAATCAATCAGAAACGATATAATCGAAGAAACCTACGAGGTTGTCGAAGCGATAGACAATTCCGACGCGGAGCTGCTCAGAGAAGAGCTGGGCGACGTTCTGTTCCAGGTGATGTTCCACAGCAGAATCGAGGAAGAAGCGGGAAGATTCTCGATTGACGACGTGATAAACGAGGTCTGCGAGAAGATGATATCAAGGCATCCGCACGTCTTCGGCGATGTTAAAGTAAGCGGCTCCGGCGATGTCCTCGACAACTGGGAGATGATAAAGAAGGCTGAAAAGGATCGCAAAACGGTTAAAGAGAACATGCAGTCCGTACCGAAGCAGCTTCCGTCGCTCATGAGAACGAGAAAAGTAGTGAAAAAAGCGAAAAAAGACGGATTTGACTTTGCCGTGACCGAAGACGACATAATTTCGCTGGCGGAAAAGCTGAAAACCGCGCAGGGAGACGAGAGGGAAGAACTCATAACCGATATAGTTTTTAATTCAGTCGTGCTCGCTGACGGCTCGGATATAGAAAAACATCTCTGCGAAAAAACAGACGAATTTATAAACGACTACAAAGATGACAACAATGATTAAGGAGTAAACAATGAGACTTGACAAATTTTTAAAGGTATCACGAGTAATAAAGCGCCGCACCGTAGCTAACGAAGCCTGCGATACAGAGCACGTGCAGGTCAACGGAAAGCGCGCGAAAGCCTCATATGACGTAAAAGAAGGTGACATCATAGAAGTATCCTACGGCGGAAGAACACTCAAGCTCCGCGTAAACGATGTAAGAGAACACGCACTAAAGGCAGACGCGTCCTCCATGTACGAAATAATAGAAAGCTGACGGCAATACTGTAATATAAGGCATACCCCGCGCTCCCACGGCATATAATCAAACAAAAGACATGGGGAGAGTTTGATTATGGAGCAGGATGTATGCCTTTTTTCTCGTAAGCGGATGGAGATGAGCGGAATAGAAGAGGTTGCGGGATTCACGGAGGAGATGATAACGGTGTCGTCCTCGCTCGGCATGATAGCAGTAGAAGGGCACGGCATGAAGATAGAGAGTTTCTCGGTGGAAAGCGGAAAAATAGTAATAAACGGAGAAATTGACAGTATGTGCTACTACTCCGAGAAAAACAGCGGCTCAAAAAAAGGCTTTTGGTCGCGTCTTATGAAATAAATGGAATTTTTCATCGAAAAACAACTCTTAAACATCGTATATTCGGTAATTTTAGGCTTGATTTTTGGTGCAATATACGATATAATTAGAATAATATATGTTATGTGCGGCATCGCGTCGTATCATGGCGGAAGAGTCAACATGAAGCGCGGAGCAGTTCCGTTTGTTATTTTCGCCATGTGCGACCTCTCCGTTTTTACGGTGTTTACCGCGGTGTATTCGGTTTTCGATTATTGGATCGAAAACGAAAGATTCAGAGCATATATCCTCGTCTCGGTAGTCCTTGGCTTTGTCCTGTACCGCAAAACCGTCGGAAGAGCCGTCATGTTTGTCTCCGAAGAAATAGCGCGCCTCATAAAAAAGCTCGTACGTCTTGTTATCATAAAACCGTGTATGTGGCTTGTCGGAATCATAAAAAAAGCGGCAATGTTTATTTGGAGCAGAACCGGACGGCGCGTCATTTGCGATATAAAGAAGCGTAAAGCCGAGCGGAAGACGAGAAAGATGCTTGCGGAACTGAAGCACGACATAACAATGGAAAAGTGGTTGGAGAAATAATGAAAGCACTGTTTAAAAATACTGTCGTAAGAATGTCCCTGCTCGTATTACTGACATTTTTTATAGTGACATTTGTAAGCCTTCGACTGCGCAGCAACGACCTTGAAACAAAAGCGGAAAACCTTCGTGCAAAGATAGACGACATGGACGAATATATCTCGGAGCTTCAGGCGAACCTCGACAGACCGTTTGACGACGAATACGTAGCGGAGATAGCGCACAACAAGCTCGGGCTGAGATATCCGCAGGAGATAATTTACTACAGCGGAAGCGGAGACTGATTAACCTTAGGGTGACAATACGACATTTTCCTGCATGAAATATTGCAGGATATTTTTTGTGAAAAAATGAAAGATAAAAAACAGATTACAATAATATCGCTTCTCGGAGCACTGGCGGTGGGAGTTCTCGCGTCGGCTGTTGTTCTCGGAAACGCGTACAATAATTCGCAGGCACAGGAAAACAAGACGGAATACGCGGCAGTCATGGAAAGCTATGAGCCCGATACAATTTCCGCCGAGCATGAGACTGAAACGGAAGAAACGTCGGAAGCTGAAACAGAAGCTGAACCTGAAACCATAGCCGAAGAGACTGAACCTGAAACCGAACTCGAAACAGAGCCGGAAGACACCGCAGAAGCAGATGAAACCGTTTCGGAAATCGACGAGAACAAAACTCCGACGGAAAAGCTAATGTCCCTCCTTGAAAAAGACGCACCGCTGAAATGGGCGAGAGCTGCGGGAGAATCTGACGAATTTGTAAAGGTGTATCCGGAACTGTCATTCGCATACTACGACATAGATTCGGGAGAGGAAATAAAGTACAATTCCGACGAAATACGCTATTCGGCAAGCCTGATAAAAGCACCGTACATATATTCAGTGCTATGCGAGATAGAAGAGTTCGAGAAAAACAATGAGGAGCTTGACGAAGACGGAAACATTATCTATCATGACGGGGAAGAGAAGTACGACCTCAGCGAAAAGTGGGTTTACGATTCTGCTGTAATGCTTGAAGAAGGTTCGGGCGAGATAATGGAAAAAGAAGACGGATTTGAGCTGACATGGAGGGAGCTTATAGACTACGCGCTTCTCTACAGCGACAATATAGCTTTCGCACAGCTGAGACAGCGTTTCGGATATTCGTATTTCTATGAAAAAATGGCGGAGATTGGAGTCACTGGGGTTAATCGTGATTTTATGTCTCTCTCCGCGGAAGACTGCGTAAAGTTTCTCATAACGCTCAATGAGTATTTTGAATCGGGAAGCGAATACGCCGAGCATATGAAGGATTGCATGACGAAATCTAAGCACCTTGAAATGATATGCGCTCATTATGACGAGGGCGAAGCCGCGCACAAATACGGATGGGACATAGGCGCGTTCCACGATATGGCGCTAATCCTCGACGAGCACCCATATATCATTGTGATAATGACGGACTATGAGGACGGCGGAAAAGAACCGACCGGCTTTATCGGAGATGTGACCGAGCTTGTCAAGCAGATACACGCGGAAAAATATCCGTCGGTTGAATAAATCGCGAAAGGAACACATTAATGAGAAAATATGTCAGCATGCTGAATACTACTCAGAACACAAGGGAACTGGGCGGATATCAAACAGTCTACGGAGTGCCTACACGCGAAAGAACGGTAATCCGCAGTGATGTACAGTGCTGCCCCGATGAAGAAGACTGCTTATTTCTGAAAACAAACGGAATTACCACAATTATTGATATGAGAGGCACAAAGGATGTTCTGAAAAAGCCGATCGGTTTTTGCGGCAGAGAAGGCTTCACATACTATAACTTTCCGATAGACGAAGGAAGCGGCATACCTGCGTCTGTAGATGAAGTTCCCGAAAGCTATATGAGAATCGCATCGGCAAAATCTATTTCTGACATATTTGTTTGCATAGCAAATGCTGATAGCGGAGTTATGATAAACTGTACCGCGGGAAAAGACAGAACCGGCGTGGTATCTGCGATTCTTTTGTTCCATGCAGGGGTATCTGACAGAGATATAACAGAGAATTATGTTTTAACAAAAGAATACGGAAAAGAACGTTTGGAACTGATACATAAGAACTTTCCCGAGATTGATATGCGAATTGTGACTCCGTGCGAAATGTATATGGAAGAATTTTTTGAGGTTATTCAGAGACAAATACGGAAATACGGATTTATATTTCAGTAAAATCGGATTGTGCGATGAAGTTATTTTGAAGCTGCGCCGCAAACTGCTCGGCAAATGATGTATTGTCGGCTGTGTAAAAACGCTCGCGGCTTCTTTTTCAAATGCAGGAATAGGAGCCATGATATTCTTCCATTGTAAAAGAAAAATATTCATCGACAGGCAAACATATACAAAAAGATGAAAATAGCGTTAATGTAAATTGCAGTTATATTACACATGCACAAAAACAGTTGACTGGCGAAAACTCCTGTGATATCATGTTGTCGCGGCGAAAGAAAGCCGGCCGGAACAGAATCCGGTAAAACACAGGAGGATAACGAATGAACAAATTCAAGAAAATACTCGCGCCGATTCTTGCGGCACTTATTCTCGCAAGCACATCGACAATGGTATTTGCAAAAAATTATGATGACGTCAAAGCGGAGCATCCCATGAGAACAGAGATATCAATTCTTTCGGATATCGGAGTTATCAGGGGAACATCCGACAAAGAATTCTCTCCCAATGATAAGGTGACAAGAGAGCAGATGGCAACACTTCTCTTCAGACTTATGCTTGGCAGAGACGACGCCGGACGTGTGAACACAACAAAATTTACAGACCTTTATGAGCCTTACTATAACGGAGCGATTTCATGGGCAAACTCTGCCGGATACATAATCGGCACAAGCGACACCACATTTAACCCGACAGGCGGGATCAAGAAGCAGGACGCTATGGCAATGCTCGTTCGTGCTCTCGGTCAGGAAAACGAGAAGATGAACTCCGGCTACCCCTGGTCCTACATCAACGCAGGAATAAAGCTCGGACTTGACAAGAAGCTTGAGGATGTAGGATATGAGGACGTTCTCACAAGAGCGGAAACAGCACAGATGATTTACAACGCGCTGACTTCCGAATACCTTGTAGCGAGAACCACCGTGAACGGCAACGTCTACTTTGAATCCACCTCAATCATCGAAGAAGTATTCGACTACAGCATGACTGAGGCTACAGTTGTTGCGACAAACGACTACGCTATCGACGGAGAAACAGTGGTTAAGAACGGCTACGTAACTCTTCTCTGCGACAACGGCGGTAAGAGCTTCCACATGACAGTTCCGTTTGACGAAATGAACCTTGACGGTAACGCAAACGACATTCTCGGCATGAGCTTCAAGGTTATCTACAAGACAGTCGGCAATAAATACGAAATTCTTTCCGCGGTTGACGAAACAAGAAAAGAAGACTTCGACAGCGTAAAGATTGAAAAGAACAGCGTAATAATCGGCGGCAACAAGTACACTCTCGTAGAAGAATATTCCGACGAGCTTTCGACCAACAACAACGAGCTCAAGCTCTACGCATACGACAACGACGGCAAGCTTGAGCAGATTACAAAGACAGAAGAGCTTTCTTCACTCCTCGGCTTCTACCGTGTGACACTCATGTTCGACGGAGACAGTGAGGTTGCGCAGAGCGGTATCATAAGAGTATTTGAAATGGATAAGCTGCACATCAGCTCCGACGGCAAATACAATATCGCAGGCGACAAGAAGGAAGACGACCTCAAGATAACAAACAAAGTTAAGGCTGAAAGCGGCGACTATGTTCTTTACTACTTCAACAAGGAAACAAAGGAGCTTGAAATCGCCGAAGTTCTCGACATTGATCGCGGAACAGTTAAGAGAATCACAAACACAAGCGTGAAGATTGGCGACGAAGTGTACAACCTCGGCAACGAAACCGCAGGCATTACATCCGATTCCCTCAGAGCAAAACTCACGCTCGGCGCAAACGCAACAGTTGTGGTATACAATAAGACAGTTGTAGCAGTAGTCGACGGAGTAGCGGCAACCGATTCTTCAAGATATCTCGTATCCGTCTCCGATGCCTACAGAGTATACGAAAACGGCAGCTTCAGATACGTAATGACAGCTTTCGTGGACGGTCAGGAGAAGAACATCTACGTTGACGATTCTTCAGCTAAGGCAGGAGAGGTGTTCAGATACACAGAAGTAGGCGGAGTTTACAGTCTTATCTCCCCCACAGTTGAGGACGGAATCATCATCTCCGGCAAGCGCGAATTCATCCAGAGCTCCGGCAGCATTGACGAGATAGCATACCTCATCTCCGAAGCAAAGAACACCACAATTGAGCTGACAGGCAGAAACTACTACACCCTCTCAAACGGCGAAGCTGATTCAATCGCGTCCGTTGCGGGTCTTGACGGAGTTAAGTTCGTATGCGACAAGAATTCCGTTATCATCGTAAACGACAGCGGCAAGCTCATGATGAGAAGCGGTGCGTACTCCTCCACCATCAGCGTAAAGGACGGCGCAAAGGTTACTGCGGTATTCGATAACGAGATAGGCTCCGTAGAAACGCTCAAGTTCCTCTACATCTCCGACGGCTCTCTCGGAAACTACGACCTCGACGCAGGCTTTGTAAGAATCCTCGACAATGTTGGTCAGGTATACGAAAACGGCGTTGCATACACCGAATACCTCGTGTTCAACTTCACCACCGGCAAGACCGAGACTATGCTCTCGAAGAACCATGAGCTTGCAATCGGCTCAGACTACAGATGCGGAAACGACGGCACTGTTACATCCGATAAGGCAGACACTGTCGTAAACGGATTCGTAACAGGCTACACCTCCGGCACAGTGACAGTAGACGGCTACACCTTCACTCTCGCGTCCGACGCTAAGGTAATCAGATTCACAAAGGACAACAAGATTGAAGACGTTAAGCTTGACGACCTCTACATGAAGAACATCGAGTTCGTTGCAGAGCGCGGCACAGTTAAGCTCATCATCGAAGCAGGAGAGGCAAAGTTCACGTCAAAAGCTACGGATAAAGTCATCACGGTAACACCCGACTTCGACCTCTCAAACTTCTCCGACGCAAAGCTCACACTTGTAAGCCTTCTCAAAGGAAACGAAGTTGTTGAGACAAAGGACTTCATTGCGGAAAAGAGCAACGACAACACCCTCGTATTCATGGCAGAAGAGGGAAGAATACTTGAAAACGGAGATTACACCCTTGTATTCAAGCTCGGAAGCAAGCAGTTTGAAGTTGCTG
>ERZ860322.1290-NODE-1290-length-14884-cov-2.627150_pt1 | contig 14884 bp, 8 predicted proteins | sample MGYA00509979_ERZ860322 | MGnify/ENA primary metagenome ERZ860322 (study PRJEB30046, sample SAMN00715217) | human gut metagenome | study: EMG produced TPA metagenomics assembly of the A metagenome-wide association study of gut microbiota in type 2...
TAAAAAAAGAAGTAAAGAAAGCAAAAGAAATCAGTCATGGTGGAATAATTGCGACGAATATAATGGTTGCGACAAAATTTTATGATAAATATGTTAAAGCTGCAATCGATGCAGGCGTTGATATGATAATATCCGGAGCCGGACTTCCACTCAATTTGCCTGAACTTGCAAGGAAAAGTAAAGTGAAATTAGCACCGATAGTTTCATCTAAAAAGGCTGCGCAAATCATATTTAGAAGATGGGAGAGAAATTATAACACGACTCCTGATTGCGTTATAGTTGAAGGACCAAATGCCGGTGGGCATTTAGGATTTAAACCGGATGAAATTGAACAATATAATGTATGCCGAAATGACGAACCAGAAAATACAGACAAGTATAATAAAACAGAAACGAATAATATAAATAATATAAATGTATGCCAGAAAGCAAATTCTGTTAATTTAGAATTTGATAATAGGGCAAAGACAAAATTATACTCAGATGAAATAAAAGATATTATAGATTTTGTACACACATATGAAGAAAAATGTGAAAAAGATATTCCGGTTGTTGTTGCAGGAGGGATATATGATAAATCGGATGCAGATTGTATATTCGAATTAGGTGCATCAGGAATTCAGGTGGCAACTCCATTTGTCGCCACAAAAGAATGTGATGCCCATGAAAATTACAAGATGGCATATGTGAATTGTAAAAAAGATGATATTGAAATAATAAAAAGTCCGGTTGGAATGCCGGCAAGAGCAATAAATAACAAATTTCTTAAAAGGGTTAAGAAAGAGGGGAGAATTGCACCTATAAAATGTCATCAATGTGTATCTACATGCAACATGTTAGAGACACCTTATTGTATCACGGATGCTTTGATAAATGCCGTAAGTGGAAATGTTGATGAAGGCTTAATATTTTGTGGAGCGTATGCATATAAAATTAACGATATATCAACAGTAAAAGATATTATAAAAAATTACTTTTAAATATGCTATAAGCAGTAAAAGATGTTAAAAAAAGTGGCTTTATAGGCAGTTAAATAGGCAATTTTAACAAAATTATTTTTCAACAGAACATACGGTTGTATTTTCTCACTGTTAAGATATAATTATGATGTGATAGGTCTGTATAGTAAGAAAAGTATACAAACTTATATCATTTTTTTACTTGAATTCTAATATACTTATGAAAAGAATATGGTGAGTGCGAATGGAGAACAACAAAAAAGACAGATACGAGAGTGTAAGTGGAAAAGGATACAAATCAAAGAAACCTGTAAAGAAGAGAAAAAGAAATAAGCCTGTTTTTTCTAATTTGAAAAAATACATAGGAATAGTTATAGGAATAGTATGCATAGCTTTGGTGGCAATATATGTAAATGGAACGGTTTATTATACAACTCATTTTTACAAGGAAACACATATTAACGGAATAGATGTATCTAAATTGACAGCAGATGAAGTTGAAAATGCTATAAAGGATTATGAACTTACAATTACTGAAAGAGGTAAAGAAAAGTCAGCTACATATATTGAAACTCTTGCAGGAAAAGATATTGATATGAAAGTAGTTTCAAGAGAGTCATTGGACAATCTTGTAAAAGAGCAGAATCAATTTATTTGGTTTACTGCAACCGGTACAAATCATGAAGAGAAGCAGATGATAGAATATGATAGCGACAAACTTGCTGAATTTGTAAAGAACTTAAAAGGTTTAGATTCTAAATATGCTGATAAGCCGACTAATGCATCTATATCTGATTATAATAACGGATATACAATAGTTGAAGCTAAGCAAGGGAATTTTCTTAATAAAAAGAAAACAATTGAGTGCCTTGAAAATACTATCTCTTCTTTAAAAGAAAACGTTGATTTGGATAAAGAAGGATGTTATCGCGTGCCTAAGATTGCATCTGACAGTGAACAGCTTACAACAGTTTTAGATCAGTTAAATAAATACACGGGAACAACAATTACATATAATTTTGGTGATACTCAGGAAGTCGTTGACGGAAGTGTTATTTCAGGTTGGCTTGTTGTTGATGGAAATAATGTTTCATTAAGTAAGGAAAAAGTTGATGAATTTGTTGACTCAATACGAAAGAAGTACGACACAATTTTCTCAAACAGAGAATTTAAAACAACATATGGAAAGACTGTAAAAGTTAATGGCGGTGATTACGGTTGGTGGCTTAATACAGCTAAGGAATCTGAGGGTTTAATGCAGCAGATTGAAAATGGTGAAAGCGGTGAAAGAAAGCCTGTTTATTACCAGGAGGCTGCAAGTCATGGCAAAAAGGATTATGGAGATTCATATGTAGAAATTAATTTGACTTCACAACATTTGTTTGTATACAAAGATGGTCAGAAAGTTTTAGATACTGATTTTGTTTCAGGAAATGTTTCTACAAATCATGGAACACATACAGGTACTTATGGAATTACATACAAGGAAAGATATTCAGTGCTTGTAGGTGAAACATATGAGTCAACAGTATCATATTGGATGCCATTTGATGAAGATATAGGAATGCATGATGCAATATGGAAAAGCCAGTTTGGAAGCAATTTCTACAAAACAGATGGTTCTCATGGCTGTATAAATCTTCCGTATCTTACTGCAAAAAAGATTTATGGATATGTTGAAAAAGGAACTCCTGTAATTGTATATGAACTTCCGGGAACAGAATCCGGCTCAGTTACATACCAGAATTCTTCTGAAATTGCTCAGGCTGCAATTGAAGCAATTGATGCCATCGGCAATGTAACTAAGAACAGTGGCGATACAATAAAAGATGCAAGATATATGTACAACAAAATCAACTCAGATGCTAAAAAATATGTAACTAATTATGACAAGTTACAGGCAGCTGAGAAGAAATTTAAAGAATATAGTAATTAGGCTAGTATTATGGAAATTACTATTTAAATATAGGAATTTGAATGTAATTATAGAGAGCACTCCATTCGAAGAAACAAGTTATTATAGATTAACTTGAATATCTTAGAATGGAGTGTTTTATTATGTTTCAAGTGATTGAAGTGTAACATATAAGTTGGAACACTTTCGCCATAAAACAATCCACAATATTCCAAAAAAACCAAAAGCTTTTAATTATTCAAATTAACATGAACTCTTCCTAATAAATGATATTTGTGGTAAAATACAAAAGATGTAAATATAAAAATACAATTGAGAAGAAATTACGGATGTGTTTAGATAAATAGAATAAATACGTAACAAACTAAAAAACAAAAAGTCTATAAAATAAACACGTCAAAACAATACTTCACAAGTAATAACAATAGGAGATAAAAAGATGGCTGAGAGATACGAAGATATATTAACACTTGAAAATAATCAGTGGACTTACGGATGTCCTGTCCTAATAGAGGGAGGCGTATTGCAGTATGACACTGTAAGCGAAAGAAATCTTTTAACAATTAATTTTATGAATATCTGCGATGCTGTTTTGTCAGAAGTAGATTTGACAATTTATGCATCAGATGAAGCAGAAGAAAATATATTAGAAATGGAGCATCAGTATTTGAAACTTCATTTAGAGCCGGGAGCAAAATTTGGAAACAATGTACATTTGCCAATAGAAGATAAAGAGGCAAAGAAATTTAAATTAAAAATAACCAAAGTTGTATGCGAAGATGACGGAAGTGAATGGATAAAGGATGATATATTTGAAGCACATCCTGAGATAACTAATCCTGAAGAATTTGGACAAAAGATGGATCAGGAATACGAAGACAAATACAATAAATGCGAAGAGTTGATTGTATTAGAGGATTCCGAAAATCTTAAAAAAGTTGTAGAGATTCTTGAAACATTAAGATGGTACAAGAACTGTGAAGAAATGTACGATTACGCTAAGAGAAAATATGATATAACTCTTAGAACAGAGAAAAGAAAAAAACGTGAAGGCGAAAGAAAAGATGCACGCAAGAAGAAACAGAAAATGGCAGCAGCAATTGCAGCTTGTATTGCCAGCGTAGCAGTCATAATATTTGCAATAGTTTACCTTACAGTAATCGGGCCAAATCATCAGGTTAAAATTGCTAAAGAATACAACAATCAGGGTGAATTCCAGAAAGCAATTGAAATTTGTGAAAACCTTCATGGATTTGGAAACAGTAAAGAAGTATTAAAGGAAGCAAATTATCAGATTGGATTTCTTGCATTTAACCAGCAGGATTTTGAAACTGCATTAAAGTATTTTGAAAAAACAACAGGCTACAAAGGAACAAATAATTTACTTTCACAGTCTTACTACAATTTAGGACAGCAGTCAGCACAGGGTGAACAGTATGAAGCAGCATTGGATTATTATACAAAAGGATATAATACAGCAACAGAAGATAAAGTAAAACTAAATTGTCAGACAGGAATAGCATTAGCACAGTATAAATTAGCTTATGTAACAGAAGCATGGTCGACAATCAATGCCGTTTATGAAGCAGATAAAAATGTAAAAGCAGCATACGATGAATACGGATACGCTTATGCAATGAAAGTTTTATCAGAAGGAAATGTAGACGAAGCAACTGCAGTATTTAAGTTAATAAAAGGATACGCAGATAGTGCAGCACAGTATGGCAAGATTATTTATGAAAAGGCTGTTCCGGTTGCAGAAGCAGGAGATTTGGCTTCAGCATTAAGCACATTAAAAGAAGTTAAAGATGATTATGAACCGGCTGGAAAACTTTATAAAGAAATGGATGAGTTTATAACAGCAAGTTCTAACTGGGTTGGAAACTGGAAAATGAAAGGTGACCAGGGTGATTACACAATGACAATAAGCACATTATTATACAAAGGCGAATTGTGCTTAAAGGTTACTGACACATATTTAGATTATGATAAAATTATAAGTTCAAAAGAAAAAGTAAGACATATTTATGTTGCATCTGAAAGAGTTGAGTACAAATTAAAAGATGTTCATAATTATAAAATCATTCTTACAAGAGAAACTTCTAAGAAAATCAAGAGAGTTTTATCTTATGAAGGAGCATCATATATAAGAAAATATAAGAAAACAAAATAATAAACATAATGAATGGGGCTGTTGTGCTAATTAAAGTTAGTGTAACAGCCCTATAATAAAATAAATAATTTGAGGGAAGAAATGAAGAAAAGAATATATTCAATAATTATAGCTGTGGTGCTTATGCTTTCGTCTATAGCAGCACCTACCAAAGTATCAGCGTTAGAAATTCCATACAGAGTAGATGTAACAAAATATACATCAGACGAAGCAAATGCCTCGGCGCAAATTAGGGAACAGGTAAAGGCACACACAAATACAGTAACAGTATATGTAAGAACAAAAGACAAAGATTTGTATGCAGTATTTAATCGAATATGGAATAATGCATTTGCAGAAACTACAAATCCGGACGAAGGAGATTATTTATATTGGCAAATGTCAAGCATGGCAGCAAGCTACAACGCCCTTATGCGTAAAGAGAAGGGAAGCAATACATATTATACAAAATACACAATTAATGTAGATTACTTTATTTCTTTAGAACAGGAACAGATGTTGACACAAGAATTAAATAAAATAAATGAGAGTTTTGGCTTCACGGAAACAACAACAGATTATGAAAAAGTAAAAACTATCTATGATTATATTTGCCACAATGTAACATATGATTACAGCGATAACAATATGAAATTTACGGCTTATGCAGCAGTGACTACAGGTAAATCAGTATGTCAGGGATATGCAACTCTGTTTTATAGATTGGCAAAGATGCAGGGGATTTCATCCAGAGTGATAGCAGGCCATGGAACAAATACAGATGTATATCACGGATGGAATATAGTTAAACTGGGAAATCTGTATTACAATGTGGATGCAACATGGGATGCGACAAATTACAAACTTGGTCATCCATATGAATATTTCTTAAAAGGCGATGGATTTGAAGACCATACACGAACTGATGATTACAAGACAAAGAAATTTTATGCCACTTACCCTATGGCAGCAGATGATTATGTAGAAGGAGTTGAAGCTGTTGCATCGGCTGAAACAGTAAATTCAAAATTTACAACTTATAGAACTTCGATTAAAAAACTAACTAGAAGTAAAATTGGTTTTGGAAAAATAGTGGAAGCAACGGGATATGAAATTCAATATTCGACAAATAAAAAATTTGCATCAAAGAAAAAAAAGACAACAACAAAGACAACATGCAAATTTAGCAAATTAAGTAAAAAGAAAACATATTATTTTAGAGTACGTGGTTACAGAGAAGCAGGCAGTGGAAAAATATACACTAAATGGTCAACGGTTAAAAAAATAAAGAAAATAAAGAAATAATTATATGGATGGAGATGACAATGGAAATATTAGATGTGGTTGATGAAAATGGAAATCCGACAGGAGAAACAGTTGAAAGAACTGTAGCACATAAGACGGGGGTAAGACATAGAACGTCTCATGTGTGGGTGGTTCGCAAAAACAATGGAAGTATGGAAATTCTCTTGCAGAAAAGAAGTAAAAACAAAGACTCGCATCCGGGGTGCCTTGACTGCTCAAGCGCAGGACATATTCCGGCAGGAGTGGATTTTATTCCGTCTGCAATCAGAGAACTCAAGGAAGAGCTTGGAATTGATGCTAAAGAAGATGAGTTTGTGTATTGTGGGCAAACGGTAGGGAAAAGAACAAATGTATTTTACGGCGAAGAATTTATAGATAATCAGGTAAGTAACATCTATTATATAGAAAGAAATATGGAAGCTGATAAATTCAATATACAAAAAGAAGAACTAGAGTCCGTTGTATGGATGAAATACGATGACGCAGTTTTTATGGTAAAAAATAACACAATACCAAATTGCGTTAAAATGGAAGAACTGGAAATGCTGGGAAAGAAAATTAATAAATAAAGTAAAGATATCAGAGTTTTAAGGTTTTTCAACCACTTAAGAGTAAGCTTATGTGGTCTTATACCTTTTGACGCTGGCATCATAAAATTGAAGGTTTTGTGTAAATTATAAAAACATTTCAATAAATCTATAATAACATTTTTTTCATGTTTGCGATAACATTATTTTACAATAATTGTGCAATATTACAAAAAAGATAAAAACATTTCTAATACAAAAAAGATAAAAATAGCTGAAGAATGTGAAAAATATACAAAAAAACAAAAAGAATACTATATAAAAATTGTACAAAAATTATATAATAAATAAAAAAAATGTGCAAAGTAAATAAAAAGTGTACAACACTAACTATGAGGAGTTGAAAAAACTGTTTTAATTTGGTAAAATTGTCTAAGGAAATGAGAGAACCGTAAAGGGTTCGACATGATTTTTAGTTGAAAGGGGAAAAAACATGAATATTATTTCAAAGAAGAAACAAGGAGTAATCGCAATAATATGTGCGATAGCAATGGTTGTAACATCACTTACGATTTACAATCCAAGAGAGGTAAAGGCAGATACAGAGTATAAAGATTTAAAATATACTCAAGTAGGAGATAAAGACTATTGGGTAGCTGCAGGAAATGATGATTTTCCGTTCCAAATGGTTCAAGATCAGAATGATCAGTTCTTGATTATTCCTCAAGTGGCAGCAGGCACAAAACCTATTTGGCCTGATTTTAAAGATGTTACTTTAAATGGAGAGAAATTTAATCAGGCAGCCGGTGCAGGAATTTATATTAAGTATGCTGATTTAAAAGAAAATTATTATAATATATATGAAGGTACTAGTGCTGTAGATAACCATAGATTTCAGATAATTATTAAAGCAGGCAATCCATCAAGTGGTGGAGAGGAAAGTAGTGAAGTAGAAAGACCGGCAGCACCAACAAATTTAGCAATAGCATTTAATGAAGAAGATAAAACATGCACAGTTTCATTTGATGAGGTTGAAGGAATTACAACATATAATTTTTATGTTGGAGGAAGAAAAATTGGAGTAGTTCCAGAAAACAAAACTTTTAATATTTCAGATCTCAATGTTGAAGAGGGAAAAGAATATACTTTTGGAGTTACTTCTGTAAATACTGAAAATATTGAATCAATTAAAGTAACAACAAAATATACTGTGCCTGTACTTAGTGCACCAGCAGCACCGACAAGCTTAGTTGCTAATATTAATAATTTAAAAACAGATTATACAATAGCATTTGCAAATGTACCAGGAGCAACAAGTTATAAGTTTTATTTGAATGGAAAATATATAAAAGATATTTCTAATGGTGGAATAGTTACATTTGAAGAACTTGGATTAAAACCAGAAACAGAATATACATTTGGTGTAAAGGCAGTAAACTCAAAGGGTGAATCAGAGATGTCTACCATAACGGTAAAAACACCTGAAATAAAAGCAGACGAAGTACCGGCAGCACCACAAGGATTAGTTTTTGAACTTAATGATTCAAAAACAGGTTATTTAATAAAATTTGGACCTATACCAAGAGCAACAAGTTATAAGTTTTATGTAGATGGAACGTTTAAGAAAGAAGTAGCGGCAAGTGGTGAAACAATAACAATAGATGAATTAGGAATAGAATTAGGTAAAACATATAAGTTTGGCGTTTCTGCAGTAAATTCAAATGGCGAATCTACTGTATCTGAATTAGAAGTGCAGGTGCCTGCAATAGAATATGCAATAACATTAGATGGTAAGAAAATTACAGATATATCTTATGGAAATACATATAAATTGAGTAATAATGAGCAGGGTTACTATGATGTTGATAAAAAAGTAGCATATGCTCCTGAAACAGTTATTACAGTAAAAAGTGATATGAACCTTATGAGCATTGATTTAAATGTTGAAATGCAAAATGGAGCAAGTATTAGATTTAAAGATCCAACAGGTTTAAGATTCCAGACAAAAATCACATCAAATAATAATCTTAGTTTAAATGAAATACTTAATAACGGAACTGTTATAAAAACAGGAACAATCATTACTACTTCAACAATTTTAGGTGAAAATGGAGTTGTAAACGATGAATTTGTAAAAGATAATAGTAAATTAAAATTGGATATCACAAATAGTGGATGGGATGGAAATACAGTTGGAACATTCTGTGGATCAATTGTAAACATTGCAGAATCAAATTATACAACAGATTTTGTTGGTGTCGGATATGTTACTATTAAATATACTAATGATAATGTTAAACCTAAAACAATATATGCATCAAGTAATAATATTAGATCCGTTGCAACAGTTGCTCAGAATATTATAAATGATACAACAACAACAGAAAGATATGAAGGTAAGACTTACTATGAATATTTACAGGGTAAAGGATTATCTGCTATCGTAGATAAATATGCTGGAGTAGCAAATAAGGATAATAAGTAATTTGATGGAGGTAAATCTTAATGAAGAAAAAATATATAAGTCCGGAAATGGACATAATAGAATTTGATACAAAAGACGTAATAACTACAAGTGGTATCGGAGGAACTGAAGGTGCTGCTAATGAAGGACAAGTTGATGATGCGGGAAATATCATCTGGTCAGACTTCTATTAAAATATAACCACTAAGCAAAAAGGTGCTTTCCTTTATCGGAAAGCACCTTTTTAATACAAAGATATAAAGAAATTTTAAGGATTGTTACATACTACGAACTCTTGCAATCCTAATAAATACATACAACAAAAGAGGAAGCGGATGAAAGGTAAATTAAAAAAATCAGTTGCAGTTTTGCTTACAGCAACAATGGTAGCAACACCGATTACAGCACCTGAAAGTACGAAAAAAGTTCAGGCAGAGCAGTTAGGAAGTATTGCTAAAGAAGTAACAGGTACATGGTCTTATTGGGATGGAAATAAAGATGTTGTACAGACAAACAAAATGTTGTTAGATAAGTTGCCAACAAGGGCAAATCAGGGAACTTACAGATTTACAACAGACAATTACGATGCAAATACAAATGCAATAGATGTTGGTGGTTTCTCATCATCAATGTTGTGGAATTATAATACATCTGCATTTGGAGAATGTGTTTATGCAATACCAATGTCATATTGTGGAACTGCAAATGGAATGTATGTGTCAAAACCATCTACTTTGATTATAAAAGATACATATACACAGACTGTTGTAATGTCGATGAACAGTATGGGAACAATGTCTGATTTTATTGTAGGCACAGACTATACATTTGCAAATACAAAAGTTGACAAATCAGATGAGTGGTTAACAGACGTTGTAATGGAAAATGCAAATGATTCTTCACAGTATTTGAAGACAACAATGGTACAGGGAAGCCCATTTGCATATTTCCAGGTTGAAGGTGGAAATACAATTACATTACAAAGACCTAGAACACTTCCTAGTGAAGTTGCATACTACAACGGAACTACATTAGAAGATTCAACACAGTTAATTATCAGAGTATATGATAATGCAGATTTAATATCAGGATATAGTGATTATGATTACTATGCAGTATATTTGCCTGAAGGTACAAAAGTATCACAGGCAGATGCAACAGCAAAATATGCTGATAATAAAATGGGTGATTTGACATTTACATTACCATCAGACAGAGCTTATATGTCTATGGCTTGGTTAATGGAATCAAATGGAAAGAAGGATGCAGATGCGCAGGAAGTTAAAGATGCATTTGCACCATATGCTTATAATTTTATAACAGGTACAAAAACATCATTTACACAGAATGGTGCTGAAATTAAGACAACATACAAATATACAGTTGATAAAAAGGCTGAAAGTACAGCAGATGGTACTGTAATGGGAATTTTGCCACATCAGTATAAGAATATGAGCGGATATGACTACATGGATTATACTGCAAGAACAATCAGAGGAACAATGAAGTATTTGATTGGTGATTCTTATCAGACTACATTACAATATACAGGAATTCTTCCAACATTACCGGGTATTGATGAGTCAGACAAAGCTACACTTCAGGGATATGTAAATGATTTTATGGATGTATATGGTCCTACAGATGATGGTGGACTTACAAAAGAGTCATATGAAGTAAACACATACGACACAGGTAAGAAATTGAATCGTGCAATTCAGGTTATGGAAGCAGCAGAAGCTTGTGGAGATACACAATCAGCTGATAAATTATTAAAAGGCATAGAAAATGAATTGGCTGATTGGTTTACAGCAGATGGTGAAGATGATGACAAATATTTTTACTATGATAAAGAAGTAGGAAGCTTATTTGGATTCCCTCAGGCTTATTACACTGTAGATGGTATGACAGATCATCATTTTCATTACGGATATTTTGTAAATGCAGCAGCTCAGGTGGCAATGCGTGATGCTGAATTTATAAAGAAATATGAAAATGTTATCAATGAGATAATTGGAGATTTTGCAACTTATGAAGAAAATAATTCAAATTCAAGATATCCATTTTTAAGATATTTTTCAACATATGAAGGACATTCATGGGCATCAGGCCATGCAAACTTTGGTGATGGTAATAATCAGGAATCAAGTTCAGAAGCAATTAATGCATGGGCAGGACTTATTTTATATGGTCAGGCTACAGGTAATAAAGAATTGACATCACTTGGAATGTACTTATATGCAACAGAAGTATCTTCAGTAAATTGCTACTGGTTTGATACTGATGGCGATATTTTAGATGAACAGTATACAGAAGGAAAAGGCGAAAACGCTAAATATAGTCAGGCATCAATGGTATGGGGTGGAAAATATACTTATGCCGCATGGTGGACTGATGAACCTTTACAGATACAGGGAATTAACATTTTACCTATGACTTCTGCTTCATTTTATGCAGCAGCTAATAAGGACTTCATTTTAACAAACTGGAAAACAGCAGAAAGAAATGAAAAGAATTATAATGGTAAAAATGAAAAAAATCCAAAGCGTTGGAATGAAATTTGGAGTGAATATCTTGCAATGGCAGACCCTGACAAAGCGTTGGAGTATTTTGATGAACAATGTGACCCGGAAGCAGGTGAATCAAAAGCACATGCATTTAACTGGATTATGGCAATGCAGAAAAATGGTACTCCTGATTTAACGGTTACAAGTGACAATCCACTTGCCTGTGCATTTAAAAATGCAGACGGCGAAATGACATATGTAGCATATAACACAACAGATGAAGATGTTAAAGTTTCATTCTCAGATGGAACAGAAATAGTTGCAAAACCACATTCAATGACAACAACAGGCGATGGAGAAGTCACAACAAAATCAACATATAAGGTTGAACATTATTTGTCAGATGGAAATGGAAATTACAATCTTTTTAATACAGAAAAGAAGTCAGGAAAGATTGGAAATGAAGTAACAGCTGTAGCAAATACATATCAGGGATACAAATTTAACCCTGAAGTAGAGGGTACAGTTCAGAGTGGTGTTATTGCGGAAGATGGCTCACTTGTATTGAAACTTTACTATGATATTACAGAGATAGAAACAACTAATGAGTATGAAGATGATAGTGAATATACGTCGCTTGGAGTATCTAACGGAGTTGAAATATCTTACAGAGTGTTAAGGAATGATTTCAATGCAGGTGTCAAATTATTGGATGCAAATGATACATTTTACATGGAATATCAGGGAATTTATACAGCAGAAAATACAGCTGCTTATTTGAATAAAAAGTCATTAAGTACGCTTAACGGAGTATTCAAATTTTCTGTTAAAAATACGTTGACTGAAAATACATATAACACAATTAAACTTGTTAGTGACAATAAGCAGGTTTATATTCTTGTAAAATATGGAAAGCCTACTAAAGCTCCTGATTTATCAGATTATGAAAGTGAACAGGAAGAAACAACAGTTGATGAAAATGCACCTACAGATGCAACAGGCCTTGTTTTAGGAACGCCTGCAGATAATGTGATTTCAGTTACATTTAGGGCAACACAGGAACAGAATGATAAAGGTCAGTTGTACAATGTATATGTTGATGGAACATTAAAATTATCATCAGTTGCAGCAGGAAATTATACAATTGATAAGATTTATGCCGGAACCCGTACTGTAGAAGTCAAAGCAGTATTAAATGGAAAAGAGTCAAAAGGTATTTCTTCAACAATAAAAGTTACAGGTGAAAAAGAACCAACAACTAAGCCGGAAACAACTACTAAAAATGAAGTGACAACAACTAAGTCAGATAATCCTGGTGAGACAACAGGAAAGGGTGAAACACCTGGTGAAGTGACAACAAACAATGGACAGGGCGAAACAACAAAAGCTCAGTCATCAGATACAACAACTAAGAAAGATGATTTTGCTAAGACAACAGTTACAAGTCAGGATACAATAAATGGCCAGAATCAGGCAAAGGCTGTAAAAGTTAGCAAAGCAAAGATTAAGAGTGCAAAAATTACAAAGAAAGCATCTGTAAAGAAGTTAATAATTACATTTAAGAAAATTAACAATATTTCAGGCTATCAGGTAAAACTTTCATCTTCAAAGAAATTTGCCAAAAAAGCTACAATGACAAAACTTGTTAAGAAAAATAAGAAATCTTATATCTTCAAGGTTTCAAGTAAAAACTTAGCAAAAGCAAAGAAACTTTACGTTAAAGCCAGAGCATATAGAATCGTTGATAATAAACGTATCTATGGCAAATGGACTAAGAAAAAAGTTGTTAAGAAATAAGAAGTTTAAGAATAAAAAATTTCTAGAAATAAAAGTTGTTTAGAAATTAAAAATGTAGTGTAAATAATTACATAATTACAAAAAAATATAGAATAGTGCCATGCTTCATTGCAAGATGGCACTATTTTATTTGCCAATTCTCGGATTATAAATAAAATGCTTGAAATATCTCATACAGTATGTATAATTAAAAGAAACACATACAATAAGCAACCAATACTACTTTGACGAGGAGGTATAAAGGTGGGAATAAACAGAAAGTATAAAGACAGGATTTTTTGCATGCTATTTGGATATCCGAAGTATAAGAAAAACTTACTTGAATTATTTAATGCACTGAATGGAACGAATTACGAAGATGAGAATGAACTTGAAATTAACACAATTGAAGACACCATATATATGGGAATGAAAAATGATGTGTCGTGCATCATACAAAGCAATATGGCAATGTATGAGCAACAAAGCACGTGGAATCCGAACATGCCTCTAAGAGGAATTCTTTACAGCGCAAGACTATTTTCAAAATACATAAAGGCAAATAAGCTTAACATATACAGCGAAAAGCTTATAAAAATACCGACGCCGCAGTATTATGTATTTTACAATGGAAAGAAAAAACTAGGGGATAAGGTAATATTGAAACTGTCAGACGCATTTTCAGCATTACAGAACGAAGGTCAGTTTGAATGGACAGCAACAGTGCTTAACATAAACAAAGGACATAATGAAGAATTATTATCCAAGTGCCAAATTTTAAAGGAATATGTTATACTTATAGACAGAATCAATGAAAATCAAAAGAAGTATGACTCGGTGGAAGAAGCAGTTGAAAATGCAGTGTCCTACTGCATAAAAAATAACATATTACAAGACTTCCTAACAGAGCATAAGGCGGAGGTAATTATGAGTTTGTTAACGGAATATGATGAAGAAGAAACAATGGGCTATGTAAGACGAGACGCATATCGTGATGGGGAAAAGGCTGGAATAGAGCAAGGATTGAAGCAAGGTGAAATGTTAATGTTAATATCCATGGTAAATAAAAAGATGCAAAAAGGAAAAAGCATTGAAGAAATAGCGGAAGATTTAGAAGAAGATAGGGAAACGATAGAAAAAATAGTTAAAGTAATAGAAGAAAATGGACAGGACTTTGATGTGGACGTAGTCTATAAAACGATTAATAAAATGGAATAAAAGAAAACTTGAATAGTGTGTTATACTAATACTTGATAAGTAAACAAAATTTATTAATAAA
>ERZ860322.1294-NODE-1294-length-14825-cov-4.535545_pt1 | contig 14825 bp, 12 predicted proteins | sample MGYA00509979_ERZ860322 | MGnify/ENA primary metagenome ERZ860322 (study PRJEB30046, sample SAMN00715217) | human gut metagenome | study: EMG produced TPA metagenomics assembly of the A metagenome-wide association study of gut microbiota in type 2...
TTTGGTGTAAAAAAATGAGAGAAAAACTTGACAATATAAAAAATATTGCACAAAGATGTTTGAAATGTAAAAAACCTTTATGTAAAGAGTATTGTCCTTTACATAATAATATACCTGTTATTTTAAATTATATTAATAATGATCAAATAGTTGAAGCTAAAAAAGAACTATTAAAAACTACTAATATGAGTTTTATTTGTTCAAAGTTATGTGACCATGAAAAAAGTTGCTATGGACACTGTGCACTAAGAAATACTAGCGATGGATCTATAGCATTCTATGAAGTTGAAAATTATCTATCAACACTAATATCAGAAAGTGACTATGAAAAAATTAGTAATAATAAAATTAAATCTAAGATTGCGGTAATTGGAGCTGGTGTTTCTGGCATGAATGTAGCAATAGAACTTGCAAAATTAGGCTTAGACGTTACGCTATTTGATAAAAATAATCAAATAGGGGGAGTAATTACTGATAGTTTACCTAATTTTAGGTTTAATGATAATGTTGTAAATGTCCTAGTCGCAATACTTAAAAAATTAAATGTTGAGATGGTTTTCAATAAAGAGTTTGGCAATAATCTTAATTTTAATGATTTAAACGATTTTGATTATATCGTTTTTGCTACGGGTACAATGTTATCAAAAAAAATATTTGAAGATAATGCCTCTGTTTATGATGGTATTAAATTATTAGAAGATGGCAAAAATAACATTCAGAAAATAAATAATGCAAATAGTTTAGTTATTGGTGCTGGTAATGTCGCAATGGATGTATCAAGATTACTAGTTAGATCAGATAATAAAGTAAATATCGTATATAGGAGAAATATCGCTAATTCACCTGCTTCCAAAAAAGAAATTGAGATGGCGATAAACGATGGCGTAAACTTCATTGAACTTAGAAGTCCCAAACAACTAGTGTTTGATAAAGCAAATAAACTGATTGGTTTAGAAGTAGAAATTACCGAACTTATAAAAGATGACAATTCAACTCGTTTAAGCTTTAAAAGTACAGGCGAATGTGAAACTATACCATGTGATATAGTAGTAGAGGCTTTAGGAACAAATGCCAATTATGATTATTTAAAATCATTTATTCCTGATTTACTTGATGAGAAGGGCTGGCCTAACTCAAAAATATATAAATATAAAAACCAAAAAGTACTTTTAACAGGTGATTACCTTACAGGTGCGTCAAGTTTTGCTGGTGCAGTAGCCACATCAAATAAGACAATAGAACTAATTAAGGAGGACATATGGAAGTAGTATACGGAGGATGTTTTAATCCACCTACTATCGCACATCAAGAAATTATCTCATATTTGGCCAACCACTATGATAAGGTAATTTTAATACCAACCGGTAACGATTATAATAAAGTTGGTTTAATTGATTATAAAAATCGTGTTGAAATGCTAAATATAATTATAAAGCCATATAACAATGTTGTCATATCAACAATTGAATTTGAAAAGAAATTTGATGGTACTTTTCAAAGCTTAAGAGAACTAAATCATCCGGTTTTTGCATGTGGAGATGATTGCATTGATCAAATTTCAACTTGGAAAGAACCAAAGATATTGTTATCGGAAAATCGCTTTTTAGTATTTTCAAGAAATCACTCTATAGATGAATTGAAAAAAATTGTTAATGAAGATGAACTGTTAAAAAGCTATTCAGATCATTTTGAATTTGTTAATTTACAACTATCAAATATTTCCTCAACAAACTTTAGAAATCTAAAAAGCTATGAACAATTAAATGAAGAAGTAGCAGAATATATTAAAAAAAATAATTTATATAAATAGGAGATCGTTATGTATAACAATAAATATTTAAAAGTTGCCCTTGTAACTCCTAAAGTAACGCTTGGTAAACCATTGGAAAATGCCAAAGAAATTATTAAAGTTGCTTCAGAAAACCAAGATTCTGGAATGCTTGTTTATCCTGAACTATCAATAACGGGATATTCAATTGGTGATTGGGTTTATAATGCACAATTATTAGAAGAAACAAGACAAGCAGTAAACTATATTAAAGATGCTAGTAATGAACAAATTCTAGTCATTGGTGCGCCTGTTGATGTATTAGGAGCTATCTATGATTGTGGTATTGTAATTCAAAACAAAAAATTATTAGGAATTGTACCTAAGATTAATTTGCCAAATACTTCAGAATTTTATGAAGAGCGTTTCTTTACTAGTGGAAAGGCTTGGAAAGATAAAATAAGTGAAGTAGAATATGCGGGGGAAAATGTACCTTTTGGCCATATTTTATTTAAAGAAGACACTGATAAATTTAATTTTGGAGTTGAAATTTGTGGCGATTTATGGGGCGAAAATAATCCGCATCATTTACTTTACAGCGAAGGGGCTGACTTTGTTGTAAATCTAAGTGGTTCTTCATATAATTTAGGAAAAGGAAGTCTTAGAACTAGTTTAGTTCAAAGCGCCAGTCATCGCCATCGTGGTGGTTACTTATATGTTTCAAACGGTCCAAGTGATTCAACTAGTGATCTTACTTTCTCTGGCCATCAAATTGCTTGTATTGCGGGAGAAATTGTCTTAAGCCAAGAAACTAATAGTTTAGAAACGGTAGTTAACAAAGTAGATGTGGATATTGAATATATCAGATTTGCTAAATATAGCGATAGTTATGCAAAAAAAGATCATTTCCCAACTGAAAATTTTGTAAAGCTTCATATTAATGAAGATAATGAATACAAATTATCAAAGAAAGTTGATTATTTACCATTTGTTCCAAAAAGTGATGAACAATTCGAAAGTTTGATAAATATAGCTACGCTTGCATTAAAACACCGTTTAGATCATATTGGTATTAATAAAGTAGTAATTGGTATTAGTGGTGGTTTAGATTCTACCCTTGCTTTGATGTTTTCGTACGAATGTTTCAAAAGATACAATATTGATTTAAAAAATATAATAGCTATAACAATGCCAGGATTTGGAACAGGTAGTAAATCAAAAAATATTGCCAATAAATTAATGGAAAAACTATGTGTTTCAGCTCATGAAATTTCAATAAAAAAAGAAGCTATCTTACATTTGAAAACTATTGGACATGATTTAGAAAATAAAGATGTTACATACGAAAATGTTCAAGCAAGACTCAGAACAATGTATTTAATGAATGTTGCCAATAAAAATGGAGCTATAGTGCTTGGAACAAGCGATATGAGTGAAATTGCTTTAGGTTGGTCTACATTTAATGGTGACCAAATGTCAATGTACAACTTGAATGCTAATTTACCTAAAACGGTAGTTAAAGAATTGGTTAGATACTTTAGTAGAAAATATCCTCTTGTAAAAAGTGAATTACTTAAGGTATATGGTGCAGTAATTTCACCAGAATTAACTGGTTCTGATCAAGCAACCGAAGACAATATCGGTAAATATCTAATTAATGACTTCATAATGTATCATATGTTTTTAAAAGGCGCTTCAAAGAGTCGAATTGTTTATTTATTGCTAAACACTTTTGAAATTACCGAAACAGAAGCTAGTCTGTACTATGATAGATTCATTAAACGTTTTAAACAAAATCAATATAAACGTTTAGCTTCACCTGAATGTGTTAAATACTATTCGTTTAGTTTTGGCGCAAGAGGCGATTATCGCTTCCCTGGTGATATGAAATAATTATAGTTTAATCTTTTGACTATTAATTGAATAAATGATATAATGATAGTAAATTTAGACGTTGAAGAGGAAGAGTATAAGCACAAATACTTGTAAAGAGAAAAGTTGGTTGGTGAAAAACTTGAAGTAATGCTTAGAAGGTAGCCTTGGAGTTATTTAGGTGAGAAAGGTTCATTAGCCTAAATCGTTTTATTCACGTTATCGAATACTAAGTTGAGAACATATTGTTCTAATTAAGGTGGTACCGCGGAATTCGTTTCGTCCTTTTTATAGGGGCGAAACTTTTTTTAATGAAAGGAGATAAAAAATGTTTAGATTAAAAAAATCAGAAATGGAAACTAAATATGATCCTAAGAAAGTAGAAGAAGGAAAATATGAATATTGGTTGAAAGAGGGCTTTTTCACCAGTGGTGATAATACTAAAATCCCTTATACAATCGTAATTCCTCCACCAAATGTAACTGGTAAACTACATATTGGACATGCATGTGATACTACATTACAAGATATTATCATTCGCCGTAAAAGAATGCAAGGCTATGATGCTTTATGGTTACCAGGTATGGACCATGCGGGGATAGCTACACAAGCTAAAGTTGATGCCAAATTAAAAACAATGGGTATCAGTAGATACGATTTAGGAAGAGAAAAATTTCTTGACGTGGCTTGGAGTTGGAAAAAAGAATATGCCGAATTTATTAGAAAACAATGGGCTGCTTTAGGTTTATCACTAGATTATACTAAAGAGAGATTTACTTTAGATGATGGTATGCAAGATGCGGTTGCGGAAGTTTTTACAAAATTATATAATGAAGGCTTAATTTATCGTGGTGAACGTATTATTAACTGGGATGTTGAAGCAAAAACAGCTTTATCAAACATTGAAGTTGAATATAAAGATGTAGAAGGTGCTTTTTATCACTTTATTTATCCATTTGTAGATGGTGAAGGTGGACTTGAAATTGCAACAACAAGACCTGAAACAATGTTTGGTGATACAGCTGTTATGGTTCATCCTGATGATGAAAGATATCAAAAATATATTGGTAAAGAAGTTTATATTCCTGGTACAACTAGAAAAATTCCTGTTATTAGCGACAAATATGTTGAAATTGGTTTTGGTACAGGAGTTGTTAAAGTAACACCTGCGCATGACCCTAACGACTTTGAAGTAGGCAATCGTCATAATTTAGAACGTATTATTTGTATGAATGAAGATGGTACTATGAACAGTCTTGCGGGAAAATATGCTGGTATGGATCGCTTTGAATGCCGTAAACAACTTGTTAAAGACTTGCAAGATGCAGGTTTATGTCCATCAATTGAAAAAATGGTTCATTCAGTAGGCCATTCTGAAAGAACTGGTGTCATTGTTGAACCACGTTTATCAAAACAATGGTTTGTAAAAATGGAACCACTCGCAAGAGATGTTTTAGAAATGCAAGCAAGTGATGAACCAATAGAGTTTATTCCTAGCAGATTTAATAAGACTTTAACCACATGGTTAGATTTAGATACAATTCAAGATTGGTGTATTTCTCGGCAATTATGGTGGGGTCACCGAATTCCTGCTTGGTATCGTGGCGATGAAGTATATGTAGGAAAAGAAAAACCAGCTGGAGACGATTGGGTTCAAGATGAAGATGTTTTAGATACTTGGTTTTCAAGTGCCCTATGGCCTTTTGCAACTCTTGGTTGGCCCAAAGATACTAAAGAATTAGAAAGATATTTTCCAACTGATTGCTTAGTAACAGGATATGATATTATTTTCTTCTGGGTAGCAAGAATGGCTATTCAATCACGCCATTTTATGGGGAAACGTCCATTTAAAAAATGTTTAATTCATGGTTTAATTAGGGATGAACAAGGCCGTAAAATGAGTAAATCACTTGGAAATGGTGTTGATCCATTTGATTTAATAAATCAATATGGATGTGACGCAATGCGTTATTTCTTAACTACTAACTCTACACCAGGTCAAGATTTACGTTACTCAGACGAAAAAATGGCATCTTCATGGAATTATATCAACAAAATTTGGAATATATCAAGATTTGTTAAGATTAATTTAGAGGCTAATAATTATCAAGGCGAAGAAATTGATTATAATAATTTAAATTCTTTAGACAAATGGATTTTAGCAAAAACTGACGCATTAATTAAAGACACTGACGCAAAATATGATAGTTTTGAATTTGGTGAAGTTGCAAGATCAATATATAACTTTACTTGGGATGATTTTGCCTCAAAATATTTAGAAATGACAAAAGTTGATTTTGCGTTAGGTGATGAGGTTCATAAACGCAATACTTGTGCAATTTTAACAAAAGTATTAGTAACAATATTGAAACTATTACATCCATTTATGCCTTTTGTAACTGAAGAAATATATCAAAATTTCTATGATGATTCAATTACCGTAAGTGAATGGCCAAAACCAACTGGTATTGAATTTGATAATGATGAAATTATGGCAACAGATAAATTATTCGAAATTATTACTACTATACGTAATGTCAGAAACAAAAAAAATGTTGCAATGAGTAAGAAAATTAATGTTGCGATAGAAACTTCTTCAAATTATTTAAGAAATTTCTTATTGCATCATAAAGAATATCTTGCTAAATTCACTAATTATGTTTCACTAAAAATTGATAAAGACGTTGAACATGATGATTCAGTTGTAAGTGTATTAGATGATGTCAATGTTGTTATTCCACTAAAAGAATTAATCAATATTGAAGAAGAAATAATTAAATTAAAAGCAAGAATTGCTAAATTAGTTGCCGACATTTTGAGAAGTGAAGGTATGCTGAATAATCCTAACTTTGTTGCGAAAGCACCTGCCCAAAAAGTAGAAGCAGAAAAGAATAATGTTGCAAGTTATAAAGAACAATTAAAAGAAGCTGAAAAAGTATTAAAAGGACTTGAAAAATAATGAATTATTTTGTTGATGCCAAGTCATTTATTGAATGGGTTCAATCCCAAAAACGCTTTTCAAAAAAAACCAATCTAGACAATATGAAATATTTTTGCAAACTACTTTGCAATCCCGAAAGTTCATTCAAAGCTATTCATGTAACGGGTACTAATGGTAAGGGTAGTACTGTCGCAATGCTAACTAGTGTTCTTATGGCAAAAGGTTACAATGTAGGTACATTTACATCACCATATATTGAATGTTTTAATGAACGAATTGCTTTTAATACTAAGCCTATTGACGATGATGATTTGTTGAAAATGGCCAATAGAGTAATTGAAATTTATCCAATTCTTGAAGAAAATAATTTTCCAAAGCCAACTTTTTTCGAATTCATCACACTATGTGCTTTTTGTTACTTTAAAAGTCTGAATAATTTAGATTATGCGGTAATAGAAGTGGGAATGGGTGGAAGATTGGATTCAACAAATGTTATTACTCCAATAGTTAGTATAATTACTAATGTTGCGTTAGATCATATGCAAATACTAGGTAATACTAAAGAAGCTATATTAAAAGAAAAATTAGGTATCGTAAAAGATAATATCCCTGTTGTTTGCGGATTAAAAGAAGAAAATCTAAAGATGATTGCGACAAATGTTGCAAATATTCACAATTCGCAAATTGTATTTCCTAAATATAATGAAGTAAAAAACGTAAAGTGCGATTTATCAAAGACTTGCTTTACTTATCAAAGTCAAGATTATCAATTATCTTTATTAGGATTTCACCAAGTTGAAAATGCATTATTAGTTATTGAAACATTTAACCTGTTAAAAGATGATTTAAAACTATCAATCCAAGATTTACATAATGGCTTGAAAAATACTAAATGGGTCGGACGTTTAGAAAAAATTAATGATGATCCGGTTATCTACATTGATGGTGGACACAACATTGATGGTATATCTAGAATTACGGAGTTTGTAAAATCACTAAATATTCCAAACGTAAGAGCAGTTATTTCAATTTCTCATGATAAAGAATTATTACCAATGATTAAGATGGTTGATAAAACTTTTGATGAAATAATCTTTACTTCTTACACCTACGCAAGAAGTGCTAAAGCTGAAGATTTGTATAACCTTTCTTCATCTAAAAACAAAAAATGTATTGAAAATTTAGATGTAGCAGTAAAATACGTACTTACTAATAAAAAGCCAATTACGATATTTTTAGGCAGTTTGTATTTAGCAAGCGAAATAAGAAATAAATTAAAAAAATAGCCGATTTTTGGCTATTTTTTTAGTAATACATAAAAATCACACGTATTATTAATATGAAGGTGATGTAATGTTAAAAGAAGTGCCAGTATTTGATAGACCTAGAGAAAAAGCAATAAAGTACGGGGTTAATTCACTAAGTAATATTGAATTAATTGCTATATTACTTAGAACTGGTTCAAAACAAGATAATGTATTGGATGTTGCTAAAAACTTATGTATGATATTGAAAAATTAAGTTTATTAAAAGATATGACAATATCTGAATTAATGAAATTTAAAGGTATTGGAAAAACTAAGGCAATTACAATTCTAGCATCAATTGAACTAGGACTAAGGGTATTAGAAACAAGTAAGGAAAATACTTTCTATACTAGTCCTGAAGCAGTTTTTGAATATTTTTATCCAAAATTGAGATTAAAAAACAAAGAATGTTTATATGCTATGTATTTAGATGTAAAAGGTCAATTGATCAAAGAACAATTAATAACGCAAGGAACAATAAATTCATCCTTGATGGATGGTAAAGATATCTTTAAATGGGGGGTAAAACTTTCTGCTAGCGCCATTATTCTTGTTCATAATCATCCTAGTGGGGATCCTACACCAAGTCTAGCCGATTTAAAAGCTACTGAAAAATTAATTCAAATGTCAAAATATGTTGATATGATTATATTAGACCACATAATAATAGGAAATGATTTTTATAGTATGAAAAGAAGTTCAAAGTTATATAAACTGTTCTAAATATTTATTGAAAATCATATATTAATATGGTGATAATATGCGTGAAGACTCTTTAATTTTAAAATATCGTAAAGCAATGAAGCAAAAAAGTAATGCAACAATTGAAGAAAAAAATAAAATAAGATCTAATTATGTAACAAAATTATTTTTAAGAATTTTCTTAAGTTCGTTATTATTATTGTTACTAATACTAGGAAATAATTATGCGGTAAAAAATGATAAAATTAGTTTTGGTAAGAAAACAATTGAAAAAAATACTAATTTCATTAAGATTGCCAACATTTTTAATAGTATATTTGGAAATTTTATTCCCATTGATGGTGGAAACGATGTTTTAGTAGATGCAACTACTTTGTATGGTAGTATAAATTATGTAGAAGGTATAAATTACATTGATAATAACAGCTTTGAAGGCGTTTATAATTTTGAGGCAGGAATAATTATCAAAAAGACCAAAGATAAAGATGGTTTATATACAATAACAGTCTTATCACAAGATAATATTTGTTACACCTATATTGGCTTAACTACTTGTAATTTCAATTTATATAGTTATGTATCTAAAAAAACTATAATAGGAAATGGCTTACAAGATCAAAATGGAAATTATCAATTTAAATTAATTATCGAAAAAGAAGGAGTAAAATATGACATTAGAGATATTACCTAAAATAAAAGTACATTATTTAAGTATACTAATACTAGTACTTTATGCCTTTAGTGGATTTCTTAGTGTTTACTTTATGATTTTCTTAACAATTTTTTTGCATGAACTAGGTCATATATTTTGGATTATTATATTCAAAGGTAGTGTTGAAGAAATTGTATTAACGCCTATTGGTGGGTTGATAAAAGTCAAATTAACAACTAATAATAAATTAAAAAATTTACTAATAGATATGGGTAGGAATTACTACAAATATCGCCCTTGTCTTAACAGTTAAGATTACTAAAATAAATTGCACATATTTATTAAATTACAATTTATTTATGATTTGCTTTAACTTATTACCAATATATCCTTTAGATGGATATCGCATTATCAATAATCTTTTTGTAAATTTTAAATATAGGTATCTTATTCGACAAATTATATTTTTATCTAGTTTGATAGTTTGTATGATTTCTATAATCTTTTCATTAATATTTAAACTTTATGGAGTAATTATTATTTTTTTAGTTTTAGTCTATTTGAACGTTGTGAACTATATTAAAGTTCAAAAAGAAGAAAAAATTAAGCATCTTGTTGTTCTATACCATTTAAATAATCTAAAAAATGATGAAATTATCGCAAATGGATTTTAAAAAACCTTAAATTGGTATATAATAAAAGCGAGGTGTAATATGAAAAAACGTAATTTAATTATTATCATATCAGTATTATTAGTAGTTTTAACTACACTAATTGTTATAGTTGCTAAAAATAAGAAAAGCGAAACAACAAACGGAAAAAGTGAAGAATTACTTGCGGCAGAAAAAATATTTTCTGAAGTAATACTTGATGAAAAGAAAAATGAATACATTTTGAAAAGATTACAAAATAATTCTAACACTTATAAAGCTAAAATCGAAATACCTGATACAATTGATAACATCCCAGTTACAATGTTAATCGATTCTAATGATTTTGCTAGTTTTTCTAATGTCATAACAATCAAATTGGGTAAAAACATTAAATGGATTGGAAATAGTATACCTAGTGATGAAGAATTAGTTACAAATGAATTTGGGAATAGTATTTTTGTAAATGCTACAAGTTTAACTGAAATAAATGTTTCAGATGAAAATACTAAATTTTCTAGTGTTTCAGGAGTTTTATTTAATAAAGAAAAAACTATTTTAGTTAAATTCCCTGTCGCAAAAGTTCCTACAACAGTCGAAAAGATTGCTGATTATGCTTTCTATAATTCAAAGCATTTGAAGGGAATAGAATTATCAGAAAACATCACTTCAATTGGAAAATATGCTTTTAGTTATTGCGAAAAATTAGATGATATAACATTTAATGATAAACTTGAAACAATTGAAAGTAATGCATTTAGTAATTGTAAAGCTTTAAGTTTAGTGAATTTGCCAAAAAATTTAAAGAAAATCTCGTATGGGGCTTTTAGAAATTGTAAGAAGATTAACCTGTTCATTCCTAAATCAGTTGAAATCTTTGAAAAGGATTTATTTACAGGAGTAGAAGAGATTAGTATTAGAACTACCGAGGATAATGTTGAGGACCTTGCTACCATCATTATAAAGAATTATCGAACTGTTGCAGACAAATTAGCAGGTGAGTATGCCAAGTACTATCCAAGTGGAGAATATACTAACGCAGTAAAAACTTCAATAATCATAGAAAATGAATAAAAAAAGCTAAAATAAGCTATTAAATATTAAAAAATAGCTTATTTTTTTTGTTTTATATATGTTTTTGTTGCCAAGAATGGTAAAATATGTTATAATAAATAAGTAATTTTAATAGTAAAAAACTATTATTATATTAGAAAAGGAGAAAAATATATGCATAAATATGTTTATTTATTTAAAGAAGGTAATGCATCAATGCGTAATCTTCTAGGCGGTAAAGGGGCAGGCCTTGCAGAAATGACTAATATTGGCGTTCCAATTCCTCAAGGTTTTACAATTACTACTGAAGCATGTACATTATATTATGATTCTGGTAAAACTTTACCTGACTATCTTATCAAGGAAGTTTACGAAGCTGTAAAATCAATTGAAAAAGAAACTGGCAAAAAATTTGGTGGAGATCATAACCCACTATTAGTTTCTGTTCGTTCTGGTGCTAGAGTTTCAATGCCTGGTATGATGGATACAATTCTAAATTTAGGTTTAAATGATGAAACTGTTGATGTTTTAGCAAAAGAAACTGGTAATGAAAGATTTGCTTATGATAGCTATCGTAGATTTATCTTAATGTTCACAAACATCGCAAAAGGTCATCCTAGAACTGATATGGATAAGATGTTAGAAGAATTAAAGAGTTCAAGAGGCTATAAACTAGATACTGAAGTTACTGCAGAAGAACTTAAGGAATTAGTTAATAGATATAAAAAATATTATCATAAAACTTTTGGTGAAGATTTCCCTAATGATCCATATACTCAATTATTAGAAGCTATTACAGCTGTATTTAGATCATGGGATAACCCTAGAGCTAACGTATACCGTATGATGAACAACATCCCTTACTCTTGGGGTACAGCAGTTAACGTTCAATCAATGGCTTTCGGTAATAAGGGTGAAACTTCTGGTACAGGTGTTGCTTTCTCACGTGACCCTGGTACTGGTGAAAAAGTTGTTTCAGCTGAATATTTACCTAATGCACAAGGTGAAGACGTTGTTGCGGGCATTCGTACACCTTTACATATCGATGAATTAAAACGTCGTATGCCTAAAGTATATGATCAATTCATGGAAACTATTAAATTAATGGAAAATCACTATCGTGATATGCAAGATATGGAATTTACTGTTGAAGATGGTAAATTATACTTTTTACAAACTCGTAATGGTAAGAGAACTCCAGCTGCAGCATTAAAGATTGCTTGTGATTTAGTAGATGAAGGATTAATCACTAAAGAAGAAGCGGTATTAAGAATTGATGCTCAATCTTTCGATAAATTATTATTACCTGAATTTGATAAGAAAGAATTAAAGAATGCAACTCCAATCGCAACTGGTTTAGCAGCAGGTCCTGGTGCTGGTACTGGTAAACTTGCGTTTACAGCTGAAGAAGCTGAAGCAAGACATGCTAATGGTGAAAAAGTTGTTTTAGTACGTGCTGAAACTTCTCCTGAAGATATCGTTGGTATGGTTGCATCTGAAGCAATCTTAACTATGCGTGGTGGAATGACTTCACACGCTGCCGTAGTAGCACGTGGTATGGGTAAATGCTGCGTATGTGGATGCGGTTCTGCAATTATTGATGAAGAAGCAAAAACTGTTACTATCAATGGTAAAGTTTATACTGCTGAAGATACTTTCTCAATCGATGGTTCTACAGGTAATGTTTACCTTGGTGCAATCAAAACTGTTAGCCCAGATTTAACTGCTGGTTACTTCGGTAGATTAATGGGTTGGGTTGATGAAATGCGTGCTTTAAAGGTTCGTACTAATGCTGATACACCTCGTGATGCTAAACAAGCAGTTATATTTGGTGCACAAGGTATTGGTCTATGCCGTACTGAACACATGTTCTTTGATAAAGATCGTATTTTCTCTATGAGAAAGATGATTTTAGCAGATACAGTTGAAGGTCGTCGTGAAGCATTAGCTGAACTTGAACCAATGCAACAAAAAGATTTCGAAGATTTATATGAAATCATGGATGGTATGAACGTTAATGTTCGTTTATTAGACCCTCCTCTACATGAATTCTTACCTCAAGAAGATTCACTAATCGAAGAATTAGCTAAAGCTATTAATAAGAGCGTAGCAGAAGTTAAAGATCGTATTGCTGAACTTCATGAAGCTAACCCTATGATGGGTCACCGTGGATGCCGTCTAGCAGTTACATATCCAGAAATTTGCGAAATGCAAACTACTGCTATTATCAAAGCTGCTATTAACGTTTCTAAGAAAACTGGTAAATTAGTTTCTCCAGAAATTATGGTACCACTTGTTCTTGAAGAAAAAGAATTAAAATTTGTTAAGAATATCATTTCTACTACAGCAGATAAATTAATTGCTGAATCAGGATTAGATATGCAATATCATGTTGGTACAATGATTGAAATTCCACGTGCCGCATTATTAGCAGACGAAATCGCAAAAGATGCTGAATTCTTCTCATTTGGTACAAATGACTTAACACAAATGACATTCGGTTTCTCTCGTGATGACGCAGGTAAGTTCTTACCAGCTTATTATGAAAACAAGATTTTCGAAGAAGATCCATTCAAGACTTTAGACCAAAATGGTGTTGGTAAACTTGTTGAAATGGCTGTTAAACTTGGTCGTTCTACAAGAAGTGATTTACATGTAGGTGTTTGTGGTGAAACTGGTGGAGATCCTAAGTCAATTGAATTCTATCATAAAGTAGGATTAGATTATGTTTCTTGCTCTCCATTCCGTGTTCCTGTTGCAAGACTTGCAGCTGCACAAGCAAATATTCGTAATCCAAGAAAAAATTAATTATCAAACAAAGCGAGTGATTTAATCATTCGCTTTCTTTAATATATAAAGGTTAGTGATTGCTAACTAATTGGAATTTTATTTATTGGTGCTATAATAAAATAAAAGAAGTGATAAATAATAAAATGAAAGAAGGTATTTTATGAAACATATACATTTCGATGTTGATAAAGCAGGCTTCTATGGTGCATACTGGGAAAATAAAATTCCTGTAAATATACAATTATAGCCATGCTAGGTGATGATCCAGAAGATCATATGGCTAAGTCCGCTGTTAAATTGTTATTAAAAAAAGGCATTAACGTATTAACAATGTCTCCTGGTAAAAAGAATTATAGCCATCATAACTATCCAATTGAAAGAATTGAAAATGCAATTAAATGGCTTTTAGCACATAATACTGAAAAAATAGGAATTGTTGGTGATTCGACAACAGGTACACTAGCACTTACTGCCGCATCATATTTCCCAGAAATTTCACTTACAATTGCAATGGCTCCAAGTGACTTCATTTGGCAAGGCTTTGAACAAGGGAAAAAAGATGGTTATACAGAGTGACCAATTGAGGGAGAATCTTTATTTACCTATTGTGGTAAGCCTCTTCCTTATATGCCTTTATGCTACCAACATCCTATTTATGGCCAAGTAATGAAAGAAGAAGCGAAGAGAACTAAAAATATGCTATGTTCTCGCAAAGTTTTTGATGATTCTGAAAATGCTCATCCAATAACAGAAGATGAATTTATTAAAGTAGAAAATATTAAAGGTAAATTATTACTTATCGGAGCCGATGATGATGTACTATGGGATACTTCTAAATATATTCATCGTATGGAAAAAAGATTAAATGAAAAGAAACATGATTGTACTGTAGAAGTATATACTTATGAACATGGTACACATTTTGTTTTTCCTCAAAGCCTAATGAAAATGATGCTGCCAATTGGTCATAATTTGTTTGTTAAATTAGCTTTTGCTGACGCAAAGAAATTTTCAAAAGAATGTCTTGCAACTCGTGTTGATATTGACTTACGAGTTAGAAATACAATTAACAAGTGGGTAGAATAATAAA
>ERZ860322.1306-NODE-1306-length-14694-cov-5.334927_pt1 | contig 14694 bp, 20 predicted proteins | sample MGYA00509979_ERZ860322 | MGnify/ENA primary metagenome ERZ860322 (study PRJEB30046, sample SAMN00715217) | human gut metagenome | study: EMG produced TPA metagenomics assembly of the A metagenome-wide association study of gut microbiota in type 2...
ACTGTAAACAGGTAGTGGTCAGTGCCGGATGGTCTTTTCGGCGGTATTTCGCCTGGTTAACAGTCATTCGGTTGTAATGAATGTGATTAACAGTTATTTGCCCGTATTTTCGGCTTAAAAGTCGCAGGTTCGAGTCTCTGATGTCGGTATTTCACAGCCATAAAAATGAAAGATATTTTTTACCCCTAAAATACGAAAAAGCCCTTGAAAATCAAGGGCTTTTAGGTAGATAGGCATTTCGTCTATCATATATGGTCTGAGTGACTGGACTTGAACCAGCGGCCTCTACCACCCCAACTGACGTGGGTTCGTCATCTCGTGCGCTTTGCGTGCTTTCATGCCGTTTCCGCTCCAAGACACTTGCTATTGGGGCATTTTTCGTCCACTGTTTCCGCGTGTTCCGTGTTTGTCTGTGGTAAAAACTGTGGTCAGACCGCTTTTTGAGCGGATTCCGGGCGGGCTTTGTCGGCAGAAAAAAGAACAGAGTTTTTTCTGCCGCACTTAAAAATCCGTAAATGGTCAGCCCTGTGGTCACCCGCGCTTCATTGTATATGCCGCCAGCCTGTTTCAATCCTGTCTGTGACACAAACTGTGGTCAAATCCATAGCCCGCAGAATCAGCTTTTGCGACGCAGTAGACAAAGAAAAGGGATTTGAAAATTTGGCTGTAATTTTGAATCCGGCTTGCAATCCCGTGCGTATATAATCAGATACAACATCACGAAAGCCAAAACAATGTTGCCTATTTTTCAATCAGATCTTCCACCGTGCAGCCGAGAGATTTTGCAAGGCGATACACGGTCTCGACACTTGCTTTATTGATGTCCTTGTTGCGCTGCTCATACATTTGAACAGAGCGAAGACTGACGTCTGCTTTTTTTGCAAGCTCCGCTTGTGTGCATCCGTATGCGGTGCGAATACGTTTCAAATTGGTTTCCGCGTAGTATTCGCGTATTCGCTTGTCAACGACATCAACGAATTTTGTAATGTCTGCTTCGTGAAGAGGATGATACATTTGCAGCAGGTCGTCATAAGAGAAAACCCTGAAGATTTCGCTGTATTTTCTGCCCGAAAACCATTGATAGTAGGCAACAGCCCAACCGATCCAGTATTCTTTTGAACGGTCGAGCCGTTCTTTTTGCTTTGGGGAAAGCTCTTTGCCCGTCGTTTCCGATATGATTTCGGAGGCAATCTCAATCCCGCTCATTCCCGCAAGGGCAGCGGGCTCTCCGTTTTCCATACGACCGGAGACGGTGCTTGCCGAAAATAGTTTGATAAAATCGTTGCCGGCAATACCGCAGGTATTGATGGCGTAATCGAAGGCATCACCCAACACGGACTGTGCTTTATTCAGATATATTTCTTGGTATGCGCGAGTCATCGTTCGTAATCCCTCCTCTTATAATATCCTGTATATACAAGCCGTCGCTTTCTTCCTCAAGCAGCTCAAGATACAGTCGGTTCGCCTCATCATCTCTTGCCTTGCGGAGAACATAAAACTCTTCTTTTTCGGCAACGTCGAACCCCTCAAATCGAATGCGGGAAAAAGCGAATTGCGATTTGAGAACAATCTGTTCGCCGAGCTTTCCGAGCTTCATTGCAGCTGCAAGCTGTTCAACGGAAATTGCATTGTTCAGAAAGGATTCCGCATAATCAAAATATGAGTCATCCGCACGGTAGCCGGTAACGATATCGAAAGCATTTACGTTTATGCCGAAATTGTCAATCAGATATTTTTTCGCTCTTCTTGCAATGGGCGTCCTGATTGAGAACAGGCGATGCTCGACAAGAACGGCGATCCAGTTGAGAATGGTATAATCGGGGCTGTTCAGATTCAGGATCTTCATATATTCGGTATCCAATGTATAACGATTGCAAAAGCCGTCTCTTAAAGAAGAAACCGCCCACTCTTTCGCAAGCTTTTCGGTTTCGGTGCAATAAAATCCGAGCCCGAAATCATTATTTCTTTTGCCCTCACCGAAAAAAGGCACTTCTATGACCTTTTCCGAGCCGTGAAATAGGGTGATTATTTTGTTCATATAAGGCTACCTCCGATTATCTTCGCCTACATTGTATCACCAAAGCGATAATTTGTCAAGCGATTACAAGAAAAAATATCACCAAAGTGATATTTGCGAAGATATGGCTTCGGGAATGACGTCTAATCGTCCGATCCTTTCGCAAGTTCCGTAAAAGCATCGCGGTATTCCTCAAGAATCCGTTTTGCCGTATTGTCGATAATATCGTCTGTTTCTGATTCCGGTTTGTTGCCATCTTCTGCATCCGAATAGTATACCTTTCCGTCATTCAGCCGGAGGCAAGCCAAACGACCTATGGATTTTCCAGGAACTTCACATATCGGAAAGCCGCTGCCGCAGTCTGTTCCGATCATTTTGCCGTGAGGACTTGTCCATATCTCCGGCGGATTTTTGCTTTGATATTCACATGTCGGCGTATGACCGAAAATGAGCGTGTAATCCATACTTTCTAATTTTTCTTCCGTTCCTTTGAGTCTGTGCCAGACACAGAATTCTTTGAGACTGTCATAATACCATCCACCGCTTGTCGCAAAAAACTCTTCGGGTGCACCGTGGACGAGCTTATAATATATGTCGTTCACCTGGATGTCAAATGATAGGGGAAGCGATTTCAGAAAGGACAAAATCGCCTCCTGAGTCTCTGCATGACAGCGGTTGAAAGCATCAAGCGTGACTTTCCCGCCGTTCTTCATCCATAACCGTTTCGCACGGTAATAGTTGGTTCCGTTCGCCGTCTGCTTGCAGAGCGTATTCAGCATCATATACTCGTGATTGCCGAGCAACATCCGGATGTTCGCCTTTTTCATGATGTATTTCAGAATTTTAATTCCGTCAGGGTGCCTGTCGATTACATCACCGAGGATATATAACGTATCATTTTTCCGAAGCCGGATCTGCTTCATGACGGAACGGAAAAACGGAAGATTCCCGTGAATATCAGACATAACATAGATCATCGGTTTGCACCTCCTTCTTGTGGCATGTATGCTTATTCATGATATTATACACCTTGTCCGCTCCGGTGTGAATAATCGGGAGGTTAAGAAGATAACCCGCAGGATGAATTAACGCAAATAAATATCTGTGGTGCGCTCTATTCCCGAGTTTTGGGCTATATATCGCTTCATCGGAGAATCAGCACGCAAAAAAATCGATGATCTTTGAATTTATTCTGCTTTATCCTTGCAATTTGTCGTAAAATATTGTATAATGGATAGGTACAAATACATCCATGTATGAGGTGGAAAATGGCTGCAAGCTACAAAAAATTGTTCAAACTACTGATTGACCGCGAGATGAAGAGCAAGGAGCTCGCCGCAATGGCAGGAATCAGCCCGGCAACGCTCGCAAAAATGAAAAAAGACGGCGCAACCGTATCGAGTGATGTGCTCGTGAAGATCTGCACGGCACTCGGTTGCACGATGGATGATATAGTGGAGATAGTGCCATCTGAAAATGGCAGTAGAATCTGAGGAAAAACAGCAATGACTATACTGAGCTTATTTAGCGGATGCGGCGGGTTGGATCTCGGATTTGAAAAAGCCGGATTCGAGATACCGATCGCAAACGAATACGATAAAAAGATATATGAAACATTTAAGGTGAATCATCCAAATACTCATCTGATAGAAGGCGATATTCGCAATATTGCGGAAGATGATTTTCCGGATGAAATCGACGGCATTATTGGCGGACCGCCTTGCCAAAGTTGGTCGGAAGCTGGTTCACTTCGAGGGATAGATGACGCGAGAGGTCAGCTGTTCTATGAGTATATACGAATTCTGCGAAAAAAACAGCCGAAGTTCTTCCTTGCTGAGAATGTTAGCGGCATGCTTGCAAACCGCCATTCGGAAGCCGTGAAAAATATTCTTGCAATGTTTGAAGATTGCGGTTATGATGTTACACTGACATTGGTAAATGCGAAAAATTACGGTGTGGCACAAGAGAGAAAGCGTGTTTTCTATATTGGGTTCAGAAAAGACTTGCATATAGATTTCAGATTCCCAGAGGGATCGACGGTCGATAATGAAAAAAAGCTTACCTTGCGCGATATTATATGGGACTTGCAGGATACGGCAGTCCCGACATCCCCACATAACAAACACAATCCTAATGCGATCAATAATAATGAATATTTTACAGGTGCATTCTCGCCAATATTTATGAGTCGAAATCGCGTTAAGTCATGGGATGAGCAAGCGTTTACTGTTCAAGCATCCGGACGGCAGTGTCAGCTTCATCCGCAAGCACCCAAAATGATTAAGGTCGGAAAAAACGATTGTCGATTTGTTGAAGGAAAGGAATCCTTATATCGGCGCATGACAATTCGTGAGGTTGCCCGGGTGCAGGGATTTCCTGATGATTTTCGATTTATCTATCAGGATGCCGATGATGCTTATAAAATGATTGGAAATGCAGTCCCCGTTAATTTGGCATACGAGATAGCCAAAGAAATCAAAGAAACATTAAAGAAAGGAAACTGAAATGAATATAATTGATGCGGTTATAAATCTTGTAAATAAACCAGTAACAGAAGTAGTTTCATATTATAAGGGGCATAATAGAGCCAATAATGCAGGAGAGGCTTTGGAAGAGTACATTAAGGATTTGTTTGCAAATTCGTTTGGGCTTAATGAACAGGCGAGACTTCAAAAAATGAGCGAAGTCTTTTCGTATTTGGGGAACAATTCTAACCCTCCTGATGCTATGTTGAAAAAGGGAGATGCCATTGAAATCAAAAAGATTGAAACAAACACTGCCTCACTGGCTCTTAATAGTAGTTACCCCAAGCAAGTTCTTAGATCGGATAGCACTATGATTTCTTCTGCATGTAGAAATGCCGAAGTATGGGATAAAAAAGATATTGTATATTGTGTTGGAGTGGTTCAAAATAACAGTTTGAAGCATCTTGCAATGGTTTACGGATATGATTATTGCGCGGCTGAGGAATGCTATAGTAAAGTTAAAACAACAATTAAGAACGGTGTGGAATCTATTCCTAATGTGGAGTTTGCTGATACAAATGAATTAGGACGAGTTAACAAAGTAGACCCACTGGGAATTACATATCTTCGTGTTCGTGGAATGTGGGGAATTGAAAATCCTTGGACGGTATTCAATTATATATATAACAGAAACTATTCCAATAAATTTAATTTTATGTGTGTGATTAATTCTGACAAATGGAACAACCTGGATAATAGAAATGCTTTGATTGATATGGAAAAATCCAAGGAATGTTTAAAAATTTCGGATGTTAAAATCAAAAATCCAGATAATCCTGCACAGTTGCGTGATGCAAAATTAATCACATTTTATATCAAATGACTGTTGCGAGCCTGTTTGCGGGAATAGGCGGTATTGAACTTGGTTTCGCTCAAGCAGGATTTCAAATTCTATGGGCGATAGAAAAGGATCACAAATGTTGCCTCACATATCGGCATAACCATAAAGAAATACCGCTGATTGAGGCAGATATTTGCAATGTAGATCCTCATTCTCTTTCTACGGTCGACGTTATAGCCGCCGGATTTCCTTGTCAGCCATTTTCGATTGCTGGTCGGCAGCGTGGCTTTTGTGATAACCGCGGCAATCTGTTTTATGAAGTGATCCGTTTTGTACAAGCTATTCAGCCACGAGTTGTTTTTCTTGAAAATGTTCAGAACCTACAAGAGCATGACAACGGCAGAACATTTATCACGATTCATAATGCGTTGGTCGAAAGCGGGTATTATATCAGATACCGTGTTATGAGAGCTTCTGAGTATGGCAATGTCCCGCAGATCCGCGACCGTATTTATATTGTGGCATTTAAGGATATTGCTGATTGTGATGTGTTTAAATTTCCCGATACAATTCCACTAACAGTTTCAATTGATAATATAATTAATAGGCATGAGGAAAAGAACCGGGTCTACTATTATCAGAAAAATGATCTTTTTTTCGCAAAAGTGCGAGAAATTGTAACAGATCAATCATCTATATATCGTGTGTATCATGAAAGTATAAAAATTACACAAAACCACATGTGTCCAACATTGACTGCTTCAATGGGGATGCAAAGGGATCAAGTCCCGCTTGTAATTGATAATTACGGGATTCGAAAGTTAACGCTTCGTGAATGTCTTGATTTTCAGGGATTCCCTAAAGACTTTTATTTTCCCAATACGATTACAATTGAAGATGCTTATAAGCAATGCGGAAATACGGTTTGCGTTCCCGTAGTCAAAAGGGTAGCTGAAAGAATTATAAAAATAATACGATAGTAGTTTGGAGGTGATAGTGTGGTATCATTGAGTGATTTTTCAGAGTGGATGAAAGAGAATACCGAATTGTCCGACAGTTCAATCTATAAATACACGCGGGCTGTAAATACGATCTCAAATGAACTGCAGGAAAAGGGAGTGATTGCGAGCAACCTTCTTGTAATGTCTACTTTGCAACTTGACATTTTTATACCTTTGATTTTAAATGATCCGGATTTCACGATAAAAAACCGAACCGGAAACAATATGTACAGCAATGCTCTGAAACAGTATAGGTTGTTCAGAAATGTCGAAAACTTCGATGTTGCCAATCAAAGCGAAGTTATGGGTGCCATTGAAAATTATGCAGAGCTCAAGGAGACGGAACGCAGTGCATTGGTGAAGTCCCGAATCGGACAAGGAATATTCAGAAAATCACTTATTGACAAATATCACGGACGTTGTGTTGTTACCGGTATCAATGAAAAGAAACTCCTTATTGCTAGTCACATTAAGCCGTGGGCGGTATGTTCAAATGCAGAACGCTTGAGTGTTGAGAACGGATTATTACTGAGTCCGACATTTGATAAGTTGTTTGACTGTGGGTTAATCTCTTTCACGAATATCGGAAAGATATTGATTTCGTCGCAGCTGTCGGCGGAAGTGATTAGCAAACTACAAATTTCCGCCACAGATACATTTGATTTGAAAGTATCGGACGATTTAAAGCATAACCTCGAGTATCATAGAGATGTGGTGTTTACAACACAGGGACGAAAAGTTATATAAAGATATACAATAGAGTGAAGAACCGATTCCTTTGAAAAAGAACCAGAAGAATAATTTCGGACGCTTTAATTCATAGGATAAATTTGTAATTGTTTATGATAAAAATCATGTTCGTCTGCCATGGCAACATTTGCCGCAGTCCGATGGCAGAGTTTATCTTCAAAGACCTTGCCAAAAAGAAAGGCGTGGCGGATCGCTTTTTAGTCGCTTCTTCCGCTACAAGCACGGAAGAAATTTGGAACGGCATCGGCAATCCGGTCTATCCGCCGGCGAAAGCCGAGCTTGAAAGACATGGGCTGTCTTGTGGCGGCAAGCGCGCGGTGCAGTTGCAAAATAGCGACTATGACAAATACGATCTGTTCATCGGCATGGACAGCGCAAACATCCGCAATATGCTCCGCATTTTCGGCGACGATCCTGCGGGAAAGGTGCATAAACTGATGGATTACACCACCCGCGGCGGCGATGTTGCCGATCCGTGGTATTCCGAGCGCTTTGATGTGGCGTATCGGGATATTTATGAGGGCTGCACAGCACTTCTTGATGCCATTCTGAAACAGGACAAGCAATGAAAAGAGGCGATTTTTATGACCGAAGTAGTAGCGGCTCTCATTTGGGAGGGCGAAAAGTTTATGATCTGTCAGCGCCCGGCGCACAAGGCAAGAGGACTTCTTTGGGAGTTCGTCGGCGGTAAAGTAGAACCCGGCGAAACCAAAGAACAGGCACTCATTCGGGAATGCCGGGAAGAACTTGCCGTCACTCTCTCTGTCGGCGATGTGTTTATGGATGTTATCCACGAATATTCCGACTTGACTGTTCATCTGACATTGTTCAATGCAACAATAGCCGAGGGTGAACCGCAAAAACTGGAGCACAACGATATCCAATGGATTACTTCGAGCGAAATCCCCAACTACGAATTCTGCCCAGCAGATGAAGAAATATTAAAGCAAATCAAATGTGTAGCTAAAGAGTAAAATTATCAGAAAGGAAACCAAAAGAAAATGTTTTTCAAGCCAAGATATAAATTTGGTGAGATTACCAAGCGCTGGGGCGATGCTGATTTCAAAAAGGATTTTGACGGTATACTTGATAATTGGATAAATCAGTTTACCACAGACGAAAGACCACTTCTTTTGGAACTACTGAAGAATTTTTATTACTATACTGAAAAAGCCATAGACAGAAAAGTTGTGGAGCTTCATCAACACTTTCTTGAAATTAACGGTGAAGATATAAGTAAAGTTGTTTTTTCAAAAATACCTAAAGAATATGGTGTTGCTAACTCGGATATAATGTTTACTTCGTATTGGCTCAACAACGATATTAAGGGATATTCATCATACGATGTTATCAGAGAGTATTTAGAGAACGATGCAGTTCCTGAAAAATTGGTAATTGTAGATGATTACATGGGTTCTGGAGATACCGTTACGGGCGCATTGAAAACAATGCTTTCGGTTGCACCAGAATTGCACAATTCAAAGTTGTATGTTTTGGTTATACACGCATCTCAAATAGGAATAAAAAATCTTAACGCCTTTATATCTGAACGAGGCTTGGATTTAACTTTTATTTGTCTTGAAAATACAGATAAGGCTTTTCAAGAAGATTATATTTTTTCGAAAATAGATGCGAAGTTAAAAGAAGAAGAGTATAGGCAGATTTGCGATTGCAAAAACGTTAGCAAAGGTGCTGTTTTAGGTTATAAGGATATTCAGTCATTGGTGGTGTTTGACAAAACAACTCCCAATGACACCCTGGGGTTATTTTGGCATAGTGCGGAAAATTTTGTGGCTCTTTTTCGCAAAAATTCACAGCCGCGAAATACTTCTATAAGTTCATTAAAAGGTATCGCAAGAAAAAATGGGCATAAAGAACCTGTATTGTTCGGTATAGAAGATAATCAATACAATAAATTCATAGTTTATTGTGTTAAAAATGGAAAAAACTTTTCAGTAGAACAGGCCTGTTTGGATTTTGGAATTACGCCGGACATGCTTTTGAAGAGGTTGCAATACATAGAACAAAAAGGGTATATTAAGTTTGATAGCGGAGTTATGATTCCTTCGGATGAGACTGCTACAAAACTTATAAAACGACGTCTTAAAGGATGGGACACTGCAGAAACTATATTGAAAAGTGAAAACAAAATTCCGCTCATAGAAACGTCATATATACCACAAAATTTTAGCAAATCATTTTCAGGATATAAAAAATAAAAAGGAAATAATCAAGTTCCGATGCTTAGAAATTGAAGAGTGTGTATCTCTTCTACTATTCAACGGCGCTAATAGCCATATGCTTGCTCCGGGGGGCGGGCCCGGATGAATCCAGGGCTCCCCCCAACCCCTCCGAAAGCATATGCATATGGCTATGCCTATGAACCAATATGAGGGATTGAACGAACTCACTCGTTCGTTCGCCCAATCCCTCAAGGCGTTTGATTTCTAACAAAACCAAACGCCTTGCAGAATAAGCCAAAAGGCTTACGCCTTTTATCTTCTTCTGCATAATATCAGATGGATATGGTAAGTGTCGGAACTTGTTTATTATAAAGAGTATGAATGGAAAACAAGATCTTCAAAGAGCTTATGAAACGGGATATATAAGTGAAGAGGAAAAATCTCTTATAGAAGAATACAATCAACGTCTTACAGAAAACGGAGTGCCGATAATATATAATTTGCGGCATTTGCGACAACTGCTTGGTATACGGAAAAGCGCACAAGAGAGATTGTTTGGAGCGAGGAGATGCGAATCTTATCGTGTTTTTCAGATTCCTAAAAAATCTGGGGGAATTCGAGTAATTGAGGCTCCAAGCGATGAACTAAAAAAGATCCAATTGTGGATCAAAGAAAACATTTTAGATAAATTCAATCCTTCACAATACGCAAAGGGCTTTAAGAAGGGTGTTTCCATATACGATAATGCATTACCGCATGTTGGTAAGGAATTGGTCATAAATATTGATTTGAAAGATTTCTTTCCGAGCATTAAGTATAGTGAGATATATAAAATATTTAAGTATATCGGTTACACGGATGGAGTGTCAAAACTTTTAACAAAACTCTGTACGAATTCTAAAAATGTTTTGCCTCAAGGCTCTCCAGCAAGTCCGTCTCTTTCGAATTTAGTATCACTTAAATTGGACAAGCGTATAAGTCGCTTAGCTGATTCAATTGGTGCTGATTACACGAGGTACGCAGATGATATTACTTTCTCGGGTAATAAAAGTATAAGCCAGTATACTGACCTCATATTTAAAATCATTCATGAGGAGGGTTATGAAATTAACGAAGATAAGTTTCGTCTTCAGTATTCTTTCCAAAGGCAAGAAGTGACAGGACTTATTGTAAACACTAAGGTTTCCGTATCGGAAAGACTCATATCTGAAATTGAGAATGCCATTTATTATTGCTCTAAATACGGAGTAATGAATCACATGGCTCGATTGAAGATAGACAAAGGATTTTACAAGGAGCATTTGTATGGAATAGCATATTTTGTTAAGATGGTCGACAAAGAAAAAGGAGAAAAGTATTTGTCGCAGTTGGATGATATTGATTGGCCGATTTAGAGATTATGATTAACATATATTGCGAGGTATACAAATGAAAAATTATGAAACTGAAGCTCGCGAACGTTGGGGTGATACTGATGCCTACCGCGAGCATAAGCAAAAAACAAAGAATTACACAAAAGAGAAGTGGGCTGAAGTAAACGACGGCATGATGGCGATTTTTGCCGAGTTCGAAGCCTGCAAGTAGAACGGCGCAAAAGCTGATTCTGTCGAAGCACAGGAGCTTGTTGCCAAGTTTCAGGCACACATTACAGAGAACTACTACACTTGCACCGATGAGATACTCGCAGTTCTTGGAAAGGTGTACGTTGCCGACGAGCAATCCAAAAAGATTATCGATGGTATGGTGATGAAACTGTTGAATTTGCATCGGAAGCAGTAGTTGTATTTTATCAGGAGAAATGATATGGTAAAGGATTTGACGCACGATCCGATTTTCCTCGCCGGGAAGTCGGAGATTGCGACAAAAGAAGATTTGCCTGTCGCGCAAGACCTGCTCGACACATTGATGGCGCACAAAGAAACCTGTGTCGGTATGGCGGCGAATATGATCGGCGTGAAAAAACGCATCATCGCGTTTCTTGATGAGAGCGGACGAACTCCGGTATACACCGTGATGCTCAATCCCGAAATCATCAAAAAGGATGATGCGTATGACACCGAAGAAGGCTGTCTGTCGCTTCTCGGAGATCCCCGCAAGTGCAAGCGGTATAAAACCATCAAAGTGCAGTATCAGACTGTCACAATGCAGACAAGGTTGAAAACCTATACCGGCTGGACGGCGCAGATCATTCAGCACGAGATGGATCATTGTAACGGGGTTTTGATATAGTCTGCAATACGATTGATACTTAATTGCTAACTTTCCCGTTTTCTCTGGACTTCCCGCCGTTTTCATGGTATTGTGTGTGCTTACAAAGGAGGTGCGCACATGGCACGGATTACGACAAAAGAATATGTTGCGGCAAAGCAAATGAAAAAGAACGGAGACTGTATTTCCGGGGACAAACCCGGAGGTTCAGTCTCCGTTTGTGTTATCGGCGAAGGGGTGAAAAGCAATGAATAGAAACTGCAGTCCCTCCGCCATCGGCAGGCGCATTGCCGACCTGCGCCGTGAAGTCGGGCTTACACAAGGAGAGCTGGCGGAAAAAGCGGATATTTCAGTGGTGCATCTGTCAAACATTGAGCTTGGCAAGAAAACGCCGGGGTTGTCCACACTTATCCGCATTGCAGAAGCGCTCGATGTGGCAACCGACTGGATTCTGCGGGCAAACACACCCGGCACATACGCCGTGGCAAACGAGAAAATCGGAGAGTTGCTCGACGACTGCACTAATGACGAAATGTTGAACCTTCTTCGCATTCTCGAAGAAGTCAAGAAAGCCATGCGGCATAACTGAATAAGGAACGGCGTTAGCGGGACTGTCAGCCCCGCTTTCGCATTTGAATACAAGCGAAGGGCAATTTACAAGCAAACATATAAATCGCATGTGCGACCGTTTTGGAGGCAATGTAAGCCATCAGAAACTGCGCCGCAGGAAACAAAGAAAAACCATAGCGAAACAAAAAGTTCTGCAAACCTATTGACAAAACGTCTTTGCCATGATATAATAACAGAACAATGAGTTCTGAAATCGTTTGAGGTGTACTTATGAGAGTCATGAGTGAAGAAAAACTGCAAAAGCTCGCGGAGTTTATCAAGCAGTATGCGCGGGACAACAACGGGGAATCCCCGAGCCTTGCAGATATTATGGAATATATGGGCATGGTCAAGTCGACAGCGTATCGGCATATCTTAGAGCTTGAAAAGCGCGGCATCATTTCTTATTCGGGGAAAAATACGCTGGAAACGCCCTTGCAGAAGAAAATGCACGTGATGTCCCGCCGCATTCCCGTGGTCGGAATGATCGTGTGTGGCACGCCCGACGAGCAGGAGGAGCATATTTCAAGATACCTTGCCGTTCCAGAAGAATGGCTCGACGGTGAATGTTTTCTGCTGGAAGCATACGGCGATTCCATGGCGGACATCGGCGTTCATGCGGGCGACCTTGTGCTGGTCAAGAAAACAAATGTCGCAAATGACGGGCAGGTGATTGTTGCACTTACCGAAGAAGGAAACACGCTCAAACGCCTGCACTACGAGAACGGCAAGCCTGTGCTGTATGCCGAAAACAGCAACTACACCGAAAAGCAACGCGTCATCCACCCGAAAGAGCTGACGATTCAGGGCGTGGCGCTGAAGGTTATCAAAGATATTGTCTGATGCACAACATAGAAGCGAAAACCATCCTGTCCGCGAAAAACGGCATGAATCTCTACCGCGGGTGCACGCACGGTTGCATTTACTGTGACAGCCGCTCGGATTGCTACGGGATGGATCACGAATTTAAAGATATCGCGGTCAAAAGCAATGCGATTGAACTGCTGGAGGACGCGCTTCGCCGCAAGCGCAAGCCCTGCATGATCGGCACGGGCTCGATGTGCGATCCGTATATGCATTGCGAGGAAAAACTTGAGTTGACCCGCCGTGCGCTGGAGGTCATCGACAAATACAGCTGCGGTGTGACGGTCATCACGAAATCCGACCGCATCCTGCGTGACATCGACCTTTACGAACAGATCAACCGCCATTCCAAGGCGGTCATACAGATGACATTGACCACGGCGGACGAGAATCTTTGCCGCATCATAGAGCCGAATGTCTGCACCACGCACAGGCGCTATGAGGTGTTGAAAGAATTTCGAAAGCGCGGGATTCCGACGGTTGTGTGGCTCTGTCCGATTCTGCCATATATCAATGACACCGTGGAAAATTTAAATGGGATTCTTGACTACTGTTTTGACGCGGGTGTGAAAGGCATCATCAATTTTGGGTTTGGCGTGACTCTGCGTGCGGGCAATCGGGAATATTTTTATCGCAAATTGGACGAGCATTTTCCGGGAATGAAGGAGCGATATATCCGCCGTTTCGGGGATTCATACGAGTGTGCATCGGAGAATTCTGCGTCGCTTTGGAAACTGTTCACCGACCGCTGTCGTAAAGCCGGGGTGATGACCTCGCCGGATGAAATTTTTGCTTATCTGCGTGAGTGCCCCGTGAAAAACGGGCAGCTCAGTTTGTTTGGTTGAAAGGAAATCCTATGATTGATAGCATTTTTTACACCGCCGACCGTGCCGAATGGCGGGCGTGGCTTGCGGAGCATTTTGAAACCGAAAAAGAAATATGGTTTGTGTTTCCGATGAAAGAGTCGGGCGAGGCGAGCCTTTCCTATAACGATGCGGTCGAGGAGGCGCTTTGCTTCGGTTGGATCGACAGCACGATCCGACATATTGACGCGCTGCACCGCGCACAGCATTTTACGCCGAGAAAGCCGGGCAGTCCATACTCGCGCCCGAATATCGAACGCCTCATTTGGCTTGACGGGCAGGGATTGATTCATCCGAAGATTCGGAAAAGCGTGATCGACCTCATCCGTGCGCCGTATGTCTTTCCGGAAGATATTTCGAATGCGATACAAGCCGACTTAGCCGCGTGGGAAAATTATCAGTCGTTCCCGGAGGGCTACAAACGCATTCGCATTGCCTATATCGATGCGGCACGGAAACGACCTGCTGAGTTTAAGAAACGCCTGAACAACTTCATCATAAGAACGCGGGCGGGCAAGATGATTCCCGGTTTCGGCGGGATTGACAAATACTATGGGAGCATGTGAGGAAAGCGGTATGGAAATCTCTAAAATGACACAGAGAGCACAAGGCGAAGAAATAAAGCGCATCCCTATAGCCCGTTGTCCGAACTGCGGACGGACGGTTCTGTATTCGGACGATCCGCGCGACAAGCTGAATGTGATAGTCCGTGCGGCGGACGAAAGCTATCACGGCAAGACGATGCTTTGCGGCAAATGTAAAACCATGCTTGCGGTGATTGAAAAGCCGAAGGTGGCGCGGGGATATGTCGCAATCCCCGTTACAAGCGCAACATTTTAATCGAAAGTGAGCCATCCTCCCGTCGGTGAAAACGGGAGCCAAGGGTGAGTATC